>Ga0209698_10005732_pt1 | contig 13365 bp, 12 predicted proteins | sample LitLauG_LLR_2012_FD_187203 | JGI IMG/M metagenome (GOLD analysis project Ga0209698, IMG submission 187203) | Freshwater sediment microbial communities from Pennsylvania, USA - Little Laurel Run_MetaG_LLR_2012 (SPAdes) (version 2) | ecosystem: Environmental > Aquatic > Freshwater > Creek >... | reverse complement strand
CTGCCATTGAGAAAGCCATCGGGAACTCTCCTCTAGGGCACGCGCGTGTCTGCAAGATCAGACACTGCGCGGAACTGGGAAGTTCCTCCATTGCGGCAGGAAGCCGCAGATTTCTCAGCCGACTCTCGCGACAGGAACGGAATGACAATGCCCTGAACACCGCCAGGTTGCACGTTTTGCTGGTTCCCGTGCATGATGAAGAAACGGTCGCGAGGGAACTGGCGGCCTTTGACCTCGGCCATGCCGCTTCCATTACGACTGCTATTCCTCACATGCGTTTTCGCCGTTCTCGCCATCGCGATGCCACTCGCAGGTGCGCAGGATAACTACGAAATCCAGGTCTACGGGGCTGACACGGTCGTGCCTCGGTCGACCATGGTTGAGATCCATTCCAACTTCACCGTCGATGGCAGCAAGACCACGCAAGACGGAATGTTTCCCACCAACCACGCCGAACACGAAACACTCGAATTGACTCAGGGAGTTACGGATTGGGCTGAAGTCGGCTTCTATGTCTTTTCCAGCATTCAAGGCGATGGCAGTTGGCAGTGGGTCGGCGACCACATTCGACCACGGGTACGAGTACCAGAGAATTGGCACTGGCCCGTGGGGGTGAGCTTGTCAACGGAGGTCGGATACCAGCGCCCCGGATTCTCGCCCGATACCTGGACGTGGGAACTTCGCCCAATTGTGGATAAGAAAATCGGGCGTTGGTACTTCGCCTTCAACCCGGCGCTGGATCGCTCGTTTCATGGGCCCAGCGTGAACAAGGGTGTGGAGTTTTCGCCCAACGTAAAGTTCAGCTACGACTTCACCAAGAAAATCGCCGGCGGATTGGAGTATTACGCATCCTATGGTTCGCTCAGTGGTTTTGATCCGCTGCGAGACCAGCAGCAGCAATTCTTTCCATCGATTGATATCGATTTCGCGCCGCAGTGGGAGTTCAACTTCGGTGTCGGTGTAGGTGCAACCCGATCGACCGACCATCTCATCGTAAAATGCATTGTCGGGCGCAGGTTTTCGTGGCCGCACGCGAAGGTGAAGGCGAAGACGCCTTAGCCGATTGCGCAAATACTCCTGACGAGAAGGGACCGCATCCCTCCGCGTCAGCTAGGCCGGTGCGAACGTTGGCGGCAGCGGCGGGGGTTCCGGTGGACCACCCGTGGGCTCCACCGTTGGCGGTGCTTGAGGTGGCGGCGGGTACAAGACCAAGCTTAGCGGACGATACCGGGCCGCGAAGAAATAGATCGAATACGCTGGGAAGAACACGATCGCAGGCACTGCGACCAGCGCCATCAAATACATCAAAAGCACAAACAAAATAAACCCGACAACCACCGCGAAGGTAATGGTAAATACGTCCCAGGTGAGCCCGGCAGTTTTGCCGGCAATGACTGCACCCACCCCAAGCGCAATAACCGGAATCAATAAGAGGAATATCACCACAATGCTGGCGATTCCGATCACAATACTCGCACCGATCGCGAGCACGATCTTCATACCAATATATCCGGCATAGCCGGCCTTCTCTGTTTCGAGCATCCGGAGCAACCGCCGCCAGCCTTCCATTGCGCCGATCCCTTCGAACGCCATCTGGGGGACGACGAAATCTTTGGTCAGGACGTGAACGACTGCCAGCACAACGAAGAAAACGACGAGCAGGAAGAACAAAATGATTCCACCAACAATCAAGCCAACGAGATGATCATGCGGCGAATTGAACCATCCCAGGGAGTAGGCGATCAAGGCGGGAATTCCGAAGAGAATCGCCATGGCTAGCAGTGTTACTGCACTGAAACCCAGCTGCCACAGAAATAACCGCCAGCCGGGAGCTTGCCTTCGTTGCCATCCCTGGCGGATGTGACACTTCTTCGCCAGAATGCTATCGAACAAAATGAAGCGCATCACGCTCGAGATGTACATCATCAGGATTCCGAATGCCAAGCCGGCAATGACCAGAATCGTGATGAGAACAGCTAGCGTCACGGGATCGATGTTCGGTAATACGTTCTGTGCGAAGTGGCGCGAAGAGCCACTCTGGTGCGGGAAGCTCGAAGGCACGTTAAAGCCGCTGCCGGAGCCCATCTCGCCCGCTAACAGACCCACCAGGGCGAGGCGAGTCCATTGACCAAAGCGAAAGGGTTCGATCAGCTGCTGCTTCGTATGCCGGAAGGCCAGGCTAATCGTGTCTGTTGCGGAGATCGGCAAGGGTCACCTGAGACTGTTCAGGGTAATGCTAATGGACGTGTCGCGCAAACGGCGAATTATTCGTAACGCAGTGCTTCGACCGGGTCGAGCTTCGAAGCGCGCAGAGCAGGAACCAATCCGCTGATCACTCCCACAACCAGCAGCACGGCGCTCGACAGCATGATTGTCATCATCGAAATGCGAAGGTGGATGTCACCCTGGCCGGACTCGTCTTCAAACAACGGCCCCATCATAGGCAACGTGCCCACTCCCCAGGCGATGAGGTAGGAAAGCAGCACCCCGATTGCGCCGCCCAGCAGCATGATCAACAGCGTCTCCGAGAGGAATTGCAGCTTGATATGGTGCTTTCTTGCGCCCAAGGCGCGGCGAAGACCGATCTCGCGAATCCGCTCGTCCACCGAAACGAGCATGATATTCATCACGCCGACACCGCCGATACCGAGGGTCAGGGTGCCGATGAATGTTAGCAGGACCTGCAGGCCGATCGTCAGCGCGTCAATGATGGGACGAAACTCGTCGCGGCCGAACATCTGAAACGCTTTGGGATCGGTGGGCGAGAAATTCTGACGCTCGGCAACGGCCGCCAGGACCTGGGCCATCGCCTTCTTTTCAAACTGAGGAGCAATAGGCTCGAAGACCATCACCGCGGCATAGCGCGTGTTCCACAAATCGCCAGCGGCGGAATAGGGGATCCACGAAGACTCGTCGTCACTGGAAAAATAGTTGCTCAGCTGGATCTTCCGTGCCATCACGCCGATTACGGCGAAGCGCACACCGGCGACGAGGACGGTCTCGCCGACCGCGGGCCGTCCGCTGAAAAGCTGTTCCTTCAGCCGTCCGCCAAGAAAAATAACGCGGCGGCGTTCGAGTTCATCCTCGGCATTGATCCAACGGCCTTCGGCGGGCACTTCATTTCTCATTTCGCCGTATTCTGGACAAACGCCGCGAACGGGCGCCGTGCCCACCAGGCGATCTCCGTACGCGATGCCCGGCCGCCGAACGGTCTCGAGGCAGACGTGTTTCACCATCGGAGCAGTGGCCTTGACCATCTCGAGGTCTGCCTGCTCCAGCACGACTTTCTTGCCGGCGCGCTGTCCTCCGGGTTGTTCGCTGGTCTGCTGCGGCCATGCGATCACTACGCTCTTTCCGAAAGCGTCGAAACCATGGACGAGAATGCTGCGGAAGCTGCTGCCATACGCGATCAGCAGCGTGACGGTGGCAATGCCCCATACGATACCCAGCATGGTGAGCAGGCTGCGCGTCATATTGCGCTTCAGCGCGATCCAGGCTTCGAGGATGATTTCGATAATCACAGTTTCAACGTTTCAAGATTTCAAAGTTCAAGGTTTCGAGAGTTTCGAAGCTTCACTTTTGCTCATCCACCCGCTTCATATCGCAAAGCTTCTATTGGATCGATCGACGCGGCGCGCCGGGCCGGATACAGTGCGGCTCCAATCGCGATCGCTCCCAGTAACCCGGCTGCGGTTAACCCGGCGCCCCAACTCGGCAAAAGGCCGGCGAAAAAGTCCGGCATGGGAAGCAGGTTCACCAGCGCGCAGAACCCAAATGCTGCAGCCAATCCGATTCCGCCGCTCAGGAACGCGATGATCAGCGCTTCCATAAAGAACTGGCGGAGAATGGTCGCAGCGGGCGCGCCAATCGCTTTGCGTACGCCGATCTCACGGGTACGCTCGCGAACTGCGACCAGCATCACGTTCATCACGCCGATTCCACCCAGCAGCAGCGTGACAATCCCAACTGCGCCCAGGAAATATTTCATGCCGTCGGTCATCGTCTTGAAGGCCTGGGCTTCCTTCACGGTGTCCCAGATCGGACAGGCTTCTTTGTCGTTCGGGTCATAGCGATGCATGCGGGCCAGCGCTACGCGCACTTCGCGTTTGCACGCCTCATGCTGATCCACCGACTTCGGTGTCACCAGCATTTGATCGAATGTCGTGTTGGTGCCCGGCGGCTTGTCAGGAAAATCTCGGCGCATAGCTGCGAATGGAACAAAGACTTTGTTCACATCCCATCCGTCGTAGCTGGAGTCCTGTTTCTTTTTCGCCATTACGCCAATCACGGTGTACGGAAAGTCATTCAGGTAAACCGTGTCGCCAACAGGATTGCGCCCTGGAAACAACTGCTTCGCCGCGTCCGATCCGAGAAACGCAACGCGGCGCTCCTCGCGCATATCGTCCCAGTCATAGAAACGTCCCTGACCGACGTCGAGGCTGCGAATATAGGCGAACGCTGGATAGGACCCAGTGACGGTGAACGCGGCGTTGTTGAAATTGGAGTGCGTGCGGACCGTGTCCTGCTCAAGTTCGGGGATGGCGTACTCGCAATCGGGAGACTCGGCCTGCACGACGGGAACATCCTGATCTTCCCAATGCACAATACGCCCCGCGTGGGTGCCGCCAGCCTGCAGGCTGGTGCGCCCGTGAAAGACGATCATGACGTCCTTACCCAGCGTTCGAGCCTGTTCCTCCTGCCCCTTGCGCAACCCTTCGCCGGCCGCGACCATCAGCACAATGGAGACGATGCCCCAGGCGATCCCAAACATGGTCAGAAATGCACGCAACTTATGGGCCCAGAGCGTCCGGAGCACATCGAAGATGAGATCGCGTACCGACATAACACAGGTTGGACGGAATGGGGAAAAGAACGTTATCCCCGGATCCGTCACTCATAGATACGCATTTTGTAGCGTATTGGTTCAGCGAATTACAGCCTTGCTGGGAATGGGCGTCGGACATCCCGGCAGGACGAATTTCGACGTTGGATGATGTGGCATTCCTGCGTCCGGCTGAACCCGGCGTTAGGCGCGTAACGGCGTGGCCTCGACTGCGTGGAGCCATCCTTCAAACTCGCGCAGCGCCAATTCGCACTGCATGCGATGCCGTTCTTTCCGGTCCCGGACTTTCTTCTCCAACGGAGGCAAGAGGTCGAACGTAATATTCGCCGGCTGGAAATGCTTGGGATCGGCATGCGTCACGTAGTGCGTAAGCGATCCGAAGGCTGACGCGCGGGGTACTGGAACTAGTTCGGCTCCCAGAGCGAGCGCCGCAGCGTGCGTGCCCGCCAGCAATCCGGTCGCAATCGACTCCACGTAACCTTCCACGCCACAAATTTGCCCGGCAAAGAATACCTGTGGGTGCGCTTTCATCTGCAGCGTGTCCCGCAGCAGGGTAGGGCCGTTGATATAGGTATTGCGATGGATCTGACCGTAGCGGAGAAAGCGCGCATTCTCGAGGCCCGGAATCAGGCGGAGAACCCGGGCCTGTTCTCCGAACTTCAAATGATTCTGGAATCCCACGAGATTGTAGGAATCGGCGCGGAGATTTTCCTGGCGCAACTGCACCACGGCATAGGGCATCTTGCCCGTCTTCGGATCGTTCAGCCCCACCGGCTTCATCGGCCCGAAGCGCAGCGTGTCACGTCCGCGGCGGGCAATCTCTTCAATCGGGAGACAGCCCTCGAAATAATTCAGATTTTCCCAATCGCGCTCTTCCACAGATTGTGCGGCGAGCAGCGCGTCGTAGAAACGAGTGTATTCGTCAGCCGTCATCGGGCAGTTGATATAGTCTGCCGTACCCTTGTCATATCGCGCGGCCATGTACACGCGCGACATATCAATGGAGTCGGCTTCGACGATAGGGCTGATGGAGTCGTAGAAATACAGGTGCGAGGTGGCGTTGCCGGCCTGATCCGGATTGTTGCTAAGATGGGCGATTTCGCGAGCCAGCGATTCGGACGTCAGCGGCCCGGTGGCAATGATAGTGATCCCGTCCGCCTCGTCAATCCTGGTGACTTCTTCGCGGCGCACGGTAATCTTTGGTTCCCGCGAGATCACGTCGGTCACGCGAGACGCGAATGCAACTCGATCAACGGCCAGCGCATGTCCAGCCGGAACGGCACACTCACGGGCGATCTCGAGCAGAAGCGATCCAGCCCGACGCATCTCTTCCTTGAGCAGCCAGGGAGCGGTATTCTCGCTTTCGGATTTCAGCGAGTTCGAGCAAACCAGTTCCGCGAAGTCAGAGGTCTGATGCGCGGGCGTGTTTCTTACCGGACGCATTTCAAACAACTCGACCTGCAAGCCACGTCGCGCGCACTGCCACGCGGCTTCCGATCCGGCAAGGCCGGCTCCGATGATCTTGATCGTTGACACGTTATTTCTTGGATCGACGGCGAGGCTCGTGGATTCTCTTATTATTCTTCAATAATTCGACCATCTGCTCAATTTTCCGCGCTCGCGTCTCCGGCTTGGTTGCGGTCTGGATGCGAAACAACACCGCATACCGATTCGTGCCGTCCAGCTCCTCAAAAAATGCCTGCGCCTTCGGGCATGCATCGAGCGCGGCCCGAAAATCCGGGGGAACCTTCGAATTCTTCGCGGAATCGTAGGCGGTTTCCCATCGCCCATCGCTTTGCGCCTGCTTGATCGCTTCCAATCCTGGATCTTTCATGCGTCCGCAAGCGATGAGCACCTCCGCTTTCTCGCGGTTGATTTTCGACCAGAGACTCTTGGGTCGCCGGGGAACAAACCGCTGCAGCCATGCCTTCTCGCTTTCCGGCCGCTTCAGGCCGTCAATCCAGCCGTAGCACAACGCCGTTTCGATCGCTTCCGGATAGGTGACTGACTTTAGTCCCGAATCTTTTTTCGCGATTCGCAACCACAAACCGTCCTGCTTGCGATAATTTCTCTCGAGCCACGCGGCCCAATTGGATTGCGTTGCGAACAATCGAATGGAAGCCTTCTTCTCCTTGGCGCTCATCCTGCTTCCTTCGCCAGTTTTATCAGCGAGTCCCCATGCAACAGCACCGGCCTCCACTGGTCGCGAAACTCCGCGCCCATGGCCTTGTACAGCGCAATGGCATTTGCGTTCCAGTCGAGCACTTCCCAGTGTATGCCGTAGCAGCCTTCTTCCACAGCGATCCGCGCGACCTCTGCCAGCAGGGCCTTGCCGATCCCGCGCTCGCGAAATGCCTCACGCACAAACAGATCTTCCAGGAACATGCCTCGTCCCGCCCAAGTGGAATAGTAAGGCCAGAACAACGCATAACCGGCGGGTGCCTGTTCCCACTCGGCAATGATCGCTCGGAAACGCGGATTTTCCCCGAACCCATCGCGCGCCAGATCTTCCTCACGAAGGGTGACCAAGTCTAGCTCGTGCTCGAATTCCGCCAACTGGCGGATCATGGTCCACAAAAGAGCGGCATCAGCGACAGTCGCAGGACGAATGCGGAGCATCTCAGAAGGCGCGGCGAGAGTGAGCGCGGTTTCTAGTGTAAAACGGGTGTGGCATTTGTGCCGACACAAACCCAAGAGCCACCCTTGTAGATCCAGGTATCGACGAACCTCTCGCGCCGTGTATACGATTTCCCGGCTTCGACACCCTTCACCCGCATGACTCCGGTAGCGATGGCAGTCGTGCCAAACACGTAGACCTTCAACGACTCAGGCGCCACTTGCTGCTGCTGCGACGATGGCTGCGACGGGCTTTCTTTTACGCTCGCAAGAAACTCTGCTTTGGTCTGCACCGAACCATGATCGTTCACCAGGACAATGTCTTTGTCGAGAATGGAATCCAGCGCCTTGGTATCCCCTGCCTTGTAGGCCTGATTCCAGAGTTGCTCCAAGGCAACAATCTTGCCCTTGATCGTCGCCTCGTTGTCCTGCGACGAAGCGCTAACCGCCGCAAACGGAATCAGGAGTAAACAAAGAATAGTGCGTTTCATATCTTCGCCTCGCTTTGCTGACAATAAAAGCAACTTGTATTGATACTAGTATCTTGATTGCGCACTCCTGTCGGAAACTGTAACGGTGAAGACTCCTAGCAACAAGTATCTGGCTCTATGCCAAACGTTAGGCAACTGATGAGGGCGCACTGGCGGGAATTTTGCTATGGAACGTTGCAAGTTTGCCGATGCGTTCAAACGCGTGGATTTTAGTCTCTGCCTCCCCTTCCCAGCCTTCCCGCTCTCAGAAAAACGGGCTCATACACGCCAGAAACATCATCCACCCGAGGATCCTCATGGTGGTCTCTTTCCGTCAACGGGCAGGACCGTTTATCTTCTTTCATGAGTCTTTTAGCTTGAGTCGTGAACTATGATTACGATCTCATCTCAGTGCGGAGGCCTGCATGGCGCGGATTACCCTGGTTAACGTGGAATCAGCAAGTGACGAAGTAAAAGAGATTTACGAAAAAGCACTTCGTGGAAAACCCGGCAACGTGCAGAAAGCGCTGGCCCATCGTCCGGAGATGCTGAAAAACTTTTTAGTCTTCTACGCCAGCGTCGGACGCTCGCTCGAACGCAAGCTTTATGAACTGATCTACCTCCGCGTGTCGTTGATCAACGGATGTCACTACTGCACTCAGCATCACGTGGCTTCCTCGAAGCGGGTCGGATTGACCGCGGATGATTGGACGGCCCTGAAACTGGGGGACTACTCGCGATACAGCGACAAAGAACGGACGGCACTGACTTATGTGGAGAAACTGACTCGCTCTCCGCACGACATCACGGATGCCGACTTTGGACCACTCAAGAAATTCTTCTCGGACGCGGGGATCGTGGATCTCCACCTGCTCACCGGACTCGCCAATCTCACGAACCGCTTTACCGATCCACTGGGGCTCGAGGTGGAGTTCCCGGAGGAAAAAGTTTGAAAATCGACAAAATTGTGTAATTGAATAGTTGGGTAAGTGAGAAATTGAAAGGACCAGAAACTGGGGGGGCGAACTCAATTCTTCAATTACTCAATCGCTCAGAGGATCTCCCTCGCATCCCCCACGCGCTTTGTAACGCGTTCGCGGTCGAGGTACTCAAGCAAGGGAATCGCGTACTTGCGGCTGACGCCGGTCATTTCCTTGAAACCGGCTACGTCCATCTTCGGCGCCTTCGCCTTCTGCGCCACCACCTGCCGGCGCAGCGCCTCCAGTGCGGTACGGTGAAAGACAAGTTCATCGGAGACTTTAATCAGGACTTTGTCCCGCAAGAGTAATGTGACGATCTTCTGCGCGCGTACCTTATCCACGGTCAGGCTTGCCAAGACCTCGTGCAGCGCAGGAACTTTCAGTCCGGCCACCGCAAAGGCGTCTTCGATTTTCTTCTTCGAGTCCGCTTCCTCATCCTTCATGACCACGCCGTGACCGGGCAGGCGAACCAGGTCGCCGCTAACTTCGATGTTTTTCTCGTGAGCCAACGCTTGCAGCAGCGCCGGAAAAATCGCCTCTCGCGCATGGCTTCGAATTCGCAACTCTTCTTTACTGATTCCGGATACGAGAGGATTTTTCCGGTGGAACTCCTGAAGGATCGGCACAATCTGCTTCTTGAGTTCGTCCCACGCCGTTGCGTTCAGGAACACGTCGTTGATCCGGATGACCGCGCGGCCCTTCACTGCCGCGGCCAACTGGGAAACAATCATCTTCTCCGTCCAGCCGGTCTCGGCCACAAGCCCGGAGATTGAAATTCCATCTTGAGTGCGCCTCTCAATTCGCGCCCTCAGAACTGCCGGCGGTTCCTCGCTGGCGAAGATCTCCGTCCATCGATCAGGCTTGAAGGACCGATTGATCGGCGCGGCATCGAGCACTGTTCCCCCACCGATCGTCACGACCGGCGAGAACTGCCGGATGATGAAGCGGTCCCCCGGCAACAGCAACGAGGGCGCGGGCAGCTTGAGTCTTGCGAATATCTCCGCCCCACGGGCGATCTGTTTCCCATCCGGAAGCACTACCTCCGCCACAGCCTCCATGGTGTTGGAATGGAAATGCACGCGGGTGCGATCTTTGATAGCTCGCGGCGCCGACTGCAGCAGTTGCAGTTGCACATCTATCCGTGAGGTGGCCTGAAATGCGTCCGGTGTCGCTAGAGCCATTCCTCGGGCCAGGTCTTCCGTTGTGGCGCCACTCAGGTTCAGCGCTGTGCGTTGGCCCGCATTTGCTGCGTCCGCCGTCTGTCCATGAACCTGGATGCCGCGGACACGCACGCGGCACCCGATGGGAAATACTTCAAGCTCTTCTTCCTTGCGGATTGTTCCCGAGATCAATGTGCCTGTGACCACTGTCCCGAATCCCTTCATGGTGAAGACGCGGTCAATCGGCAGGCGGGCCAGCGCGTTCGAGTCACGGGATTGCACTCGTCCCGTCGCAGCCATGAGCGCTTGCCTGAGATCGTCAAGCCCCGCCCCGGTCAAGGAGCTGACCGCTACTATGGGCGATGAGCTGGCATCCAGGAACGTCCCGCGCAGAAACTCTTCCACTTCCAGGCGTACGACGTCGAGGGTTTCCGCATCGACCGCATCGGACTTCGTAAGCACCGTAATGCCATGCTTCACGCCCAACATCTGCAGGATGTCGAAGTGCTCGCGGGTCTGCGGCTTGATGGACTCATCGGCCGCGATGACCAGAAGGACAACATCCATTCCTCCGACGCCGGCCAGCATGTTCCGCACGAATCGCTCGTGGCCAGGAACGTCTACAAATCCAAGGCGCAATACTTCCCCATTCGCCACCGGCAGGTCCATGTGCGCAAAACCGAGATCAATCGTGATACCACGGCGTTTTTCTTCCTCGAGGCGGTCTGCGTTGATCCCCGTCAACGCCTTAACCAGCGCGGTCTTTCCGTGATCAACGTGCCCCGCTGTTCCTACAATGACGGATTTCATCTGGATGAATATTACCGGAAATTGCCGGACGTCCTGCGTTTCTGGCCTTGACCGCCTTTGAATCAGGAAGTAAGTTTCGAAGTTACGCAATGCGACGAATCGGCTCATCCTGTCTGCTTTTGCTGCTGTCGATTTGCCCTGTCGCTCTCGGGCAGGTCGACCAACCGCCGCAAGACGAGTACCAGCACGAGTTGTCGCTAGCCGGGACCGCGCTCGAGGAACGCGATTATGACGCCGCGAAGGCTCATTACTCTCGAGCCAATGAACTGACCCACGGACACATGGTTGAGCCACTGCGTGGACTCGCATGGGCGGAACTGCGCCTCGATGATGCCCAATCGGCCTTAACTCACGCGCAGTCTGCGTTGACGCTGGCCAGGAATGACGTCGAGCGTGGCAACATTCACAATCTCCTTGGCGCCATCTTGTACTCCGAATTCATCTCCGACACGACCACTACGAGCAAGCTGGAGGAATCCGAAAAAGAACTCCGCAGCGCCCTCCAGTTTAATCCCAGACTGGTTGGAGCTTACTTCAACCTCGGCAAGGATCTTCTGAAGGAATCCCGCGATGAAGAAGGCGTGACCATGCTGCGGAAGTACCTAGAACTTGTTCCCGATGCTCCAAACCGCGGCGAGGTCACGCGGCTCATTGAGAATCCGCGCCTCAGCCGCGGCGAACTCGCGCCCAGTTTTTCTCTGCAGGATACGAAAGGCGAAACGATTTCGCTTTCCTCCTTGCACGGGCGGATCGTCCTGTTGGACTTCTGGGCCACGTGGTGCGGTCCTTGCATTGCATCGCTGCCCGACATTCGCAAACTGGCACAGCAATTCCCTGCCGACCAATTCGCGCTCATCAGCATCAACGAAGACGAAGACGCCGGCGCATGGAAAAAGTTCCTCGCCAACGAGGAGATGCATTGGCCCCAATGCCGCGATAAAGCCTGGGCTCTTTTCCACAGTTTCGGCCTTGCCCCCGCGAGAAGGATTGTGGTTCCGGCCTACATCGTTCTCGACCGCGACGGCCTGGTGCTGCACAAGGCCCGCGGACTGGAAGACGCTTCGTCCCTCTCCAAAGTCGTACAGAACGCGATCTCAACGAAGCATTAATCGATCGGTTATTGTGATGCCCGGCATCAGTATGCCCTGAAATTTGGGCAAAAAACGCTGCACCACGGCCCTATCCTCACACGCCCCAAAATGCGACAATAGAAGCTCTTCCCATGTCTACGTCCCTGACTTCTGCTTTCTCTCCGGAAACCCTCCGGCAGCACGGCCTTACGCTCGATGAATACGAGAAGATCAAGCAACTTCTCGGCGGACGCGAGCCTACGCTGACCGAACTCGGCATTTTCAGCGTGATGTGGAGCGAACACTGCTCCTACAAATCTTCGCGCGTGCACCTGAAACGCCTGCCCACGCGCAGCAAACGCGTCCTGCAGGGACCGGGCGAGAACGCTGGCATCATCGACATCGGCGACGGCTGGGCCTGCGCGTTCAAGATTGAATCTCACAATCACCCGTCATTCATTGAGCCGTTTCAGGGGGCCACGACTGGGGTAGGTGGAATTCTCCGGGACATCTTCACCATGGGCGCCCGGCCCGTCGCGGTCATGGACTCGCTCCGCTTCGGCCCCATCACAACCCATGTGGGGACAGCCGCCTCGGCTGTCCTGCCTGGGCGAAGCCCGGCGGGAGAACCAAATTCGACTCAGGCAGAAGTTCACAAGAATCATTCGATCATGGAGGGCGTGGTCAGTGGCGTCGCCTCCTATGGCAATTGCTTTGGCGTTCCGAACCTCGGAGGCGAGACAAAGTTCGAACCTTGCTACTCCGGCAATCCGCTGGTGAATGCATTCGCGTTGGGCCTGGTTCGCGCGAACGAGATCTTCTATGCCCGCGCCGCGGGTGAAGGTAACCCTGTCATCTACGTTGGCGCGAAGACAGGACGCGATGGGATCCACGGCGCGACCATGGCCAGCGAAGAATTCAGCGAGGCCTCGGAAGCCAAACGCCCCAATGTGCAGGTCGGCGATCCATTCCTCGAAAAGTTGCTGCTAGAGGCTTGCCTCGAAGCCATGCAGACTGGTGCCATCGTCGGCATTCAGGACATGGGCGCAGCAGGCTTGACCTGCTCCACCTGCGAAATGGGAGGGCGCGGCGGCGTGGGGATCGAGATCGAACTCGATCGCGTGCCGCAGCGCGAGACCGGCATGACTCCGTACGAGATCATGCTCAGCGAATCGCAAGAACGCATGTTGCTGGTGGCGCAGAAAGGCCGCGAACATGAAGTCTTCCGAGTCTTTGAAAAGTGGGGTCTGGATGCCGTTGAAGTCGGCCGAGTCACCACTGGCAACATACTGCGCGTGCTCGAACACGGCAAAGTCGTAGCCGAGATCCCTAATCCGGCATTGACCGACGACGCTCCGGTTTACAAACGCCCTCTGGCACGGTGGGAGCCGCCGGTTTCGCGCGAGAAACCCGAAA
>Ga0209698_10005731_pt1 | contig 13365 bp, 11 predicted proteins | sample LitLauG_LLR_2012_FD_187203 | JGI IMG/M metagenome (GOLD analysis project Ga0209698, IMG submission 187203) | Freshwater sediment microbial communities from Pennsylvania, USA - Little Laurel Run_MetaG_LLR_2012 (SPAdes) (version 2) | ecosystem: Environmental > Aquatic > Freshwater > Creek >... | reverse complement strand
TGCCGGGTATTTGAGAACCAAGCTGCCTCGACGTCAGCCAGACTGCAACCGGCATCCCCAATCGCCCCCGTGACCGCCTCGCGCACCAGATCCTTGACCGAAAGGTCACAAAATTTGCCAAGGTGCGTCATCGAGATGCCTGCAATGTAGATGCTCGAGGTCATTTCTGTTCTTCCTCTGTTCTTGCCTCGGTCAAAACAATCGATTTCCAATCGTCACGGGGAGGCGAGATGCATAGGCCCTCCCCGAAATTGAGCTGTAAGGGAAGCGGGCTGAGTAATAAGGGAATCGCTCGCCCGTCAGATCACTGCTACTAGGAAACACCGATGTCTCAGCCTATTTGTCTATCACTCCCAACCTCACGCCATGTAGTTTTTCTAGGTCAAACCACGAGACCCTCCGATTAAACCACTGTGTCGCGGTCGGAAACGAAAAACGCACCGAAGTCGCTTTGAAATCGCGAGTGCCTAGAAGGAATGCTATCGGGCTCTGGCCAAAGCGAGCTAGTCGCTCAGACAACCACGAATTCCGTGTCAATGGAACGGCCAAGATCACGGGGGTTCCCCGGAAGTACGCCAGCTTCGCTCCAAAGTCAGGGTGCTGTTCTACGATAGGCGCTGGCCAGCCGTAGACGCGCTGGAACAGAGCGATGCTAGCCTCCAGGTCCTTCACTCCCAGGACAACGATCACAACGCCCGTCACGTTTGTCCCTTTCGTGCTGGCTGATGGCTCGACCCGGTAACTTCGCGGAGTAATATCTTGGAGCAATAATGGCAGCATCGATCCTGAGGTTTCCTCTCCAAGTTTTGCCTTTTTCCATTTGGATAAGGTCCCGTCGGGCTTCTTCCTGCTCAAGTAATTAGGTTCCTCAGTCTTAACTCCCAAACGGGACACTCGCTCTACTTCCCGCCCAATATCTGGTACATTCACCACCCACGCGCAGGGGCCAGCATTCCCGTCCATGAACTTGCCCAACTCAACTCCCTGTGGCGCCGGTGACGTTACCGGCGTATCCAGCCCAAGGTACGAATAATCTTCAAAACCGAGGACTGCCATTTGAGTGGGCGATTCCAGGTGGCGTCCACCGTAATCGGACTGGAGACCTGAATCAGCAAACGCTCGTTGAATGGGACCAAGTTCTGACTCGCAGATTACTCCATGATCGACCGTCAAGACGATCGGTGAAGAAGGGGCGGCCTGCGCTTCCGATTTTGGGGTCAAACCGATTGAAAGCCCGAACATTGACCCAAGAAAGAGCGCGAACAGCCGGTGGATCTTGCCTTCTATCAACAAAGCATTCGTCAAGCTTGAACCTCTGAGAGCCAGAATTTCCGACCTGGTCCGAATAAGAATCTTCTCTCATTTCTGAGCAGCAGGCTCCGGCGTGAGGGGAGTTGATTGCGCCAGCACAGCTTGCCACTTTCCGTGCTCCTTGACGAAAATGCGGACAAAGCGGGATTCTCTGCTGAACTCCTTGCCCTTGGCGATACCGCGGGCTTTCACGTGGTCGGTCATGACTGCCACACTACCGTATAGACGCACTTGGATGTTGTCCGAATGGAGTTCAGTGAATGTAAGATCCGGATCCTTGATCGATTGGAGCATCTGCTCCTTGTTGAAATGCCCCCGGGCGTTGAACATGTCGAAGTCTTCGGAAAAGAGCTGATCCAAATAGCCAATGTCACGTTTAACCTCTGCTTCGGACCACCGCTCCTTGATCTTTGTCAGCTCTCTTACGGGGTCATCACCCCCTCGTACACTCGAAGCGTAAACCAGAACCAACATCGATGTCACAAAAGCGAGTAGCTGCAAGCGTCTCATACAAACCTTTCCTTAATCCGGAACGTGGCGCGCGGATTCAGACCTTTATTGATATTGAACCTTTCCGCCCAACTGAAGCGTAAGACCGTCCGGGTCGTTAACGTGGAGACTGTGTTCGGACGGGCGCGGATCCTGGCCGCGGCGCTTAATCTCGGCTTGTACTCGTTCCCTGACGCTCTTATCGTCGTCCCAGTTGGCGATCGTGAAGCAGAGGTGATTGACGACCGGCGTGGAGGGAGTTTTTCGAGTATGAAAGACCAAGAGCGATTCGCCGACCGAGAGCATGGCCTTCTCTCCATCGTCTAAAAATACCTTCATCCCGAAGAGATCCGCATACCAGTCGCGGCTCTTGCCGTAATCCGCTACCTGATAGCCGACGTGGTTCAAGGCGGCGGCCTGGGCAGGCTTAACTTCGGCTGCCGCTGCCGGCACGGCGCACAGCGCAGACGCCGTTGCTGCTAATGAAAGGCTCTGAATGAGCTGGCGACGTGTCATCTTTCCCTGTTCGAAGTCCAGAAGTAGCTTCCCAATGAGGTATTCCATCTGTTTCCCCTTCTCGTGTGGAGTTAGAAATCGCTCTTTATTGGCCCTGAGGCGGACCGTCTGGACGAATTGACAGAAAAAATATTGAAAGCTCAGGCCATCAGCGACCAAGGCTCAGCTGCGTCAATCCTTTCGCGGCTGAATAAAGCCAGCGTTAGCTCCAGAACAGTCACCAGCAGGAGCGGCGTCGTGAACGATACGACGCCACCCATCTCCAAACCTGAACCAGACGTCCGTATCCAATGTTTTTTGGGTAATGATCTTGTCCTTCTCTGTGTCGGTGGAAAAAGTATTCTCCCCGTTGTACGTCACGACGGCGACCTTTCCATCATCGTAGACGTGCACTTGATAACCAGATTGGTTGTTGGTTCTTAACTTTGCTCGGCTCGGGTCTTTCAAATGAGCCACATGCTCGGCTCCGGTTGGTCTCGCTCCGTTTGGCTGTGTCACGGCGATGCCAACGGCATCATAAAGTTTGTTCCAATCCTCGATACTGCCCTGGTGATTCAAACGGTATGCTAGTTTGTCGGTCTCGATTTTCAGGACTTCTTGCCTTACTTCTTCGGCCTTCGCTCCGATAGTCTCTTGTGCATTGACGACGCCGACCAACAAGACTGCTGGCATGACAATCGAAAGGGCTTTTCGCATCGTTGCTATACTCCTCCCGATAATCGCGGAACGCTTCTGTTTCTAGATGATGCCACTTGGGAATCGCCTAATCAAAATATCAGCTTCAGTCCCAACTGGACCTGTCGTGAAGTTGTGGAAGTCGTATCAAGAGAACCTGCGCCACCAACCGGATTTCCATTCGAGTCGAAGAACGTTGAATTGTCAACGGGCGTTCCAAAGTTGGTTTTATTCAAGATATTGAACAGCTCCGCCCTAAACTGCAGATTCAAACGCTCATTCACGCGGGTGTTCTTAACAATGGAGAAATCCCAGGTCGCGAGTCCAGGCCCGACTACCGAGTTGCGGCCTACGTTACCGAAAAGGTTCTCGCAACTGCCCGGTACAGCGCTGAAAGGCGTACACAGCGAGGAAATGGCAGGCGAGGCCATGGGAACACTAAAACATTGGAGTTTCACGTAATTGCCCTGGTTCCCTGGATTCACAGCTGCACCGCACCCTGGCCCTGCAACACGACTAGGATAAGCAAAAGCGTCAGTACTGTTTTGCCCAAGCGGGTCCCCTCCGATGAGGGGCGTAAATGGCACGCCTGTTTCGATGGTGATAATCCCTCCCAGTTGCCACCCCCCCAGCAGATGGGAGGCGACCCCTCCCCAGCCTTGTGGAGTCGGAACATCCCAAACGTAGTTGATCGTGAGGTTCTGGGCTATGTTGAAGTCCGACAGGCCGCGTCGACAGGAACCACAGAACCAGAGGGGACTTGTGATGGAGTTCGTAAACGGATCGCCAATAAGGCTTGCCGAGCCCGTGTCAATGTTCTTGCCCCAAGTGTAAGAACCCTGCACATGGAAGCCGTGGCTCATTCTTCTCTTTAACTGCACTTGGAGAGCGTCATACAAGGCTGTACCAGTCCAATACTCGCCGCGAATGTCGCCAATCACGGGGTTGAGTATGGTCCCGCTGCCTGCCGGGAAGGGCCAAAGAAGCCCTTGCGGCGTGGACTGGGGAAGGACCATGTTGACGTCATCCGCACGGTTCAGCATATGAACCCCGTGATTTCCCACATAACCGATCATAAGGGTGGTGCTCGGAGTGAGTTCACGCTGGATATTCAGATTCCAGAGCATTAGGTAATTGCGAGGAGGATTGACCTGAATAGAGCCGTACCGCAGGCTGGTAGGCGGGGGAGGACCCATACCAAATATGGTCTGAACGATTCCCGTCGGGAACGAACCCGGCGTACCCGATGCTGCGACTTTCTCCGTGAACGGAGCTGACGTACCGATTGCACCCGAGAACTCATAAATGAGAGGCAGGACGTCAAAAATCCCGAAGGCCGCGCGGACTGCGGTCTTCCCGTTGCCGAAGGGGTCCCACGCGAGACCAATCCGCGGCTCGAAGTTACGCAGGGTTGGATTGTTGAAGTAGGGGGAACCCAATTTAGGCGAGGGGGACGTAAACGTCACGAGGTTGGAAATCTTGTTCTCAACCTCTGTTGGGACCGTGACCATTTCGTACCGTAGGCCCAGGTTTAGAGTCAAGTTATGTCGCGCGCGCCAATCATCCTGCAGATATCCGCCCAAGAGTGTTTGTCGGTCTCCGTGCCCGGTAACGTTACTTGGAGGAGCTCCATTGAAGGACTTCGGCTGATTGGTCAGAAAGTCCTGCAACGAGCCAAATTTGAAATTTCCATTGTCGGGGAAGATGCGGTTGTTCAATTGCATCCGCTCAAAGGCAAAGCCGAATTTTAGCAAGTGTTTGCCCTTAGTCAGAAACGCATCATCGTAAGCCTGAATGGAGTTCCAATAGAAAGCTTGGCTGGAAAGCGCACCGAGCCCCCCGCTGAAGTCGTTCAGTCCTGTCACGCTAATGGACGGCGCGGCCCGGCCGGGGAAAGAACCCAGGGAAAGGTCCCCGGCAAGCGGATTGAGCGCTTGCACAGATTGTTCAGGAAATGCCGTAACCCTGTGGTAGCCGCCTCGCACACTATTCATCAGAGTGGGGCTGAACAAGTGACTTTCCTCTACACCCACCATGTACCCGCTTGTTGTGCTGGCGACGAGCTGAGTGTCAAGATTGTCTGGACTTGTGTTGGAAGCCTTGTCCCGGAAGAACGTTCCTGACATGCTGTCCTTCGCCGAAAACTTCCGGTCTATCCTCGTGGTTAGATAATCCTCTTTAAGAATAGCGTTCGTAGCGACGTCGAAGAGTCCCGTGTCGCCATTGCCCAGCAGGCCGGCGTTCGGAAGGGGGTACAGCGGGAGGAAGGGCGCCACGAGCGGATCGACGGTGATCGTGAACGGCGTTCCGTTTGCCATATGCAGAATCCCCATGCGCGCGTCTGGGGAAGGCACTTTGTTTATGTTCGTTGTGCCAAGATCCTCGCGGAGCCCTTCGTAGTTCACGAAGAAGAAGGTCTTATCCTTCTGGATCGGACCTCCCACCGATCCGCCAAATTGGTTGCGATGAAAGGGTGGAATGGCCCCGTCGAAGTAATTTCGCGCATCGAGACCTTCGTCACGCAGGAACCAAAAGGCACTTCCATGAATCTTGTTCGTCCCAGATCGGGTGATCGCGTTCACAACCCCGCCGGAGCCCCGCCCGTACTCGGCGGAAGAATTGGTTGTCAACACGGAAAACTCCGCAATTGCATCCACGCCCAGAGCCACGCCCAGCGCGCTGCCCGGCGAACCACCTGCGTAATCCACCACGCTGATCCCGTCGATGCGATAGTTATTCAGTTGCGGCCGTGTGCCGGAGATCGCTAACTCCTGGCCGTATCCCCGGCCTCCTAGGCTGTTGCCCACATTTGGCTGCTGAGTTAGAACCTTACTGACGCCCGGTTGGAGAACTGCCAATGAAGTCCAGTCGCGCCCGTTCAGCGGCAAGTCGACAATCGCAGCGGCACCCACCACACCATCAATGCTGGACGAGGCTAGTTCGACGGTGCCTTCTGAATCGGTCACCTCAATCTCAGTCCGCTGACCAGACTCGCCAACCTGCAAGCTGATGTTCAACACCCTCTGCGCTCCCACGGTGAGATTGACGCCTTTGCGCACTTCGGTCCTGAAGCCTTTGGCAGTGACTGTCACTTGGTAGCTCCCGGCCGGCAAATTTGGTGCTGCGTACACCCCTTCCGCGTTTGTTGGGACAGTCGTACTGATCGCAGTTGAGGTGTTCTCAATCGAAGCCTGAGCTTGGGGTACTACCGCTCCCGAAGGGTCGGTAACGGTGCCAGAGAGAGTCGCTCCGGCGACTTGGGCGGAGGTCGGAATCGGCATGCGCACCATTACTGAGGCGAATATCAGCACGCTGACCGCATACTTCATCGCTGCTCGCTGACGTGTCATGTTTTGTCTCCTGACCTTCTCTTCACGCCGAAAAGCTATGGTTACGTCGTGTGCTGCGTCAGCAGTCCGTTACGTTAGGCGATCGTCAAGCACGCATTGCCGAGGACTTGCGCTGGTTCTTCAGAACGAAACGCACACAGGGAATCGTCATGTTTGTGCTGCCGCGGGCGTTGTATCTGATGACGGGCGTGAGGGTATCCGCATTCGTAGAATTCATCAAATGAATTATTTTGATAGTTGAGTATGAAAGTGAAGAATGCAGTATGGAACACGTTTAGCTGCGAGAAATCGGCTCAGGCCACTGGGAAGTTGTTGGACGAAAACCGGTTCGCTGAACCAAAATGGTCATGCAGAATTGGCCGTGCGGAATCGTCGGCTACTTTACCGCTACCAGTAGGTCAATAATGAATCCTCATCGAGATGCGGATGTGCATTGAACGCGCTAAGCGTGAAGCGCTCTCCCGAAACCCGGAAATTACTGAATGAACTGTTATAGGGCATCCAAGAAAGACGCAGTGTGTCCTCCGCAGATAAATGCAACGCTCGGCGCACTGCTGCGCCGATCGACCCGGCGGAAGTGAAGATTACCGCGCTCGCAGCCGGTGTGGTATCACGTAGCACGTTGAGGAGCCCGCGCTCCACTCGCAAACAGAACTCATGCCACGATTCAATGTCATCCGCGGTGGTCTCTCCTGCCACCCACTTACTGACCACAGCCTCGAACAGTCTTCGAAAAGCCCTGCGCCGATCGCTCGGTTCAGACAAACCGTCATAGGCTCTGCTCAGCTCGCCAATTCTTGTGTCCACTCGCAATAGTTGTGGAAGGCACGCACGCATCACGGCCTGGGCTTGATATTCATCGAATTCGGTGACGACCTCGATCTCGGGAAAACTGATGCCCGCGCAGCGATGGACTTCAGCTACGATCCGGGACGTCTCTCGCCGCCGCACGCGCGGGCCCGAGTAAGCCTTGTGGAAAGTCGCGCCGCGCCGCGACCAATACTTGCCCAACAGTCTGGCTTGCGTCTCACCTTTCGTACAGAGCTTGTCGTACCGCCTCCAGAAACGAGGCTTGCGCGTGACGAACCAACGTGATGTGCCTCATGTGTGCCCAGCGTTTCCGGCAAAGACGCGTAAGAAGTCGCTCTTGCCCCTTATTGCGCTCACTTGCAGTTTATGTCCTTTGATGAAACGGTCAATCCGCTCTTGCTCGCATAGTACCCGATCGCTTGGAGTTTCGACGACGCCCCGCCCCACTCCGCCACAAACGCGATGTTGACGATGTTGTCTGACCCGTCGTGAATGGCTGGGGGATCGCAGGAAGGGCAACTTGTGTAGGTCGACGGCGTTCGTTACTGCCCTTGCGCGGCACTCCAGGTGCAGAGGCCAAGATATTCTCGATTTCCTCTCGGAGCCAGCGGTTTGCTGGATCGTTCTCCACGCTCTCGTGCCAGTACAAATGTGCCTCCAAGCGGGGCGCATGGAGCGGGAAAGGATGCACCCGATTCCCGACGCTTGGGTTCAACAGTTGCGCCTGGCGTTCCGGCAGAGTCAGCAGCATGTCGGTCTTGTTTACCACCATACAGGCAGCGAAGGTGTGCGGAGTCCGTAGAAACACGTGCCGGCGAAGGCCCCGCCGGCTCAGTTCGACATCGATCAGGCTTGCACCTAGGCGCCGGGAGGAAACTTGAATATGACGGTGCTTCAGGTAGGTCTCCAGATCAAGTTTATTTCCTATCCCAGGATGACCCTGCCGGGCTACGACCACATATGGTTCTTTCCAGAGCCACTTCTGCCGAATGCGGTCCCCGGTCGTCATGGGGATTTCAACGGCCAGATCGACGGAGCCACTTGCCAGTTCGGTCTCCAGGTCTCTCCGTTTCACCCGCGAGGTCGTTATCGACATTCCCGGGGCGGCATGGGCGAGGCGCCCCAACAGGGAGGGAAGAATCAAGGTCTCGAGGTATTCCCACAACGATAAATGAAAGTTTCTTCGTGTGTGTTCAGGAACGAAATTGTGAGTCTGGACAAGGTTCACTTCCAGGATTTGCAGCGCCTGCCTCACTTGGTCAATCATGTTCCGCGTGAACGGCGTCGGCATCATGTGTGCGCCTTGGCGGACGAACAGTGGGTCTTCCAAAAGATCACGCAGTCTTTTCAGCGCGTGGCTGATCGCGGGCTGTGTGAGATTAAGCTGATACCCCGCGCGCGTGATGTTGCCCTCGCGATAGATAGCTTCCAGCACAACGAAAAGATTGAGATCGACCTGGCTTAAATGCACGCTGCATATATTACAGGATTCGTAGAATTCATTAGGGGAATTCTACAGAAATCATTACGATGTGCGTTCGAGGTAAACGCTAACCAATGGACTTTTCTCGCTCACCGAGAGCCAATAGCTACATTCAGCGCCTCTCAGCGTTCATGCAAGAGAATGTGCTGCCGGCTGAGCCTGAGTATTGTGCTCAGCTCCAGAACATTCCCGACTGGCATAGTTGGACGCAGCCTCCGGTCATGGAACGCTTGAAAAGTAAAGCGCGGGCTGCCGGCCTGTGGAACCTGTTTCTTCCCGATCGGGAGTATGGTACAGGCCTCAGCAACGTGGAATATGCCCCCTTGGCGGAAATTACTGGCCGCTCCTTGATCGCACCCGAGGTTTTCAACTGCAGCCCGCCCGACACGGGCAACATGGAAGTGTTGCTGAAGTATGGATCGCAAGCCCAAAAACTGCGCTGGCTCACGCCACTGCTGGCTGGCGAAATCCGTTCCGCGTTCTGCATGACGGAGCCCGACGTGGCCTCATCGGACGCCACGAACATGCAAGCTACAGCCCTCATCGAGGGAGATCAAGTTGTCCTCAACGGCCGCAAATGGTGGAGTTCAGGAGCCGGCCATCCCCATTGCAGGCTGCTCATTTTCATGGGCCTAACGCATCGCTCAGCCCACAAGTATCAGCGTCATTCAATGGTACTGGTGCCGCTTGAGACTCCCGGCGTTAAGATCGAGCGCATGATGCCGGTTTTTGGCTCCTATGAAGCACCTTTTGGTCACGCCGAGGTTAGCTTCACCAATGTCCGGGTACCGCTCGACCAAATCATCGCCGGGGCGGGTCGTGGTTTTGAAATCGCACAGGGCCGGCTCGGGCCCGGCCGTATTCATCACTGCATGCGCACGCTGGGAGCCGCTGAACACGCCCTCGAACTCCTGTGCCGCCGTTCGCTGACTCGCATTGCCTTCGGCAAGCCTCTGGCGGAGCTGGGCGGTAACGTCGATGTCATTGCGAACGCGCGAATAGCGTTGGAGCAGGCGCGTCTGCTGACTCTTAAAGCCGCGTGGATGCTCGACGAAGCTGGTACGAAGGGAGCCCGCAGTGAGATCTCCCAAATCAAAGTTGCGGTCCCGAACATTGCCTTAAAGATCATCGATCAGGCTATTCAGATGCACGGCGGCGTTGGCGTCTCCACCGATTTTCCCCTGGCCGAACTATTTGCCACGATTCGCACGCTGCGCATTGCGGATGGGCCCGATGAAGTGCATCGCGCCTTGATTGCGAAGCTGGAGTTGCGAAAATACAAGCCGAAGAATCCATCGTCGGCCTAAGGCATGGCGTCGAAAAGAGCAGCCGCGCCTCAGACTGGGTCAGCCTCAGGAATAGGCGTTTGGGAAAAGCGAAGTTGAAACACCGGTGGCGTGCCCGGCGAAGCGGTCTGTCTGATATGGGCCTATTGCAGCGATTGTCCGGTTTATTGAGGGGTGAATTCCTGGCTGATATCACAACATTACGGGAGGCGATCAGCGCACTGGTGCACGACGGCTCAACGTTAGCGATGGAGGGTTTCACGCACCTTATTCCGTCGGCTGCCGGGCACGAGATAATTCGCCAACGCCGGACAGATCTCACGCTGATTCGCATGACTCCTGACATCATCTACGATCAGATGATCGGGATGGGATGTGCAACCAGACTGGTGTTTTCGTGGGGAGGCAATCCAGGCGTCGGTTCGTTGCACCGCTTTCGAGATGCGATCCAGAACAGTTGGCCCATTCCGCTGGAAATTGAAGAGCATAGTCACGCGGACATGGCGGCGCGCTATCAGGCCGGCGCTTCGGGTTTGCCCTTTGCAATATTGCGAGGGTATGTTGGATCGGATATTCCGAAATACAACCGGTCGATCAGTTCGGTAGCCTGTCCCTTCACGGGAGAGGTACTGACAGCAACGCGGGCCCTTACACCCGATGTCGCCATCATCCATGCCCAGAAGGCAGATCGCAAAGGGAACGTGTTGATTCAAGGGATCACTGGGATCCAAAAAGAAGCGGTGCTCGCATCAAAGAGAGCCATCGTCACAGTGGAAGAGATAGTCGATACGCTGGATGCGCCCATAAACACCTGTGTGATTCCGTCCTGGGTTGTGACCTATGTGAGCGAGGTTCCCGGAGGAGCGCATCCTTCTTACACGTATGGCTATTATCAGCGCGACAACGCGTTTTGCAAAGCTTGGGATGGAATCTCTCGTGATCGCGAGATTTTTCTACAATGGATGCGCGAACATATTCTCGAGACTGAGGATTTCGCGGGATTCCGATGCCGTCTGGCGCAAGGAACGACGGTAAACAATGGCTGAGTTGGCGTATACCTCCGTCGAAATAATGACCATCGCGGCCGCGAGGCAGCTGGCGAACGGCATGGTTTGCTTTGTTGGAATCGGGATGCCCAGCGCTGCCGCCAACCTTGCACGTATCACTCATGCACCGGAAGTTGTTTTGATCTATGAGTCAGGAACCATCGGCGCAAAGCCGAGCGTTCTTCCTCTATCGATTGGCGACGGCGAACTTGCTGAGACCGCCGATTGCCTGGTTTCGGTACCCGAACTCTTTCGCTACTGGCTCCAGGCCGGGCGCATAGATATTGGATTTCTCGGAGCCGCGCAGATCGACAAGTATGGCAACATCAACACGACGGTGATTGGCGGCACATATGCTTCGCCGCAAGTTCGCTTGCCCGGTGCGGGCGGAGCTCCTGAAATCGCAACGGCATCAAAAGAAGTGTGGATCATTCTAAAACAGACCAAACGGACCTTTGTGGAGAGACTGCACTTCATAACATCCGCTGGGTATCAGCAGACGGAAAACTTGGCGCCAAGACTTGGGGACACGAACCGCGACTGCAGGCCGACACGTGGTCGTGGCCCGACAATTGTGATAACCGATCTCGGCGTTCTAGTGCCTAACCCAGCGACTGGTGAGTTTACTTTGAGTGGCGTGCATCCTGGAGTAACCGTGGAGCAGGCCCGCGGGGCGACGGGATGGGATCTCAAAGTCTTCCCATACCTGGAGACCACTCCAGCACCCACAGCCGCGGAGTTGGTGGCGTTGCGCGACCTTCACGCGCGGACGAACCTGGCGCATGGATCGGCGATGGCCGAAAAATAAGCCCAAGGCACGGAGGAAGTGAGTCGAGTCATTATGAATACAACCTTCAAGAATCGAGACGTCGACCGAGCACATTGGAACAGGGACAGAAGGCCAGCAAGAGCGTATCAGCGAGCGATTACGGAAGCACGCACAATTGCATTGATCCTGGCAATCAGTATGTCGGTGTCTTTCAAAGCCAGAGCCAGTAACGCGCAGGCGACGCAGTCACCCTACCCGGTTTTCCAGGGCAAAGTCTATAGGTTCGAGAAGGTCGCCGATGGTGTGTTCTACGCGACGGGCGGCATGGGCAGCAACATTCCGGTCATCGTCAACGATAACGACGTGTTGCTCGTTGACGACGGCTCCACGCCCGCCACCGCGCGGGCGCTGTTGGAAGATCTTAAGTTGATCACGGATCATCCAGTTCGTTACGTGGTTAACACTCACTTTCACTACGATCACACGGGCGGGAACTCGGTATTTCCGCCCGAGGTCGAAATTATTGCCCAGGAATACGTACGCACCAAGATGCTGGCATTTAACGTTCTCGAGATCGAGCCGTACAAGACGTCGCAGAAGACAAGAGTGTCGGCGCTGATCGAGTCGCTCAAGAAGCAAATTGAAGACGAGAAGGATTCGGGTCAAAAGGCGGTGTTGGAGAAACAACTCGCTGCGGCTCAAACACTTTCAGAGCAACTGAAGGAAATTAAACCGACCCCGCCGACTGTGACCTACAGGTCGAAAATGGTTCTGTACGCAGGTCAGCGTGAGATCCAACTTCTCTTTCTCGGCCGTGGTCACACCGGTGGAGACACCGTCGTGTTTTTGCCGAAAGAACGCATCGTGTGCACAGGCGACCTTATGGAGAGCCGGCCTGCTTATCTAGGCGATGCATTTTTCGACGAATGGGTTGCGACGCTTGACGAGCTCAAGACGCTGGATTTCGCTCTCGTGCTCCCTGGACATGGAAAGCCCTTCGGCGACAAAGAATTGATCACGGCTTTTCAAGGCTACCTGACAGACGTGACGACTCAGGTTGCGAATCTACGCAGGCAAGGAGTCTCGCCGGAGGTTGCTGCTCAACGCGTGGACCTTACATCCCACCAGAAAGAGTTCCCCGAAATAACGGGGCCTGGCGCAGAACTGCGAGGCGTTCGTCGTATATATGAGTGGATGGACGAACGCGGAATTAAATAATCTTGGACCTGGATGCGGCCAATGACTTAAGCGATCCCTCTTACCAAGCCAAACGAGACACTCGCACTATGAAAATCAAACAGCTTTTCGATCTTACTGGGCGCGTTGCAATTATCACGGGCGGATCCGTGGGACTCGGGCGCCAGATGGCGGAGGGTCTGGCGGAAATGGGTGCGGATCTCGTCCTATGCGCTCGAAAAAGGGACCGTTGCGAACAAGCTGCCGAAGAGCTGCGGGTGCTGGGCGTGCGGACTCTGGCAATCACTTGCGACGTCAAAGATCCTACCGGCGTTCAACAGGTTGTCGACGCCTCCATCAAGAAGTTCGGGCGTATCGACATTCTGATCAACAACGCCGGTACATCCTGGGGGGCGGCAGTCGAGGAAATGACTCTCGAACAGTGGAATAAAGT
>Ga0209698_10005729_pt1 | contig 13367 bp, 9 predicted proteins | sample LitLauG_LLR_2012_FD_187203 | JGI IMG/M metagenome (GOLD analysis project Ga0209698, IMG submission 187203) | Freshwater sediment microbial communities from Pennsylvania, USA - Little Laurel Run_MetaG_LLR_2012 (SPAdes) (version 2) | ecosystem: Environmental > Aquatic > Freshwater > Creek >... | reverse complement strand
CCGAAGGTCTCTGGTGAAGCAGCGCAGCCGACGCTCGCCAACGAGACGAACAAGCTGCTGGAGCATGCCTTCAAGGAAGCCAGCAATTTCAAGGACGAGTACGTCTCCACCGAGCACCTGCTCCTCGCCATCACGCACCTGAAGCGCGACGCCGCCCAGCAGATCCTGGCGCGCCACGGAGCCACGTCTGATGCAATCCTGAAGGCGCTCACCGTGGTGCGCGGATCGCAGAAGGTCACCGACCAGAATCCTGAAGCAAAGTACCAGGCGCTGGAGCGCTACGCCCGCGACCTGACCGAGCAAGCACGCCGCGGAAAGCTGGATCCCGTCATCGGGCGCGACGAAGAAATTCGCCGCGTGGTGCAGGTATTGTCCCGGCGCACGAAGAATAATCCGGTGCTGATCGGCGAGCCGGGTGTGGGCAAAACCGCCATCGTCGAAGGACTGGCGCAGCGTATTATCTCCGGCGATGTTCCCGAAGTTCTCAAGAACAAGCGCGTGGTAGCGCTCGACCTGGGCGCCATGCTCGCCGGGGCGAAGTATCGCGGCGAGTTTGAAGACCGTCTGAAGGCGGTGCTGAAAGAGATCGAAGACTCTCAAGGACAAATCGTTTTGTTCATCGACGAGCTGCACACGCTCGTCGGCGCCGGTGCGGCCGAGGGAGCCATCGACGCCTCCAACATGCTGAAGCCCGCCCTGGCACGCGGCGAATTGCGTGCGATCGGCGCGACTACGCTGAACGAATATCGCAAGTACATCGAGAAGGACGCCGCGCTGGAGCGGCGCTTCCAGATTGTCTTTGTCGGTGAGCCGAACGTCGAAGACACCATCGCCATCCTGCGTGGCCTCAAAGAGAAGTACGAAGTACATCACGGCGTGCGCATCAAAGATTCAGCGATCGTCGCAGCCGCCACTCTGTCGCATCGCTACATTTCCGATCGTTTCCTGCCCGACAAGGCAATCGATCTCATCGATGAAGCGGCGGCCTCGCTGCGTATCCAGATCGACTCCCTTCCCACCGACATCGACCAACTCGAGCGCCGCGCCATGCAGCTCGAGATCGAAAAGCAGGCGCTCAAGAAGGAAGACGACCCGAACTCCAGGGAGCGGTTGCGTGTCATCGAAAAGGAACTTGCGGAGATTCGCGAAAAATCGAACACGCTGAAGGCAAACTGGAAAAAAGAAAAAGACTTGATCGCGCGCGCCCGGGCCCTAAAGGAAAAAATCGAACAGCTGAAAGTCGAAGAGCAGTCCGAAGAGCGCAAAGGAAACCTGCAGCGTGTCGCTGAAATTCGCTACAGCCTCATTCGTCAGGCGGAAGGGGAACTGGCCAAGCTCACCAAGCAGATGGAGACCCCAGGCAAACAGCGCATGCTCAAGGAAGAAGTCGACGAAGAAGATGTCGCTCGCATCGTCTCCAAGTGGACCGGAATTCCCGTCTCGAAGATGCTTGAGAGCGAAGTCAAGAAGCTGGTCACGATGGAAGATCGCCTGCGTCAACGGGTCATCGGTCAGGATCCCGCGTTGGAGCGGGTGGCCAATGCGATCCGGCGTTCCCGCGCAGGACTAAGCGATCCCAAGCGTCCGATTGGCTCGTTCATCTTCCTCGGCCCGACGGGCGTTGGAAAAACCGAACTCGCTCGTGCCTTGGCCGAATTCCTCTTCGATGACGAGCATGCCATGCTGCGCATCGACATGTCGGAGTACATGGAGAAACACTCGGTCGCGCGGCTCATTGGCGCGCCTCCGGGATACGTCGGCTATGAAGAAGGCGGCCAGCTCACCGAGCAGGTCCGCCGTCGCCCCTATGCCGTTGTTCTGTTCGATGAGATCGAAAAGGCGCATCCAGATGTGTTCAACGTCCTGCTCCAAATCATGGATGACGGCCGCCTCACCGACGGCAAAGGCCGCGTAGTCGATTTCAAGAACACCATCATCATCATGACGTCAAATATAGGCTCGCAATACTTGCAATCAGACCACGCAGGCCCAGACCACGTGGGGATGAATCACGTGGGGACGGACGCATTTGTCCGTCCCGCGAGCGAAGCGAGCGCCGCCAAGGAAGATGCCTGGTTCGAAAACGCTTCCAAGCAGGTGATGAACCAGCTCCACGCGCATTTCAAGCCAGAGTTCCTGAACCGCGTAGACGACATCATCGTCTTCCGTCCGCTCGGCAAGGAGCAGTTGGTAAAGATCATCGAGCTGCGTCTGGAAGACGTCCGGCGCCTGCTCGCGGAGCGCAAGATCTCACTCGAACTGACCGATGCCGCAAAAGAACTGCTGTTCACGCAAGGCTACGATCCCAACTTCGGCGCACGTCCGTTAAAGCGGGCAATCCAGAAGCTGATCCAGGATCCCTTGGCGCTGAAGATTCTCGATGGAGAAGTTCTCCATGGGGATCACATCGTGGTCGACGCTGACAAAAAAGCCGGAAAGATGAAGTTTGAAGTCAGCAAAAGGGTGGGAGAGAAAGAACCGGCGCGAACGCGGCGATGACAGGGTTTCCCCTGTGATCCTCTGTGTCCCCTGTGGTGAAAAAGCCCGCAATGAATCGATTGGATCGCGGAGTGCAAGAAGGGAAGGGCGAACGAATGGTTCGCCCTCTCTTGTGCGCTAGAACGTAACTCGGACTCCCAGCTGTGCCGCGAACGGAATTCCCACCGTGGTTCCGGGTCCAAAGAAATCTCCCAGCCCTCCCGCCGGAATCTGCAGCTGGCTCAAGCTCCGAATCGGGCTGCATGCGCCGTTCGTGCAGATCTGCGTGATGTTGCCCGCCTGCGCCTCTGACGGCAGAACGTTTGGGAGCGCTGCCACATTTCCGATGTAGTTCGCTCCAGGATTGTTACGGTTGAAAAGGTTGAAGAACTCGCCAAATGGCCGGATCTCAAGCCGGTCACCGATTCGAACAGGGCGGCTTACGCGCAGATCCATCTGAATGTAAGGCGTGCCACGAAAGGCGTCGAGCGCGGTTCGGACGCCGTTCACCTCGATGCGATTGCTGTTGTCGGCGGTGGTGATGGTGAACGGGCGCGCGGCCTCCAACTGCGTCAGCGTCGTTAACTCCAATTTTCCCGGCAAGTACACCGTCCCCGCCAAAACAAACCGATGCCGCACATCTTCTCCCGACGGGCCGTAGTCGCCCGGCCCAAACGCATTCAGCGGATCGCAAACTCCATTCACATAATCAAAGAGTTCCCCCAGCACACATCCCCAGGTCTGCGCCTTCGACAATGTGTAATTGGCAACCAGGTTGAATCGGCGCGACACGTTGCCTTGCACGTGCAGCATGAGGGCGTTGTAGCTGGAACGGTTGTCGGATTTGAACAGATTCAGGTCGGGTACGACGCTGGCCTGATCTGCCTGGTAGGTCGCGTCGGAAGCGGGGATCAGCGGCGTGAACAGGTTGGTCCCGCCGGTGAAACCATATGCCCGGTAGCCATGATTTCCCTGCTCGTGAGTGAAGTCAGCGGAAACAATCCAATTCTGATTGAGCGCATGCTGCACCCCGCCCGTCACGTGAATCGCATACGGCGTCTTGTACTTTCCGTCGATCAGATTGCCAACGCCGCCTGCAGCATCGCTCGGGACACAAGCTGCGCCCGCGGTTGAATAAAGCGGCGGATTGTTGCTCGTAACGAACGCGCAGGAACCATTCAACGGTTGATTGACGGCCTGAAATGCAGTGCCCCATCCATTCTGTGCCAGGTCGTTGTAGAAGAGGCCGAAGCCCGCGCGAAAGACAGTCTTTCCGCTGTCGCCCGGAGAGTAGGCAATGCCGAGTCGCGGGCCAAATTGCTTGCGATAGTCATGAGGCACTGCCACCGGGATTTGCAACGCCTGCAACGTCACGAACGCAGGGTTTTGCGCCTGGCTGCGTCCCGACGCCGTAAACAGGCCGAACGTCGTCTGCCAGCGGAGCCCGTAGTTCAAAGTCAGGTGGCGCGAAAGACGCCACGAGTCCTGGGCATAGAGTCCGAGGCGCTGCACGCTCTGCCCGAAGCTGCCATTCACGGCGGGCGTGGAGTTACAGGTGGTGCCAGGTAGGGGGTAAACCGTCGTTTCCGATTGTGTCGTGACCGGAGTGCAGGTCAGGTCCGCCGTGAATTGAGCGGAGCCATTGGGATTGACGCTCGGGTCGAGGTAGTCGGCCGGGTTCAACGTGAACACCGTGATGTTCTCGGCATTGCCCGGGAAGGCTCCGCCGAGCACGGGTTCGTGGATGAAATTCACACCGACTTTGAACGAATGATCGCCAGTCGCGTGCCCCAGGTCATAACGGAACTGATATTTCTGCTGATTGCGCAATGACGGGAACAACGTGATCGGCGTCGCGAACTGGTTGTCGCCGAAAGTCTCGTAGCCGGAGACGGTGAGCGATGTGGAACTGAACGGAAACGCGAGCGCGAATCCCAGTTCGGAGTTGCGCGTCTGGGTCAGGTGCAGTGTGCTGGCATCGAATACAAAAGTTCCCAGCCACGTCGGGCCGAACGCGTACGTATTGCTGACGACCGTGTTCCAGTAATTATTGTGCGTCGTAAGTCCGGTAGAAGGCAGTGTGGCCTGCTGCACCAGATTGTTGTGCGTGAGGTAGGTGTCTGCGGACGTACGCAGGAACCACTGCGATTTTGTGGACTGCGCCCAGTCGAAACGGATCGAGCTGAGGTAATCGCGGAACGGAATGGGCACGTTCTGCGGAATGCTGATGGACGGCGCGCCTGGAATCAATCCTTCCGCGGCGATCTGAGAGAGCGCGTTGAACTGAGTCAGGCTCACCGGGCTGTAGGCGATGCTGGCGTTCTCGTGAACGTGCTCGAACGATGCGAACATCCAGACCTTGTCGCGTACCAGCGGACCACCCACGGTTGCGACGTAGTTCTGCCGCGAGAAAGGCTGCTTCGGATTGGGGGCGGGATTCTCAATTGGAAACCGCGCATCCAGCGCGGCGGCGCGTTCGTAGAAAGCTCCTGTGCCATGCCAGTCGTTGGTGCCGCGTTTGGTTGTGATCACAACAGAACCGGCCGTCGTGCCTCCGGTGTCCGCATCTTCGTTGGCCGTCCGCACGGCAAATTCCTGAATGCCATCCGGAGAAAGGTTCTGCAGAAATCCGCCAATCCAGTCGTCGGAATTGTCACCGCCATCCACCGAAAGATCGTTGTTCAAACCCGAACTTCCACCCGTGGAGACCGCGGTGATGCGTGCCTTGGTTGGATCGGACGGCTCGACCGGCTCCGTACCGGGCGCGAGGTATGCGATGTTGGCGAAACTGCGCGAGGCGAGTGGAAGCGTCTGGAGATCCCGGCTGCCGATGACAGCCTGGTGAACCACGCTCACCAGATCCACTGGTTGGGTCGTGATCGAAGAGCTCGCGCTTTCGACAGTGATTTTCTCGGGGCTGGTTGCGGGTTTCAGCGTGACCGTTACTTCACGCACCGAACTGACTTCGATCGTCACGCTGGCCCCGGCTGCGGCGAATCCGTTGGCCGAGACCGTGATTCGGTAAGCGCCAGGAAGGAGGTCGTCGAGGCGGAATTCGCCGCGATCTTCGCTGACCGCCTCGCGCTGCAACGAGGAATCTGACGACTGCACCACGATCTTCGCGGACGGGATGCGGGCTCCGCTGGCGTCTTGCACAGTTCCGCGCAGTGAGCCTCGAGGATTTTGAGCCAGAACCGTTGGCAAGAAAAACACTGTGGACAGAGCGATCCAGAAGCAGAGTCGACGAATAGTGGCCACCGGAGAACCCCTCTTGAGAGATCGGCAATGCGAGGCAACAGAGAGTAACTTCGCGATGCCGACTACTACCAGTGGTCGTAATAGCGAGTGAGCCCCGGACGCCCTCGTCCGGGGAAGGTTTTTCGGAGGGCAAAGGACATCCGCCGCTGACCCGGTGCAATCTCGGAGAAGAACGTCTGCAAACGAACTTCTCTATTTCTCGCTTGGTTAGTCCGACCATTTTTGCGGCGTGCGATCCCAACGGTGTTTCTTCAATTCGCTCAACAAGGTCTTATCCAGCGAACCCGCATCGCTTACGGCGATGTTCTGCTTCACGTGCTCCGGCTTGCGCATCCCAACGATCGTCGTGCTCACCACCGGGTGCGAAAGAATGAAGCGCAGCGCCATTTCGGGCAGCGACATCCCCTTAGGCAGGATCGCTTTCAACTGATCGACGCGCGTGACGGTCTTCGCCAGGTTCTCGGGACCGAAATATCCCGCGCGCCAATCGCCTTTCGGGAAGCGGGTTTCGAGGGTCATCTTGCCCCCAAGGCTGCCCTCGTCGAGAGGTACGCGAGCAATCACGCCAATGTTCAGCTCTTTGCAGACGGGAAAAAGCTCGTCCTCCGGCGCCTGATCAAAGATGTTGTAGATCACCTGCACCACGTCGACCAGTCCCGTGCGCAGCGCCTTGATCCCGTTTTCAGGCTCCCACCGATTGATACTAAGCCCGAAGAAACGGATCCACTTGTCCCGCTTCAGCTTTTCCACCGTCGATCGGAAGTCGGGCTCCGAAGTCCAGCTGTCGTCCCAAACATGAAATTGCAGCACGTCAATCGTATCGACCTTCAGCTTCTTGCGGATCAAGTCGGCATGTTTGAACACATGTTCCGGCGAGAAGACGTCCTGATATTTGTATTCCGGCAACGCAGGCCACCGATCATTCCCCGGAGGAATCTTCGACGCCGCATAAATGCGCTTGGCCGAGTTTCGCGCCATCACGTCGCCCAGCAACCCATCGCTCTTACCTTCCCCATACGCCCAGGCGGTATCAAAGAAGTTGCACCCAAGATCGATAGCCTGCTGCATGGAGGCCACCGATTGCTGGTCCTCGGATCCAGTCCATCCACTAATGCCCCAAAGTCCGTGAGCGATATCGCTGACCTCAAATCCCGTACGGCCAAGCTTGCGGTATTTCATGAAGGTCCTCTAAAGGTTTGCAGATTCGTTCAAGTTGCCGATGAAGTTTCAAGAGCGGGCGTTTTTCTTATGAGACCCATCAAAATTTTGATTCTCCGCCCCCTCTCGAAAGTGGTCAAATAGCCTTAGATCATAAAGCACGGAGGAGTTCGCAGTATGAAATCTGAATATCCTTTCTCTCCCCAGAACGAGAACGAAGAGTTGAACGCCAAGCCGTCGCGCCTTACCGACGAGAAGATCTCCGATGAATCAGGCACGGAATCCAAGGTAGACAGCGCCTTGGCCCCTGCCGGGTTGAGCAACCCTTTCTGGAATTAATCCGATCGGCGACTGTAGGCCGGTCCTCGTGAACTTGCGATGACCGGCTATTTTTTTTCTAGGAATCGTCGCTTTCACCGCAAGATCGGAAGGCAAAGACACGGTCGAAGGTTGAAATCCAGAGTGGCCATCTCCTCCAGCGCAGGATGCAGCGCCGAATCCGGGCACGGCTCCAGCGTGATCACGAACGGCAACGCCGTTTTCTCGCATCCCGGCTTCTGCAGCAACGAATCAATGTTCAGGCCGTGAGCCGCCAGGATCTGCGCCAGCCGCGCCACAATCCCCGGCTGATCCCGCACAAAAAACCGCAAATACCACGGCGTCTCAAAATTGCTGCTGATCTCGGGTGTTGAAACCGCCGCCGCAGTCCCCTTCGCCGCCCCAGCGGCAAGATTCCGCGCCACAAACATCAGATCCGAAACCACCGCGACGGCCGTGGGATCGCCTCCCGCACCCGCCCCAAGGAAAGCCATATCCCCGCCATACTGTCCCGAAGTCAGAACCAGATTCAGATTCCTCTGCACCCGCCCAAACGGCGAATCCGCCGGCACCAGACAAGGACCAACGTCGGCGAACAGCTTGCCCTGTTTTAATTCTGCGCGAGAGATCTGCCGGATCGTGCATTCCAGCTCCGCCGCATAATCAAAGTCCACCGCATCGATCGCGCGGATCGTCCGTGCCCGCACCGACTCCGGCACCACCCGCGTCTGCAATCCCGCCAGCGCGAGAATCGCCAGCTTCGCCCGGGCGTCGCCGCCATCCAAATCTTCCGACGCGTCCGCCTCCGCATACCCACGAGCCTGCGCTTCTTCCAAAGCCTCGCTGAACGGGATGCGCGCGTTCTCAATCCGGCTCAGAATGTAGTTGCAAGTTCCATTCAGAATGCCGGCAATCCCGTGCAAGCGGTCACCACACAAACCGGTCCGGAGCGCTGGTAGAACGGGAACACCTCCCGCCACCGAAGCCCCAAACTCAAGCTGTCCGCCGTGGGCCGCAGCGAACTGCAGCAAATCCGGCCCATGTCGTGCGATCAGCTGTTTATTCGCGGTCACCACCGATTTACCCACCTCAAGCGCACGCCGCACAATCTGCTCCGCAGGATTCAGTCCGCCGATCAGTTCGATCACGATCTGCACATCCGAGTTCAAGACAGACTTAACGTCATCCGTCCAAATCACGCTCGACGGCACCCACGGCTGTTTCTTCCGTTCGAAGTTGCGGTTACAGATGTGCGTCAAGCGCAGCCCACCGGCGCCCTCGCACAGGATCTTCGCCACCGCGCTACCCACCGTGCCGAATCCAATCAAGGCAACGCGGCACCAATCGGCCTCTTCCCTCCCGGTCTCGCGCAACGTCTTGTCTTTTGCTTTGCTCTCGGGCAAGTTCATTCCAATCGATAAATGGATTCCCTATGATACGTGCACCTCGCACGAACAGAAAGACCTCTGCTCCATAAGCGACGTTCGCCCTTCCACTCGCAAATTCAGTCCAGGCGGCGCTACAGGCGGAGGCAGCATCAAAGTTGGTAATATGGTGCCTTCCGCTGTGACACGCGCAGTGGAGATCTGCGGGCCTGTTCTTTTCCAGCGCCTCTCGTTGCCTTGGACGGGCGAGGCCTGCAACCTACCCCGGTAACGGGAGGAGAGTGAATGATTCGAAAGTTCTTAACGGTTCCCCCGGTCACGATCACCGTAATCTTCGCAATGATCCTGGCGGGAGCCACCACCCTTTGCGCCCAGCAGAACTCCGCTGAGCAGCCAGCCGGTCAGCCCGCGCAAGCGCAACAGCAGCCACAACAGCCGAGCACCCAGGAAACGCAAGAGACGCAAGAGGAAGAGGCCAGCTCGAGCCGCAAAGCCAAACCAAAGGACTACAAGAACTGGACCTTCAACGTCGGCGGCGGCGGAAGTCTCATGAACGCCACCACTCAAACGTTCGTCCGAAACGGCGGAGTCGTGGCCGGCGGTGGCGTCACTCGCAACTACGGCAAGTACCTCGGGCTACAAGCAGAGTTCCAATGGAACAATCTGCCCCTGCGCACTTCTGCTCTGGCATCCGCGCAAGCCCCAGGTGGAACCGCCCACCTCTACTCCGTGATGGTCGATCCCATTATCAACATTCCCGTAACCAAGGTCTGGAGCGGATTCATCGTGATCGGCGGCAGTTATTACCACCGCGACGGAAAGCTCGACTCCTCCAGTGTCATTCGCGGCACTGGATGCAGCCCGTTTTATCACTGGTGGGGAACCTGCCGGAACGGCAGCATTCCCGAAACCGGGAATTTCCTTTCCACCAGCCAGAACGATTTCGGTTTCAATGCCGGATTTGGCGTTTCCCGCAAGATACGAAGCAACCTGGAATTCTACGCAGAGTTCCGCTATCTGCGCAGCTCGGCCACCTCGCTGAGACCTATCACGATCGGATTCCGCTTCTGAGTAATTCGTGAAACGGGAAGGGCACGCGAGCGGGAAGGGCAGGAGTTCCATTCGTGCCGTAGAAGTAGCTCAACGCGAGGCGGCTTTACAGTTTTCTGAAAAACTTGCGCTTCGTATCAGGGTATCGCTTTAGCAATACCGCAATTCGTTTGAAATCAGGTGCCCCTTTAGGGGCCGGGCATTGGAATTCGACTTTTTCAGCAAACTGTTTTAGCCGCTGAAGTTCGCTCTTGTTTGCTTCCAGTTCAGGGTTCCGGATTCGTGCGATAGCTCCACAGGCTGGTGTTTTGGCCCTGTAATTGAACGAACGAGGAAGCTGGCGTGGGCTCAACCACGCGCCCCCCGGAATTGGCCTCCCGTACCGCGGACTCGACGATTCCGTGCGATGGTGCCAGCGAGCACGCAGGATCGGTGACCATCGCGTTGCCCGCCAGCAAAAATGCCTGGCACCGGCATCCCCCGAAATCCTCCATGCGCCGATCGCAACTGCGGCAGGGTTCCGGCATCCACTCTTCGCCACGAAAACGGCGGAATGACTCAGACTCCTGCCAGATCCACTCCAGCGATTTCTCCCGCACATTCTCGAACGCGAGGCCCGGCAGAACCTCGGCTGCATGACAAGGCAAGACTTTTCCTGCCGGATTGATCAGCATCAATCTCCGTCCCCACCCTCCCATGCACGCCTTGGGATACCTCGCGTAATAGTCCGGTACAACGGAATCGATGCGAATCCTGCCCGCGAGCCGTTGTTCGGCGGCTGCAATCGTCGCCACCGCTTTCTCCAGTTGTGAACGTGTGGGCATCAGCGCGGCGCGATTAGCCAGAGCCCATCCGTAATACTGTGTGTGCGCGATCTCGACTCGCTCGGGGCGCAGTTGCTCGATGAAGGCAATCATCTCTTCCAGGTGATCGAGATTCTGCCGGTGCACAACCAGGTTCACCGTAAACGCAATCTTGTGCCGCTTGATGGCGTGAGAAAGCTCGATCTTGTGGGCATGCGCCTTGGCTCCAGCAATCCAGTTGGCGGCTTCTTCACGCGAATCCTGAAAACTGATCTGGATATGATCGAGGCCGGAGTTCACCAGAGTCTCAAGCCGCGGCTCACCTAGCCCGATGCCTGAAGTGATGAGATTCGTGTAAAGCCCGGCCGCGCGGGCGGCGCTGATGAGTTCAGCCAGATCCGGCCGCGCCAGCGGTTCTCCGCCAGTAAAATGCGCGTGCAACATGCCGAGTTTGCCGCACTGTTGGAATATGTCAGCCCAGTGATCGGTGGACAGTTCCGCCTGTGTCCCCGAGAGCTGCACTGGATTCGAACAATACACGCAGTGCAGCGGGCAACGATGGGTAATTTCGGCGATCAGGGCGAGAGGGTTGGAAAGCATTTGGTAATTGTGTAATTTGGTAATTGTGTAATTTGGGCTCGCGGAAAGCTGATTGCGCGATTTGATTTTCAAATTACTAAATTACCCAGTTGCAAAATCCTCAGTAGTCCACGATACGTTTCCTTTGCAGTTGTTCGAGAAAAGTGCTGATGTCGGCGCGAATCTTTTCCGGATCGGTCGTGCCAAATTCCTTCTGCAACTCCGCGATAATCCCGCCGAAGGTCCGCTGCCCGTCGCAGCGCTCGAGCACGTGCCTTCCCGTTCCCTGCAGTTTGATCGCACCCTCCGGGAACAGAATCATGCGGTCGGCCTCCGTTCCCCCCCAACGGCATCCGGCGGCGAGGCGCGGCTGACTTGTGTCAATGGGTGGCGGCATATTTTCCCCAGCGGCCCAAACACAAGGTCCCTCCACTACGCTCGCATTCGCTCGCTACGGTCGGGATGACAGTATGGGAATTCAGTGGGTTTCCTCCACACGAAACGCGCCCGGCGGCGGCCAGCCCGGCTGCACATACGCGAAGTAAAGCGCATCAAGCTGCGCCCACAGAATGTCGCACTTATCGCGCAGTGCCTGGATCGCCAGATCCTGCTCTGCCCTGCTCTTCGCGTGATCGTGCACATACTGAATCGCGTACCTCGCGTCTTCAGGAGCCTGCGTAAGACGCGCCTCAAAATAATCCAGACCGCCCGAGAGCCATGGATAATGCTGGCGCAGCTTCTCCATGCGCAGCGAAATCAAGTCCCGCGAAAACAACTCGGTCAGTGACGACGCGACGGCTTCGAGCAAGCTACGGTTGCGCACAATGTTGAGATACTCATTCACCGCGAAGCGCGTCGCCGGCAGAATCCCAGTTCCCGCCTGTACCTGTGCGGCATCGAGTCCTGTGGCTTCTGCCAGTTTCAGCCAGCGCTTGATTCCGCCTTCGCTCGTCGCGTCGCCGTCATGATCGATCACGCGTTTTCGCCACGCCCGTCGAAACGCCGGATCCGCCCCGCGAGAGAGAATGATCGAATCCTTGATCGGGATGATTGCCTGGTAGTAATAGCGGTTCAACGCCCAGGCCTGCAGCTGTCCCCGCGTCAGGCGTCCTTCGTGCATCAACAAGTGGAAAGGATGCCGGTGGTGATAGCGTTCCTCGCCCACCGCGCGCAAGGCGGCGCGCAGTTCATCGAAACCCAACACGCTGCCGGCGTTTGTTTCTATAGATCGAACTGCCATCCATCCTCCGCCACTTCCCAGCCTGCCTCGCGCACTTGCCGACGTTCGGGTCGAGACTCATTCAGCATGGGATTCGTGTTGTTGATGTGGATATAGATTTTACGTGGCCGGCCGAGTTGCGCCAATCGTTGCAGGCTTTCGCATACAGCCACGTGTCCCATCTGGCGCGCGGTCTGGCCCGAACCCTGGATGCGGATCAGTTCGTCATCGCTCCAGAACGTACCGTCGAACAGCAGAACGTCCGCAGCATCCAGCTCCGCCATCATGGCATCGTCAATCTGCGGGACGGCTGGCAGATACGCCAAACGCTTGCCCGATGAAGATTCGACGGTCAGGCCTAGAGACGCCTCGTTCGCTTTCAGTTCGGCCCGCCGGGAATCTGCGACGTAAGCCGGAAAATGCTCCCCCAGACAAACCGCGCGGCACCGGAGACCGGAATGCCTTCCCGCCGGGTCAACCAGCGGGAAAACTGTTCCGGGCGTGAAGTCACTCCACTTTACCTGGTCGGGCACTCTCTGCAGCATGCCGAACATGGAGTTGTCTTCCGTCAGAATGCGACGAATCGACGCCGTGGCGTGCACGCGCAGCGGTTGCAACTCCCGCAGCAGGAGCAACCCGAGGACATGGTCAATGTCGGCGTTGAGTAGCACTACTCCAGCGATAGGGGATTGCCGAATGCCTTGTGAAGGCTGAAGTTCCACGGCTGCTTCAATTTGCGAGCGCAAATCTGGGGACGCTCCCAGCAGGAACCAGGATCCGGCGTCGGCGCTGATCGCTACCTGCGCCTGCGTGCGAGCCTTCCCGGCGAAGGTTCCCGCCCGCACCGCTCGACAGTTCTGGCAGGCGCAATTCCACTGCGGAAACCCACCCCCCGCTGCCGAACCCAGGATCTTGATCCGCATCGTAAGGGAGTTTAGCAAGGGAGCCCGATTTGCGCCGCCCTGAGGCCGTTACTGGACAGGTGCAAAAAATTTCATCTGCAACGCAAGTCGAGTCCTTACGTTCTACTTTTGAGGTGCGCCATGTCTTCTGTCTTGGAGTATCATAATGCTGTGCGGCATCCTATCTCAGCCACGGTCGCACTCTTCGGCGCTCTGG
>Ga0209698_10005727_pt1 | contig 13368 bp, 17 predicted proteins | sample LitLauG_LLR_2012_FD_187203 | JGI IMG/M metagenome (GOLD analysis project Ga0209698, IMG submission 187203) | Freshwater sediment microbial communities from Pennsylvania, USA - Little Laurel Run_MetaG_LLR_2012 (SPAdes) (version 2) | ecosystem: Environmental > Aquatic > Freshwater > Creek >... | reverse complement strand
GCCCTGTGGTCTAGATGTCGATCTTGAAAGCGGGCAGGAATCAGTCGCTCGACCGAATGACCAAGCAGGTCCTCGCGGTCGTATCCGAACAGTTTTTCTGTCTGAGAATTGATGAGGACGATTTCCCCGGCTTGATTGACGATGACCATCGCGTCTGGCGTCGACTCAAGCAGCTCACGGAAGGGAAGGATTTTGGTCTTCACAGCAAGTTACGCATGCCACGTCATGGGGCACGCACTACTCCTCTCTATCGGGTGTGACCTCGTCTCGGCTGACTGCCTTGGACGTCGCGGCGATATTGCCTCCTTCCGAAGTGCGCACGAGGCCCCTGCCGTTGGTGAGATCTCTGTTCACAGGGGACTCTCTGTCCCAAAGCGTAGTTCGTGCACCACGCAACTTTCGGAGCGTATTGTTACCCTGAATTAGTATTGTTCGCCGCGGTAACTCTCTCCCCATGACACTGCACTCTGTGACTCGGAACTTTGCAATGTCTAGGATGCACCACGTGAACAGGAACAGATACCAAGCGTTGGCAACGGTGGGGTAACAGAAAGAGCGATGCTTCTACTACCTTAGTTTACGGGCTCTTGCTGGGAGAAACTTGGAGTCTTTGAATCATCTTGACCAGATCGGCCAGAGAGTTTGCCTGCATCTTCTCCATCGCGCGGCTGCGGTGAATCTTTACTGTGTTTTCTGCAGTGCCAATCTGCGCCGCGATCTGCTTATTGAGCATGCCTGAGACGACCATGGCGACGACCTCGCGCTCGCGAGGGCTCAGCAATTCGAAACGCTCGCGCAGTGCTGCAAGCTCCGCCTCTTGTTGGCGTCTGCCCCGATCCCTGTCCAGCGCCAGATGAGTCGCATCCAGAAGATCCTGGTCATGGAAGGGCTTGGTGAGAAACTCCACGGCCCCCGCCTTCATGGCCCGTACTGTCATCGGGACGTCGCCATGCGCAGTGATGAAAATGATCGGAATCTGAACATTGGCTTCGGCGAGCTGGCGCTGTAAGGCGAGTCCGCTGATTCCCGGCAACCTGATATCGAGGACGAGGCAACTGGGCACGTTCGGAAGCTTGCTTGCTAGGAACTCCGGCGCGGACCCGAACAGTTCGACTTGCAGACCCATGGAGCCGATAAGGCGCTTGATTGCGCTCCGCACCGAGGGATCGTCATCGACAACGAAAACGATGGACTCGGGTTCGCTCATGAAACACCAGCATCATCGGTGGGCAGAGTGAATTCGAACAGCGCCCCGGTAGAACTGGTCACGATCCTTAGGCGGCCCCCATGGGACTCTATTATGGAATGGCTGATCGAGAGCCCCATTCCGATGCCTTTCGCTTTCGTGGTGAAGAATGGCTCGAAGATGTGGTTTGCCACCTCATGCTCGATTCCTGGTCCAGAATCTTGAACCTGGACCAAAACACCATCTGGGTTCCGTGCCGACCGAATCAGAATTTCCCGTCTCCCGTCTGTGGACGTGCGCATTGCGTCGATGGCGTTCATGATCAGGTTGATCAATACCTGTTGCAAAAGAACTGGGTCGCCGGGCACACCTGGCAAATCGGCGGCAAGTTCGGTGCGCAAGAAGAGACGGTTTCGCGTGAATTCGTTGCGCAGTAACATGGTTGCGTCTTGAATAATCTGGTTGATGTCTAGTTCCGTCCTGTTAGGAGCCCCCTTCTTCAGTAAGCCACAAATCCGAGAAATCACCGCGCTTGCGCGAGTGCCGTCGTTCACAATCTGTGTAATTGCCGCCCGTAATTCATTGGGATTCGAGGTCGCACCGTCGAGCGTGCGCAAGCAGAAGTGGCCGTTGGTGACGATTGCGGTAAGAGGTTGATTGACCTCATGAGCAATGGCCGCCGCCAGTTCTCCCATCGCAACCACTCGCGTCACGCGGGCGAGATCCTCCTGTGCGTGACGCAGCAGCTCTTCGGCTCCCCTCTGCTCAGTCACGTCAATGCACGAGCCAATGTAACCAGCGAAAGACCGATCCGGATTGAATCGTGGCACGCCGATGTCAAGAATCCATCGAAATTCGCCGTCGTGCCGTCGGAGGCGATACTCCATCCTGAAAGGCTCCTGGCGATCAAAGGCCTGGATGTACGTATCCAAGCATCTCTGCAAATCTTCAGGGTCGACACCCTCCGCCCAGCCGTTGTCAAGTTCGCGGTCAATGGATCGGCCGGTGAAATCCAGCCAAGGTTTGTTGAAGTAGGAACAGAGCTTGTCAGTCCCCGACATCCAGATCATCACCGGAGCACTATCGGCCACTAGCCGAAAACGTGCCTCACTCTCGCGTAGTTCCGCCTCGGTGTGCTTCCGCTCTGTGATATCTTGTCCGATGAAAAGGGTCGAACCGTCGGAAAGATGTACGAAAGTGGCGGCTGCGTCTATGACGCGCCCGTCCCTCACTCGCACTTTGAGGTCGGTCCACTCACCAGTTGATGCGGCAATGTCTTCCTTAACCATTTGGCGATATTGCGGATCAGGGAAAGCCTCGGCAAATATGTCCGGATCTTGTTCGCGTATTTCTTGCAGCGTCCAACCAATCCTGCGCTCCCATTCCGGATTGACCAGTTCGTGGCGGCCACCCTGGTCCAAAAGTACTATCATCACGGGGATATTCTCGAATATCTTCTGCAAGACTTCCTTCTGCTTTCGCAATTCATCTTTGGCACGCTTCTTTTCGCTGATATCGCGGATAAAGCCGGTAAACACCTTGTGCCCGTTACTGGTCATTTCTCCGAACGACACTTCCACAGGAAACTCCTGGCCAGTGTTGCGCAGGGCGGTAACTTCGGTACCTCGCCAGTCTAGATGCCGCTGGCCAGTCGCCAAATATCGTCTGAACCCAGCCTCGTGCAGCTTCCGCATGAATTCCGGCATGAGTACAGTCATGGGTTTCCCGATCAACTCGACCGGGTCATAACCAAAGATTCTCGTCGTGGCGGGGTTGGCAAGCAGGATGGCACCACTTTCATCCATGCTGATCACAGCATCGCTGGCTGCCTCGACAATGACGCGATGCCTCTCTTCGCTGCCCTTGAGCTCCTCCTCGGCCCGCTTCCGATCTTCGATATCGGTAGCGGAGCCGTACCACTTAACGATGCTGCCCGCTTCGTCGCGTAGCGGCACTTTCCGAAGAAGCATCAGACGGTATTCTCCGTCAGCCCGCCGAAGTCTTGCTTCAGCTTCGAAGGGTCTGCCGGTCGCCACCGACGAGCGCCACTTGTGCACGACGTCCTCAACGTCCTCGCGGTGAATTACATTAGTCCATTGCCATCCCCGAATGTCTTCAAAAGAAACACCCACATATTCCAGCCAGCGCTTGTTGAAGAAGTCGACATAGCCGTCGGGACGAGCGCTGTGTAGCATCGCGGGAGCTGTATCGATCACGAGTCGAAGGCGGTCTTCATTTCGGCGCCGGTCCACAGATGATGTTGTGATGGCGGCCACAATCACGATCAAGGTCACAATGGCAATTCCATTGTTGGCGAGGGGAGAGATACTCACCGCATGAGAAAGGTCCGGAGGCGAGGCGGGGATGAAACTCGCGGCAGCCATTCCGGTATAATGCATCGCGGAGACAGCCAGTCCCAACACCGTGGCGCTCCCCAGCCTTCGCGGAACACTCCATCTGGTCTCCTCGCGTAGACCAAACGCCATCAGCAACGCGATTAGAGAAAACAAGATTGCGAGCAAGATGGAACACGTCACTAGAAGGGGGGAGTACCGGGTAATGGCCGGTAATCTCATTGCGGCCATGCCGATGTAGTGCATACCAGCGATGCCCGCGCCCATAAGTACGCTGCCGGTCAAGGCCTCAACGGGATCCATTTTATGGCGGCTCGCCACACACAGCGCGACTGCAGACGCGAGGACGGCCACCAGGAGTGAGGCCAGAACTGTCGGCCAGTGATACTCGACGGGTACGGGCAGATGGAAGGCCAGCATCCCCTTGGAGTGCATCGCCCAGATGCCGATGCCCATCGCAATAGCGCCACCGCTCAACCAAGCGAAGCGAACCTGGCCGCGTGCGGCGGTTACGCGTCCCGCCAAGTCGAGCGCGGCATAGGACGCAACGATGGCTATCAATACTGAGCGCGCCACCTCGCCATAGTCATACGAGCCCGACAGCGCGCCGCTTGCAGAAATCATGGCGAAGAATCTCCTCTACCCGTTTGGGAGAAACCCTCTTAGGCCACCCGCCAATCAGCAGCTAGATTCTCTTACAGCGTGCGCCCCCCAATCTTGCACGGGCCTAACCCACGTTGGGGACAGTTTACCCCTCGTCCATCGGGGCTGCATACAATCCGGGGATTTCTGACGCAGCTATTCGGAACGGTCTTCAATTGTTCAGATAATAAACAACCTGCCTTCGAAAGTAGCTCGTTAGGGCATCCAGCGGCTATATTGGCTGCGGCGTTGGAAATTCCTTGGCGCAGTGCCCAGAATTCAGACAGCCCTTCGATCGACATCGATACCTTAAGGTGTTGAACCGGAATTGCTTAGCGTTTGGCTCGCGAAGGACAAATATTCTGGGGCAAGTGAGAAGGCTCAACCTGTCGAGCAACTTCGGTGTTCCTCCCCAACGGTTGATGTTGTTGTGCGATCTGCGCGCTTTGTCCGGCTCCTGCATTAGAAAGCCGGGCAACGCGGCAAGGAGCCAGCGCGTTGGTAGGAAGAAGATGCTGTCTTGCTTTCGACCCCCCTTAAGTTAGCGCTTATGCTGGTTTGCCCCCCGCTGGTGCCCACATGCGGCGCCAAGGTAACGTGGGAGACGAACTGCTTCTGCCATGCGGAGGCTGGACGAGGACGTATCGATTCCGAACGCCACGCGCACTCTGGGAAGAAGCCGCTCTAGAACGCGTCCGTAGCCGCAACCCAGTTCCAAGGCGAGCACGGGGACATCGTTCTTGCAAGGACGAACTCGATCTCGGCGTCAAGGTAGGATTTGGTGCGAGGCGGAGCGAGATCATAGCAAGCGCGGAGGCGCTCGGCGGCAAGCCTCTCAGTGTAGTAGCCGGGAATAGCGCAATCTTGCCATAATTAAAGAACACCTCTCCTGCCTGTCACCTCCTCTGGTCATGTTCCAATCGCACACTGACGTACCCTCACTCATGCCGACGTCACTCGAAAACATCATTTATCACGAAAGAAACGGTCGATCTGCTCGCGAACGGCAGCAGGGCATTCCATGCCGCTCCAATCAGGTTCCTGGACGCGACCGAACGCGACTGAGATGCGTACCTGTGCAAATGACTGTCCCTGGCCGCGCAGGTCTTGGATCGAGGATCTAGTTCAGTTGATGGGGTCAGCGTTCTGTTGTATCGTCCAAGCTGCATGGCCGATTCTTCCCTACGAGTTCCATATCTCGATTTAAACGCACAGTACCGGAGCATCAAGCCTGAGATTGATGCTGCGATCGCCAGAGTCCTTGAGAGCAGTCAATTCGTTCTCGGCAGCGAAGTCGCCTGGTTTGAGCAGGAGTTCGCAGCATACTGCGGCACGGCTGAGTGCATCGCTCTGAATTCCGGCACCAGCGCGCTACATCTAGCCCTGCTAGCAGCCGGAGTCGGTCCCAGCGACGAAGTCATCACTGTGCCATTCACTTTCGTGGCCAGCGTGGCAGCGATCCTCTATGCTGGCGCGCGGCCGGTGTTGGTGGATATCGATCCCGACACGTTCACCATGAATCCGGCGGTTTTAGAGGCTGCCATTACGCCTCGCACCAAGGCAATCCTCCCGGTCCATCTTTACGGTCATCCCGCTGACATGGATCCGATCCTGGAAGTGGCGCGACGACATGGGCTGGTTGTGATCGATGATGCGGCGCAAGCCCACGGCGCCAAGTACAAGGAGCGTCCTATCGGAAACCTTGGTGACATCACCTGCTTTAGTTTTTATCCCACGAAGAATCTGGGCGCTTGTGGGGAGGGTGGTGCAGTCACCACGAGTAACGCCGAGTACGCTCGAACGATTCGCATGATGCGCGATTGGGGACAGGACCGGAAATATCATCACCTGCTACGCGGATTCAACTACCGGATGGAAGGCCTGCAGGGCGCCATTCTGCGGGTAAAGCTCCGCCACCTCGAGCCGTGGACCGAGGCTCGGCGCGCAATCGCTGCCAAATACAACGAACTCCTAGCCGACTCCGAGCTAGTGCGCCCCTCAGAGATGTCTTGGGCCCGGCACGTTTATCACGCCTACACACTGCGCGTTGACGATCGTGACGTTCTTCAAGCGACCCTACAAGAGAAAGACATTCAAACCGGTATTCACTATCCGGTGCCGGTGCACCTCCAACCGGCATACGCGAAGCTTGTGCATATGCCGATGGCTCTCCCGCAGTCGGAGAAGGCTGCGGCTGAAGTCCTCTCCCTGCCACTGTTTCCGGAAATGACGGAAGGTCAGATCCAGAGGGTGACGACGGCGTTGACGAGGCTCGCGACAGCACGGTAAGGAGAACCGTCGAGACTGGTCAATGGTGACGGCAATCAGGCGGGGAGAGTCTTGGTTGCCACCAACATTAGGAAATCATGGTCGGGGGCCAGGATCAAGCTACGTCTGCACGGTGCAGCTCGCCGCCTCGTGAAACCGAATCTCGGCCAAGCTCCTGGCGCTTTCGAGCTTCTGCAATGAGCTCGGAGCAGGCCTCGAACTCCTGACTGAGCGGTGCCGCCTTGGCGTTGAGCTCTTGTTCGGCCTGATCAGGGGTGACCATGGTCGCTTTCGGTGCAATATACGGCTGTTTCTTCTTGGAGGGGCGGCCACTATCTGGAATATTTGCGCTGTTTGTACCACTGAATTCCATATGTCGAATCCTCTAAACGTAAGTGCGAAGCTTCAGGAAACGCGGGTGAACATTCTTCCGCGCGATGGTCTAGCGGCAGTTCTTGCTTGACTGAGGCCGGGTTACAGCGAGCGAAGTTAACACACGACGAAACCACTGCACAGAAGATTAAGTAGTCTGTTCGGAATTCGTAACACAATGCTAAAAAAGGTTTCCCCTAGCAGATTATTATTTGCGTGATCTAACCTCATGAACACGGGTCCGCGTAGGTCGATCCACGTTCTAACTCTCACGCCGTTTTATCCCTCGCGTAACGACGATACGAGTGGTTGCTTTGTCTCCGAACCGCTTGCGTGGCTCGCCAAGATGGGGGTCCGCAACACGGTGTTTATGGTGCAACCGCTCTATCGGAGAAGACATCATGCGAACACTTCTGGGGTTTCGGCTAATTGGCTTCGTCACTTCGCGTTGCCTGGAGCCTTCGGAGTTCCCATTGCCGGGGTTTTTGTCTTCGCCCGCATTGTGGGAAGAGTGCGGGCACTGCATGCCTTAGAATCTGTTGACCTGATCCATGCTCATGCATCGTTGCCCTGCGGCCACGCGGCAATGCTGCTCAGCCATGAACTGGGCATACCCTACGTTGTGTCAGTGTATGGCTTCGATAACCTTTTTCTGAAGCAGGGTACAGGTCGCGCCCAAGCATGGTGCCGCCGCATATCCCGGCGTGTGTGCGCCTCCTCCCGTCGCGTGATCTGCATAAGCGAGAGTGTCCGCGAACATGTGCTGGAGGCGACGGGCTCGAATTGCAGGACTTCAGTTGTCTATAACGGCGTAGATCCCGAATTGTTTTCCCCCGGTGACGATCCCTCTTCCGAATCGCTCCTCATCCTCAGCAGTGGGACCCTGCTTTCAAGGGCGGGGCAGGAAGCCCTAGTGCGTGCGGCGTCTTCGCTCATTTCCGAGTTTCCAACCCTGCGCTGGGAATTCATCGGCCGGGAACTCGAACGCTCTCGCCTGCGCAATTTGGCTCAGCAACTTGGCGTCGACGAACATGTGCGCTTTCTCGGACGCCAATCTCGCCGACAAATTGCGGAAGCCATGAGACGATGTTCGGTGTTCGCGCTGCCCAGCCGCTGCGAAGGGTTGGGAGACGTTTATCTGGAGGCGATGTCTACGGGCAAACCGGTCATCGGTTACCGTGGCCAGGGCATCGCCGAGATCATCCAGCACGGTTCAAATGGGTTTCTTGTAGGACCGGACAACGAGAGAGAACTGCTTCTGGCCATTGCTATGCTTCTGCGCGACGAACCGTTCCGCCGCAGACTCGGGACGGCGGCGCGCGACACGATTTTGGGCGGGCTCACTCTGGAGCATCAAGCAGAAAGTCTGGGTCGGATTTATAGGGAATCTGTTGCGTGAGCCGCACCTTGTAGTTCCGGCCAAAATCGGGTAGCGCCCTTTGCAAAGACCTTTCGGGAGACAAAGTCGAAATACGCATCGCGGTCCTTCGGTCTGCTCGCTTCGATCTCTACCCGTCACAGCGCCTATGCTGGTCAGGACTGGTGCATGCCGCTTGATGTCACCGGTCCCAGCAGATTCGTCTGAGATTTTCGGCTTGCCAGAGTGAATCGATCCAGAATGCGGTAGCGTGCTGCGCTACCCGATCCGGGGAGCGGCTTGACTGGCATCCTCACGCTTGCAAGTTCCCTGCTTGCGGTGGGCATCGTACTGTTGAGTGACCTGCGCTCTCCAGCCGGCGCTCTGCGACGTATCAGGATCAAACCTTCGGCCACAGTCCCGACAAACACCGTATGGGCTTGGTTCGGCGATGAGGAGTAGCTTTCTGAGCGTACCCTCGGGCATAGCGACAGTTTCCCACAGGTCGGCTCACCGCATTCGGGAACCGGAACCCGACGGCATCTTGTCGCGGCTGCCAGGAAAGTTCGCCACGGATAGGGCTCAGTCTGCCGACTAGAGGATTCAGATCAACGAGCAGTTCCGATCGAACCAATCTTAGCAAATTCCGGTGTACACTCGCTGGTATTCGCAATTATGGGCCTGAGTGGCTTTTCCGTCGCTGGAACCACTGGGCCTTTCCGTACAGCAGAGGAACGCAGTCTTGGGACAGGACCTCTCATGCCGCCGACTCCTGATAGATTCGCCCGAGATTCTCCGCTTGTTGCTCCACCGTTAATCGGTCCAGAATGCTATCGCGTGCTGCGGCACCAAGGTTCCGGCGACGTTGCGGTTCGCGAAGGAGCATCCCCATGGCGAGCGCCAATTCTTGTTCATTTCCCGGGCCAACCAGAAAACTATTCGTGCCGTGCTGAATAATTTCGGCAGTTCCCTGCCCGCGGCAAACGATCACTGCTTTGCCGCACGACATCGCCTGCATATGCAGGCATCCCGACTGCTCAGCTCGGCTGGGCAACACAAACAGCGTACAACGCTTCATAGCTTCGGCGATCTGTCTGCGCGATTGACGCCCGACAAAGCGGACCAAGCCCGCTGAGCCTAGCTTTATTGCCAGCTTTTCAAGACGGGAACGCTCGGGACCGTCGCCAATGAGTTCGAGCAAGACCGACGGAAACTCTTTGACCAAGACTGCTGTGGCTCGAATCAGGACATCGTGTCCTTCAATGGCCGTCAAGCTTCCCGCGCTCAGCACCGTGGAGCTCGGCTCCGAGGGTTCAAAAGCCGGAGAAAAGAGTTCTGGATCTACGCCGCTGTAGACAACCGACGTTCTGAACCCTCGGCCCATCCCTTCGAGCACTTCGTCGCGCACGTGCTCGCTAACGCACACCACGCGGCGCGACTCCGCGAAGGTGCGGCGCATAATGCCGTGGCACCACTTTCTCCTGCGACCAGAGACCCATGCTGCGGACAAGTCATCGGGGCCATAGACCGTGACCACGTAAGGAATATTCAGTTCTTTGCTGAGAAGCAGCGCCGCGTGACCGCAGGGCAGTGGGCCGTGCGCGTGAATCAGATCAACGTGCTCGGTGCGATGCAATTCTCTGAGTCGGCCAACGATGCGCGCAAAAAGGAACGCGCCCTCGATTGGAAGGCCCAGCCGTCTAGGAAAAGTGACGTAGCGAATCCATTCTGCAGGAAAAGCGGAGCCACCAGCCCGAGCCATGCGCCGATGCACCGGTCGCACGGCCAGCACGGTGTTGCGAACTCCAGACTTCGCCAGCCAATCCAGCGCCCCTGAGACAAAACAGCCCTCCTTATCATCGCCCTCGGAAGGGTAGTAGGGCGTCAACGTCAAGACGTGCAGCAACATGGTCTCTTAGACGGCGAGAGTTAGGCGAACCCATCGTAAACTATGATCCTACGCCCATTCGCTTCCCCGGCAGCAGTGCCTTAAGCCATGTAAAGCTATCTTTTGTTGAGAATCAAGCCTTGAAAGAAGCGACAAGCCTTGACGGCGTTCCGAAGGATTTCTGGGATAGGACCCATCAGAATCCAGGGGTTACTACTTCTTTGCTTTGGCCCATCGGGCCAACGCAGCTTTTCGCGCGATCTCGCGGCGTTGTTCGGGCGTCAACTTGCGTTTCCGGGCCCTACCCCCCAACTGGCCCAGATGGACCGCGTGGGGATCCTTTTCCTTTTTCTTTTCCATCGGATAACTGTGAACCTTAGCCCTGCAGTGGTCGTAAATGCAAGAATCTCTTGACAATGCTTAGCGCTATGCATATGCTTAGCGGTAAGCACACCCGTGTCATTTCTCGCTCTAAGAGAATTCGCGGTTAGAGGCCGGAATGAAAAAACAACCTGGTAACACGGAAAGGGAAATCGAGTTGGCTCGCGCCATGTGGGGTCGGCTGTCCGAGCCAAGCGAGAACGCCCTCAAGCAGTTGCTCGATAGGTATTTGCTCTCCGTTAGCTCTGGGGATTTGCTGTATCTCGAGAATCGGTGGTATGTCACCCACTCCGGACTGCTGCGATTGTCACGACGAAAGGGGTGTGTCGGAATTCAGGTGAGCCCGGTTCGTGCGTTTTGTGATCCGACCCTGACTCGTTGGACATTTAAGGCCACCGTCTACAGGTCTCGCAGTTGTAGAGGATTCGTTGGCTATGGCGACGCCGACCCTTCGAATGTCTCCCCACTTGTCAGCGGCGCCGAAATGCGTGTGGCTGAGACGCGAGCCGTCAATCGTGCTCTGAGAAAAGCCTACGGCATCGGTATCTGTTCGATTGAGGAGATTGGGTCTCCAGCAGAGCATTCTCAGCTGTCTCAAGAATCGAAGAAGCTGCCTCCTCGACCTGCCAACGGGAGCGGCGGCAGCAGTACCGTCCGTGATCGCCTCTGCCAAGTCATCCGCCAGCATCAACTTGATCCCAACCTGGTCAAGTCCTACGCGACGGACTTTTGCGGGGTAAAGACGCTTCGGGAAGCGACACGCGAGCAGGTCGAGAATTTTATCGCTCACTTGGCCGACTGGGCCGAAAAGGACCGCAATGCCCTGTTATGCCAACTCAACAGCTATCTCGGTCAGAAAGAAGGTGCTGCGTGAGACGCAAAGTTACCGGCCTCCACGCCGCCGATCGCTCGGCGGTCGACCGGACTCCGGACGGGGTCTTCCTGGTCCGCGTGCAACGCGTGCAGTTTCACAGGTACGCACCGAAACCTTACTACATCGTAACGTTGGCTGTTGTTGAGCCCCGCGGGTTTGCCGGCAACGTCCTGTCCAGCCGCGTCTACTGTAATCCCAAAGCACTCTGGAAATTGAGCTGGTTTCTGCGTGACTTTGGATATGACGTCGAGTTGCTGGACCATGACGAGGTGGACGAACGCCGGCTGTTAGGCCTGCAGGGCGTGGTTAAAATTAGCCATGTCGTTTATGACGGAATTCCTCTCGTTCGTTTCGATGGTTTCGCTCCCGCGAGCCGCTGGGAGGAGCTCTCTCCCGCAAATTTAGACGCACAGGCATCCTGATGACCTATAGCTACACCCGGATCAGCCAATACTTGACTTGTCCTCGACGCTATCGCCATCGCTATCTCGATGGCTGGAAGGAAAAGGACCGGCGGGCGGCAGTGCTGTTCGGTCGCGCCTTTGAACTGGCACTGGGTGCTTACTTTCGCCGGGAAGAGCCAGGAGAAATTTTGTTTCGCGAATGGTCCGCCTACAAGGATCAAGGCCTGCAGTTCTCGAACCATGACACCTGGGACCGAATGCTCGAGCAAGGGATCATGCTCCTGATCCGCTTCTGCCAGGACAACCGCATCCAGATCAGACAACCACGTCGCAACCTGCAGATCAAGTTCACTCGACCTCTCGGGAAGAACGAGTTCGTCGCCTACATTGATGGGATCGGCAAACTGGACGGGAAATGGTGCCTGCTGGAATGGAAAACGTCCTCGGGTCGCTACCCAGAGGAACCTGAGGGGCTGCTGGCACTCGATCCACAGCTGGTCTGCTACTCATGGATGACCGGTATTCCCGAGGTGGCTCAAGTCGTATTCGTTCGCAAACGGCTGGTGGAAATCCAATACTTGCGAGCTACGATCACTGACCAGCAGCGCCAGGAATTCGGCTACTTGGTCGAGGACACGATCCGGAGAATCGAATCCGCCGAGTTCCTGCCGCACAGCGGCATCCGATTTCCACAGAATCCCTGCAGCAGTTGCCCATACCTGGGGCTTTGCCTCGGACGGCAAGACCTAGCCGGTGCCGCCCTGACAAGGCGGCCAGGAGCCGAAGACATTGATTGGCTTGACGAGCTTGTTTACTAGCGACCCACCCATGGCGCCGAAACTCAATCGCGAGCGTGCCCTGTTCGTGCTGGGGAAAATCGACGAGATTCTGGCCTGGGAGGAGAGGAAAGAAAACGAGCGGGACACCAAGTTCGTGGAACTTGGCCGCTACCTATGCGAGCTACGGGCGGGACAGTACTGGCGGCTGGAGAAACTGAAATCGTTTGACGAGTTCCTGGAAAGACGATTTCCCGAATCGAGGAGGAAAGCGTACTACCTGATGTCGATCCACGAGCATCTGCCGCCACAAGCACGGAGGCACCTCAAAGAAATCGGCTGGACGAAGGGTATCGAGTTGGCGAAAGTGGCGCGGAGGGACGGGCAGAAGTTCAATTGTGCAATCTGGTTGCACAAAGCCAAGGAACTGCCGACCGACCTGTTCAGGCGGGAGGTGGAGCGGGAACTGACCGGGGAGGATAAGGAACCTTGGGAGATCGTTTATTTCAAGCTCTACAAGAGCCAGATCCCCGTGATTGATCGGGCACTTGAGACAGCAGCCTTGATGCTGGGCTCTGACAAGTCGCGAAGCTACTGCCTGGAGATGATCTGTGCCGACTTTCTGGCGGGAGCGAACCTGGACAACGGAGATCCAGAGACTCTGCTGTTTTCAATGACTCGCTTCTTCCGGTTTCTACCGGAGGCGCAGAAGCAGGCTTTTCTTGAGGACCTCATCGAGAAAGCGTCATGAACCAGGCTCGCCCAAGAGGTAAGCGTTCCCGGCTTGATCCTGTGTCCTACGAGAATCTGCGCCAGCAAGTGCTGCGGCGCGACGGCTGGCGGTGTCAATCCTGCGGGGCGATGTC
>Ga0209698_10005726_pt1 | contig 13369 bp, 14 predicted proteins | sample LitLauG_LLR_2012_FD_187203 | JGI IMG/M metagenome (GOLD analysis project Ga0209698, IMG submission 187203) | Freshwater sediment microbial communities from Pennsylvania, USA - Little Laurel Run_MetaG_LLR_2012 (SPAdes) (version 2) | ecosystem: Environmental > Aquatic > Freshwater > Creek >... | reverse complement strand
GAGGGCAATCGAGTGGAGTTACGAGCTCCGTTTTGCCCGTCCCGATTTACATTCTTCATGATTGGTGAGGCAGGGTTGCCATGAGTACCGCGGTTATTACTGAAGCTAAAGTTCCAAACTACATTAACGGTGAGTGGGTGGAGTCGAGCGCACGCGAGTGGGTTGACGTCGTCAATCCCGCCACGGCTGAGAGCCTGGGAAAGGTCCCGATCTCCGATGCCGCTGAAGTTACCAGGGCGATTGACGCGGCGGCAGCGGCGTATCCAGCCTGGCGGCGGACCCCGCCGGAAGACCGCATCCAGCCGCTCTTCAAGTTGAAGATGCTGCTTGAAGAGCACATTGACGACATCAGCCGCATCATCACGCAAGAAAACGGCAAAACTTTCGCAGAGGCCAAGGCGGAGATGCGCCGGGCGATCGAGAACGTTGAAGTTGCCTGCGGCATTCCGATGATGATGCAGGGGTACAACCTGGAGGACGTGGCCCGCGGCATCGATGAAATGATGATCCGGCAGCCGCTGGGAGTGGTCGCCGCCATCGTGCCATTCAACTTTCCGGGGATGATCGCGTTCTGGTTTCTGCCCTACGCGATTGCGACCGGAAACACTTTCATCATCAAGCCGTCGGAGCGGGTGCCGCTCACGCTGCGCTACATTTTCGAATTGCTCGAGAAGACGGGGCTGCCGAAGGGAGTCGTGAACCTGGTCAATGGCGGCAAGGTCGCCGTCGACACGCTGCTGGACGATCCTCGGGTGCGGGCGATCAGCTTTGTCGGATCGACTCCTGTCGCGCGCTACATTTACGCACGGGCTGGGGCGAACGGAAAGCGTGCGCAGTGCCAAGGCGGAGCGAAGAATCACGTCATCGTGCTGCCGGACGCGGACATGCAGATGGCCACGCAGATTATCTCCGACAGCGCCTTCGGGTGCGCCGGTCAACGGTGTCTTGCGGTTTCGGTTGCCGTGACGATTGGAGAGGCGCAGAAGACGTTTCGCGATGCAATCGCCGATTCGGCATCGAAGCTGCGGGTGGGCAACGGTCTGGAAGATGGTGTGCAAATGGGGCCGGTGATTACGAAGCAAAGCAAAGAACGAATCGAATCTTTGATCGGCATGGGCGAAAAGCAGGGCGCCAAGGTGCTGCTGGATGGGCGCAACTCGAAAGTCCCGAAATATGAAGCGGGCAACTTTGTGAAGCCAACGATTCTCGACGGCCTGCCCGCTACCAGCGAGCTCGCGCACACCGAGATTTTTGGCCCCGTACTGAGCCTGATTCATGCGAGCGACATGGATGAGGCGATTGCGTTCCTGGAGCGGAATCCGTACGGCAACCAGGCGTCGCTGTTTACTTCCAGTGGATCGGCGGCGCGGCGGTTCCGCTACGAAGCCCCGGCAGGGAATATCGGTATCAACATCGGCGTGGCCGCTCCCATGGCGTATTTTCCGTTCAGCGGATGGAAAGACAGCTTCTTCGGCATTCTGCACGGCCAGGGCCGGGACTCGGTGGAGTTTTACACCGAGCAGAAAGTGGTCGTCGAGCGCTGGGCGAAAGAGCACTCGCGCAAGTTCTAGCCAAATCTGACGGGGGCATCTGATTGTTGGCGACAAAGCCCCCGGACTCTTCATTAAGCGCCAAAAGGAATCCTATGACTACAGCTCCTACTATTCCCACAATGACCGGTCAGGAAATCGTCGATCTCACCAAGAAGCACACACTCTACGAATGGTCCGCCCAATCGAAGGTGGATCCGATTCCGGTGGCCCGCGCCAAGGGGATCTATTTCTGGACACCGGAAGGGAAGCGCTTCATCGATTTCAACAGCCAGCTGATGAGCGTCAATATCGGCCACGGAGACGAGCGGGTTGTGCGGGCGATTGCGGAACAAGCCGCGACGCTGGCATACGCGAATCCGTTCATGGCAACCGAGCCGCGTGCTCGGCTGGGCGCGAAGCTCGCGGAAATCACCCCGGGCGACATCGATACCTTCTTTTTTACGAATGGCGGCGCGGAGGCCAACGAGAACGCGATCAAGATCGCTCGTTTCTTTACCGGGCGACACAAGATCATGGCGCGCTATCGCTCCTATCATGGAGCGACCGCGGGTAGCATAACGCTGACGGGCGATCCGCGGCGCTGGCCGGCGGAACCCGGTATTCCGGGCGTGGTGCGCGTGCTCGATCCCTATCACGGCATCGAGCGTGGCTGGGAGTCGGCGGAAACATCGCTCGCCATGATCGAGGAAGTCATTCAACTCGAAGGCCCGCACACGATCGCGGCGTTCATTCTCGAAACCGTCGTCGGAACGAACGGAATTCTCGTGCCGCCGGACGGCTACCTGCAGGGCGTGCGCAAGCTTTGTGACAAGTACGGCATCCTGATGATCGCCGACGAGGTCATGGCAGGCTTCGGCCGTACGGGAGAGTGGTTTGCCGTTGATCATTGGAAGGTGGTGCCCGACCTCATCTCGATGGCGAAGGGGCTGACTTCGAGTTATCTGCCTTTGGGTGCACTTGGCATGCGCCATCACATCGCGCAGCATTTTCAGGACAAGGTTTTTTACGGTGGCCTGACCTACAACAGCCATCCGATGGGCTGCGCCGCGGCGCTCGCGACCATCCGGGTGTACGAAGAAGACCAGTTAATCGAAAATGCTCGCAAGATGGGCACGATTCTGAAAGAGCTTGGGGCCGCGATGCAGGCGAAGCATCCGTCGGTGGGAGCGGTGCGGTCGATCGGCTTGTTCGGGATTTTCGAGCTAATTCGCAGCCGCAAAACGAAGCAGCCGATGGCGCCGTTCAACGGAGCATCGGAAGAGATGGCGTCGCTCGGCAGGTTCTTCCGCGAAAATGGGCTCTACACGCTGGTCCGCTGGAACACGTTCTACACGAATCCTCCGTTGTGCATCAACGAGCAGCAGTTGCGCGAAGCCTTCGCGATCATCGACAAAGGACTCGACATCACCGACAGGGCCGTGGTCGACTAGGGTCGCGTGCAGGCGCGTTCGAAGTTTGGGCAGGTCGCGGTTCCCCCGATCTGCCGCTTCTTTTTCCGAGGCAGCCCGGCTCCGGATCGATTGTGATGCAGATCACGCAAAGATGTGACCATGGCGACTGACCCCCACGACGACCAGCGCAATACTGCGGGAATACAGACTGAGAGGTCCATTTTGATGATGAGGATCCATAGTCTGGTGGAGTATTGGTATGTTTGGTCTGGAAATCGTGTGGCGGAATCCAAAAGCCTCGCGTCGAGAGCGGCGCTGGCATGAACTGGCTTGTGATGTAGGCCGTCGTCTTTACCTGGTCGAAGAGTGGGTCACTCGAGGTGACCAACATTGCTGGGCGCAGGCCGTCGCACTGGAAGTGGTGAGCGGCGGCCGCGCCGCGGCGTAGAGCGCAGTCGCCCGTCGCGCCCGTTTTGTGGGCGCTTCCACTTCAAGGGGCTGGTTCCGGCGGTTGGTAGAGGTCCGGCACTCCCGCCACGAGCTTCGCGTCCGGCGGCTTCAGCTTGAGTTGTTCGCAGAGGAACGCCACTCGGTCCCGCCGGGCCTCCGCGTTCAGGGCGTGGGGCGCGTCGTAGATCTTCAGCTGTTTCGGTTCACTGACGATCGCTGCGTAGTGCCGCGCCCGATCGGAGGTCAAGAATTTCTCCTGGGCGGCATATTGGAGGAAGACGGTTGCGGGTGCCGCGTGGGAAACAAACTGGCCGGGATCAAGCCAGGAATATTTGGTTGTGAAAGCGTCGAATTTGTCTGGCCCGACTTTCAGCCGGTACTGCTTAATCTCTTCACTCTGCAAATCGGACGCGTCTGAAAGTCCACCCGCCATCAGTACGAACGCGTGGAATCGCTGGTCGATCCCGCTGAGGAAACCGCCGACAGATGCGTTGTAGCTATGCCCGACGTAGGCGAAACGGGCTGGATCAACATCACCCCGGGCGAGCAGCAAGTCAGCGCCGCGGCGCATGTCAACAATGGCCTGGATCAAATCGGTGATCTGATCTTCGTTAAGGGGTGCATCATTCTCAACGTGTCCGGGACGGGCGATGGGGCCATCCGGTAACAGAGAGACGACACCCGATTGAGCCAGCAGAACCGCTTCATCCAGAAATTGTTTCCGGTTACGCATGGGCGAATTGGACCAGTACCAGTGGCCCCAGAGGATGGCGGCGAACGGCCCTTTGCCGCCAGGAACGACCAGGTATGCCGGGACGCGTCCGCCTTTCGGACTGGCATAGGAAAGCTCGTGGACCGCTACGCCGCCACGCTTCTCGACCGAAACTTCGCGGATGTCGAGCGGAGCGTGGTGGTCATAGTCGAGGCGGCGGAGGGCGTCGGGGTCCTGAGCCGTCAGGAAGGTGCTGGTCAGGAACAGAATTGCCGGCAGGAATTTCATCGCAAAACCCTTTCAACGCTGGTGGAGTTCGCAGCACCTTCCCCGGCGCGCGCTACTTGACCGAGAAAGCCCGAATCGTCGAGCCAGGTCGTGCCCGTCATCTCGCCGTTTCCATTCAGAGCGAACCAACCAGCGAAAACCGGGTCGAGACTGTCCTTGCCGCGGGGAAGGATGGCCGTCACACCGGTGCGCACCGGTCCCTCGCCCACTTTGAGTTTCCCCGAACCGGAGATCAGCGTTGTGTGCCCAACCTCAACGCCCTTTACGTCGGTGATCGCGTTGTACGCTCCGGGCGTGCCGTCGAACGGGACGCCGAGGTCGCGGGCACGAGGCTTGGCTTGGGCCGCAGAAAACGCAGACCCAAAGAGCAGGGCGAAAACCGGCAGGATGGAGACTCCGGGCTTGGTGCGTGACCGGTACTGGATAGGCATCGACTTCTCCACCGATGTGGGAGTTGTATTTCCAAGATTCTCGGCAACAGCTCGTGCAGTATAAAGCAGCGGCGGGCGTGGGTTAGAATCGGACACGGGGGGGATCCATGGAAGCGTGGAAGAAAGCGGTGGTGGCGGGATCGCTGGGGACCTCGGCAATTTTTTTCCTGAAGAAGAAATGGCCCGCGGGCGTGCTTACGGCCGGGGTCGGATTGGCCGTGCTTGCGTCGGAGTATCCGGAGAAGTTTGAGAATGTAAAGGACGCCTTGCCGGAATACTTCAGGGGTGGCATGCATCTGATGGAAATGGTTTCGCGCGCCGGGCAGAAAATTGCGCAGTTGGCGGAGCGGAACGGCCGGGAGACCTGGGATCAGATTGAAGGGTAGGCTCGAACATCCGTCCTACTCGATGCCGAGTTGTTTTCTGGCGTCAGGGCTGAGGCGTTCCGGGGTCCAGGCGGGGGTCCAGACGATGTTCACGTGAGCCGTCCGGACGCCAGGGAGTTGTTCCAGCCGGGAGCGAACCTGGTCGCTGATCTGGACGTGGGCCGGGCAGCCTTGCGCCGTGAGGGTCATGTCGATGGTGACGTCCTGCTTCTCGTCTGGGACAGGTTCAAACCGCACCTCGTAGATCAGCCCCAAATCCACGATATTTACTGGGATTTCCGGGTCGTAACACTGTTTGAGTGCGCTCAGAACTTCCTCTTGCGTAACCGGCATCGACTCTCCTGGTGGGTTATGATTCTGGGTGCCTGAAGCCTCACTCCCCTGTCTAGTTTACCTTATGCAATTCGGGAAGAGAGGGAACTTACGGGTGCGCCGCGAACGCGACGTCTCGCGGATTCCTGGCCGGGTAGGAAGATCGAGATGGAAGCAGACGTAAAGCACAAGATTCAACTGGCGCTCGCAGTGGCAATCGCGATCGCGGCACTGCGTACCGGCTATGTTCTTTACGAGCGTTATGAAGAAAACGCGCCGAAAGAGCAGCCGAAAGCAGCCGCGCCGCTGCTGAATCCGGATTACTACGTTACCCCGAAGAAGCTATATCCGTACGATTTAAAGTCCGCCCGCGAATTGACCAAGCAGCCAGTGTGGGTCAAGGAAGGATACCGTTACTTCTACTATCCTTATAACCCTACCACCCATCACACTGCGTTTGCCCACGAGGCCGGTTTGCTGCTGCCCATCCAGCGACTCGAGATCAAGGATGTCATCGTCGATACCGCCCCCGGATCTGGAGGCCAAAAACAGGTCATGGCTATTTTTGAGGACCAGGGAAAGAGTTACGCCTTTCAGATCGGAATCCTCAAAGACGGCGAATATAAGATCTACTCCGACGCGATCCTGTTCGTGCAAGACCCGCGCGAGCTCTACAAACACTGGCCAGCAGATGTCTGGGAATCAGTCGGGAAGCACGAAGTCAAGCTCGGGATGAACGAATTCCAGGCAGATTTTGCCATCGGGATGGGACGCCCGGATTTTCAACCGGACCCATCCTGGAAGACGGTGCACTACCCCAACGGCGGCAATCCGCTCACAATTACATACCACGATGGCAAAGCGGTAGAAATCAAGGCAGACAAGTCTTCCTAAGACTCACTTCACCTTCGGCGAACTTGCGTCCGCGGGTTTCGTCTCGTCGGCGTGGATCACGCCATCCTCTTCCGCGTAAAACGAACGGTGTTCAGCGTCAAGGTTCTTGGGGGTCATGGTCAGGACGTAGCTGTCTTTTTTCCCCTTGAAGCCGACGGTGTAGTCGCCGCGGTCCGTGCTCTTGGCCATGCGGCGGGTGAAGGTGCCGTGGTTTACCAGGTCGGCGAACGTCGTGGCGTATTCGTCGTGTTTCTTGTTGTATTCGTTCTGTGCGCGGATCACGACTCGCATGAAGCCCAGGGCGCCAGCCTCAGAATCGGAGCGGGCGGGGTCTCCCTTAAATTTCGGTTGATAGGGGGTTGTCCCGGCAGCCGGTGCCTGGGACGGGACCTCCGTCTGGGGCGTGGTCTGGCCTGCAGCTGCCGCTAGCGTGCCTGCCACCAGAAGTGTCAAGAGAAACTGGGCCAAATTCCGAATTTTCATGCTCTCCTACCGCCTTTTTGGGCTTGTACCAATGTTACTCCGGTAATTTCCCTTTTGTTACTCGCTCTTTGCAGGGTGCTCGGTTGGGGCTATGCTGAATTCAGTTCCATCCTAACAAGGACTGCTATGAAAGCTGCAATGGCGAAAAAGCCTCTCATCCGTATTGCCGTAGTCGAGAGCGACCCGCTGCGGTTCGTGGGCTTCCGGGCCCTGTTTGATTCCGAGTCGGACTTTGAACTCGTTTCGGCCACGCTGCCCGACATCAGCGTACTCCAGGGCATTGACCTGGTGCTGCTGGGCAACCGGGCCGGCCAAAACCTGTTCGACGTAATGGCCAGCCTGAAAGCTACCCGGCCCGACCTGCGCATTATCGTCACCGGTTCGGGCATGGACGAGGAGACGATCCTCAAGGCCATCGCCTCAGGTGCCAAGGGCTACGTGGACGAGGCAGCTACACCCACCGAATTCGTGCAGGCGATCCGCATCGTTAACCAGGGATCGGTGTGGGCACCCCGGCGCGTGCTATCCATGTTCATTGAGCGCGTCAGTTCTTCCCCGGGAAGAATCTTCCCCGCCGGCCGCGTCACCTTCACGGACCGGGAAAAGGAAGTTCTGGAGATGCTGGTGGCCGGCCGCTCCAACAAGGAAATCGGTTCTGCGCTGGGCATCGAGGAGCGCACCGTGAAGGCGCACGTAGCCAAACTCATGCGCAAAGTGGGTGTGCAAAATCGTATCGCGCTCTCGGTGCACGCGATTACACATTCGCTGGTCACTGCGAAATAGGCGGACACCGACGGTTACTTGTGGTCAGTGCCCGCGGTAATCTTGTGGGTGGGATGGACGTACCGCATACTCCATCCACCTACCACAGAACCTGGGAGACGGGGTTGGGGGTGGAGATTAGGGTCGCCACTTTCAGCCCCGATTTTTTTGTCTCACAAATCCTTCCTGACGTTAAATCCTTCTGGGTGAACGACTTTCACCGGTACCGCCAACCCGAGAGGGTGAACCTGCCTCTAACCAAGCAGAATATCCTTTAAAATCAGTCTGTTAAACTCCCAATACATCCCCAATTTTTCAGGAAGGCTGAGGAGCAATGAAAAAGACCCTAATTGTGCTGCTAGTAGTCGCGTTGTCGGTATTGGCATTTGGCGATGACGAAAACAAGGCACCCAAAGACACAAACAAGGCCGAGGACCGCATCCAGGCGGCGGCCACGGTTCTGGATGAAATCGAGGCCGCTCCAGACCAGGGCATACCGGAAGAGGTGCTGGGGTCGGCGGAGTGTGTTGCGGTCGTGCCCTCCCTGCTGAAGGGTGGATTCATCGTCGCCGCAAAGTACGGCCGCGGTGTGGCCAGCTGCCGCACCGCCAAAGGGTGGAGCGCGCCGGCGTTTTTCATGGTTAGCGGCGGGAGCGTGGGATTTCAGATCGGTGGGCAGGCGGTAGACCTGGTCATGCTAATCATGAACCAGGATGGCATGAAGAACCTGCTCTCGAGCCAGTTCAAGTTGGGAGCGGACGCGTCGGTCGCTGCCGGTCCCGTGGGGCGGCATGCTTCGGCCGATACCGACTGGAAACTGCGGGCTCAGGTGCTCACCTATTCGCGCGCGCGCGGCGCTTTTGCCGGGATCAGTCTGGCCGGGGACGTCATCAAGCAGGACAAGGACGCCACCCGCGAGTTCTACGGCCGCATGGTGCCGTTCAAAACGTCGTTGACAGGAACTATCGATGCTCCGCAGGGAGCCTATCCTTTCCTTAACACAGTGGCAAAGTGGGCGCAGAAGGCATCCGGCAAGGAGCAGTCTGCGGAAAAGGCCACAGAAAAGCCGGCGGAGAAGCCAGCCGACAACAAATAGAAACGGGGCCATTCCAGAGCCCACGACGGGCGTTACGTTCGTGAGACGTAGCGCCGTGCATATTCAGCGACCTTCATCGCATTGACAGAAAAAAACGCGGGTGATACGGTCACCCGCTTCCTCCCGATGCGTTTTCGACTCGAATACGCGCTGGCTTGGTGTGTCGTAAAGGGGATCGGCGTGCTCCCGCGTCCTTTGGCGCGAGCGGTGGGCATCGGGCTGGGACAACTCATCTACCTGTTGCACGGGAAGCTGCGGCGCGTGGGGATGCGCAACCTCGAGATGGTGTTTCCCGAGAAGAGTCTCCGCGAGCGGCGCAGGATTGTCCGCGGGGTCTTCACCTCGCTGGGCAGGCAGTTGGCCGAAGTCTGCCTCTTCCCCGGTTACACGGCCGAAAACGTTAATCAAGTCGTGATTTACGATGGTTTTGAGAACTTCGACCGAGCTTCGCAGTTGGGCAAGGGAGTCCTGTTCCTAACCGGGCATTTGGGCGGCTGGGAACTTTCCGCCTTCGCGCACTCGCTCTACGGCCACCCCCTGCGTTTTGTAATGCGTCCTCTGGACAATCCCTACCTTGATCGGCTGATCCGGACCTATCGCACCATGCACGGCAATATCCCGGTCCTCAAGGACGACCCAGTCCGCGAACTGCTGCGAGCGATGAAGGAGGGTGCCACTGTGGGCATTCTGATGGACACAAACATGATGCCGCCGCAGGGAATCTTTGTGGATTTCTTCGGGATTCCCGCGGGTACGCCCAGTGGCCTGGCGCGCATTGCTCTGCGGACGGATGCGGCGGTGGTACCCGGTTTCACTTTGTGGGACCCGACACTGCGCAAATACCGCCTGCGATTCGATACGGCACTGAAACTGGTTCGCAGCGGGAACAACGAGGCCGACATCGTGGCCAACACCCAGCTGTTCACCAAGGTGATCGAAGATTTCGTGAGGCGGTATCCAGACCAGTGGTTGTGGGTGCACCGGCGATGGAAGACGCGCCCGCCAGGCCAGCCTCCGCTGTACTAGAACCAATCGCTGCGATAGGCCGCCCACCAGGCGACCGCCACGATTGGCAGGGTGGCTGCTACGGCCCACCATAGCGGCAGGAGAAAATCCGCGAGCAGCCCTAACACGATGAAGATGAGCCAGAACATGCGGCGTTGCATTGAACGATTGTATTTGATTTTTCATTTCCGCTCGCCAAACTTCCTTTCTGTGCGGACGGCTGCTATACAAGAGCCATGAAGCGCGCTCTCAAAGAAGTCGCGGAGTTTCTTGGGGTTCCTCTGGTTGGCGACGGACGAACCGAGGTCACAGGCATTGCCAGCCTGGAGACGGCGAGAGCCGGGCACTTGGTGTTCGTGGAAGATGCAAAGCATCTGGCTCGAGCGCTCGATTCGGCGGCCACAGCGGTAATCGCGGGAGAGTTCGTGGACCGGAGCACGCAGAAGAAACCCATCCTTATCGCGCCCCAACCGCGCCTGGCGTTTGCCCGGGCTGCGGCATGGCTTTGCGCCGATGTCCCGGATTCGGGTGGCACGCATCCCAGTGCGCTGGTACATCCTTCCGCAAAGCTGGGTGCGAAAGTCACCATCGAAGAACGAGTCGTGATTCGTGAAAACGTCGTCATAGGAGAGGGCAGCCGCGTCGGAGCAGGTTCGGTCATCGGACCGGATGTGAAGGTCGGACGCGATTGCCGGATCTATCCGAACGTGACCGTTTATCCGAAGGCGACGCTGGGCGATCGTGTCGTTGTCCACGCCGGCGCGGTGCTGGGAAGCGACGGCTTCGGCTACGTGTGCGATCGGACGACTGGCCGGTACGAGAAATTTCCTCAGATCGGGCAGCTCGCAATCGAAGACGACGTCGAGATTGGCGCAAACACCACAATCGATCGCGGCGCACTGGATGCCACACGCATTCGCCGGGGCACAAAAATTGATAACCTCGTGCACGTTGGGCATAACGTCGACGTCGGCGAAGACGTGGTGATCGCAGCCCAAACCGGACTGTCGGGCAGTGCCGTGGTCGAGAACAACGTAGTCATCGGTGGACAGGTCGGCATTGCGGATCATGTGCGCGTCGAAGCCGGCGCAATCCTGGGCGCGCAGAGCGGTATTCCGAGCAAGAAGGTCATACGCGGAAAGGGTGTCGTTTTCTGGGGTACTCCGGCCCGTCCGATCAGGGAATATCTGAAAGAACTGGCAGTGCTGGCAAGATTGGTGAAGAAGGGTTAGGACTTCGGCCGTCGGTCCGGGTGCGGATTTGCTCGCGCTTGATTTTGCCAACGACCGACGACCAAGGACCACCGGCTGACTCATGGCAATCGTCGTCATCGGCGGACACTCCCGCAGCGTGGGGAAGACCAGCGTGGTTGCGGGCCTGATCGCGGCTCTGTCTGAATTCCGGTGGACGGCGTTGAAGGTCACGCAATACGGTCATGGGGTCTGCTCGGCGGATGGAGAGGCATGCGATTGCGCGACCGACGATCACTCCTGGGCAATTTCTGAGGAGAAAAATCCGGCCGCCGATTCCGACACCTCACGATTTCTGAGCGCAGGCGCAGCCCGCGTCTGGTGGGTTCGAACCGAGCAAGGACGACTCGCGGAGGCCATGCCCGACCTGCGAGCGAAATTGGCCGGTGCTGAAAACGTGATTTTTGAATCCAACAGCGTCCTGAAATTTCTTCGTCCTGACCTGTATCTACTCGTTCTCGATCCCTCCAACGCCGATTTCAAGAACTCCGCTCGCGAATTTCTCGATCTGGCCGATGCCGTCATTCTGCACGAAACAAAGCACGGCGCACCAGCTTGGACAGGAGTCTCTCTAAAACCGGTGGGGGACAAACCAATCTTCCGCATCGCGCCACCACCGTACGTCACACACGGAATCGTGGAGTTCGTCCGCAGTCGACTGATGGTGAGGGAGCTCTGAGCTACGAGCCATGAGCTACGAGCCATGAGCTAAGCGCTAAGAGCTCAAAGCTCAGAGCTCAGAGCTAATTTGCTATTCTTCCGACGTGCGACAAATTCGCAAGAACGCGTGGCTGTTGGTCTTGCTCTCGGCACTGCTTCAGATTCTTAGTTTTCCGCTGCCCGGCCTTTACATCCTGTCGTGGGTGGCCTTGGCGCCGCTGATCATCGCGATCCTGCACGCACGCACCGCTCAGACTATCCAACTCGATGAATCCCAGAAACTGATTGCCGCCAGCCCCTGGCAGGGCTTCCTGCTCGGCTACAAGTGTGGAATTCTCTGGTATCTCGGAACCTGCTATTGGGTGTTCGCCACCATGCATCAGTACGGCGGCTTGGGTTCACCCATCGCACTATTCGTCCTGCTTCTGTTCGCTCTGTACCTTGGGCTCTACCACGGAGCGTTCGGGCTGCTCTTGAGCCTGGTGGCAAAGAAAGATTCATCGCACCGTGTTGCCCTGTTATCAGCACCCTTCCTGTTTGTTGCAATCGAACTTGCGCGCACCCGCATTAGCGGTTTCCCGTGGGACCTGTTGGGCATCACCCAGGTGGATAACATTCCCCTGACACGTATCGCAACGGTGACCGGCGTTTATGGGCTGTCTTTCGAGATCATGCTGGTCAACGCGGCGCTGGCGGCAGCTTTTCTCGTGCAACGCGAAAAGCGGAAGACGTTGCTGGCGGCAGCGCTGGCGTCGGCCCTGATTCTGCAATCTGGCCGCTGGATAAGCTTGCCTGCGTTTCCTGCGGATCGCACGGCGGTTCTGCTGCAACAGAACCTGCCGGTCGCCGAAGGTGAGGCGTGGACGGAGGATAAATTGCAAAGCGCCTTGCGCGATTTTTCTTCGCTTAGCCTGAGCCCTTTCCCGCGTCCCAGCCAACCTCCAGACTTGATCGTCTGGCCTGAGTCCCCGGCGCCCTTTTGGACCAACGACCCAGTTTTCCGCGACGCCGTGAGCAATCTGGCGCGGCGCGCGAACGCGTGGATGGTGGTTGGCTCGATCGGGGTCGACAGTCCGCAGAGAGTCTTCAATTCAGCGGCTTTGATCAGCCCGACGGGCGAATGGGATGGCCGATACAACAAGATTCACCTGGTCCCCTTCGGAGAGTACGTGCCGTTCGCTTCGGTCTTCTCGTTCGCAAGCGGCCTGACGCAGGCTGTGGGTACTTTTACGCGTGGCACATCCCGAGAGCCGCTGACGGTTGGGGATCGAAAGCTGGGTATCTTCATCTGCTACGAATCGATCTTTCCGAACGAGGTGCGCAAATTAGTCGCCGACGGTGCGCAGGTGCTGGTGAATGTCTCGAACGACGGCTGGTATGGGGACTCGGGCGCGTGGGCGCAGCACCTGAATCAAGCCCGCATGCGCGCCATCGAGAACCAGCGCTGGCTGCTGCGCGACACGAACACCGGCCTGAGCGCGTCCATCGATCCCTACGGGCGCGTAGTCGCTCACCTGGAGCGCAAGACCCGCGCGGCCTTATCGGCGCCGTATGCCCTCACCGATGTAACCACCTTCTACTCGGAACACGGCGACTGGTTCGCCTACCTGTGTGCGATAATTTCAATAGGAGCGCTGGTTGTGCGCTTCACATTCCATCCAAAGACAGAGTCCTAGTGCATGGTTGAAGAACTCGA
>Ga0209698_10005725_pt1 | contig 13372 bp, 2 predicted proteins | sample LitLauG_LLR_2012_FD_187203 | JGI IMG/M metagenome (GOLD analysis project Ga0209698, IMG submission 187203) | Freshwater sediment microbial communities from Pennsylvania, USA - Little Laurel Run_MetaG_LLR_2012 (SPAdes) (version 2) | ecosystem: Environmental > Aquatic > Freshwater > Creek >... | reverse complement strand
TGCCGTCAATCGTGCCCAAAGGCCGAGTGACCGCGGAATTGATTGCCCTTGTGGCCTCGGCCTGAGTGGGGTAACCGGTCTGAAAGGGAAACCCGGAGGTCCCCCCGTTGGCGGGGCTTGCGAAGCCAGCGACCGGATAATTCTCCAGATAGGTGTAGACCTTCGGATTACTGGACGGATTGCAATTTGGAATACAGCGGATGAATTGGTAGCGCACAAAGCCAAGGTCCGCCGCATTCAGCACGACTACGTGCGAGTCAGCATTGATGATGTTGTCGCCGTAAGTACAAGTGTGAGTTCCTGAACAGCCGGGTTGACTCGTGATAATGGTTTGCGGCCCGTAAGGGTGCCATTGAGACCTATCGCCGATGAACCCAGCGTTCACGAGCCAATCTGCAAACGTAGGTTTTGTGTTATTCGGGTCAATTGCTTTGTAGTACGCCCTTGCAGAATTGGCACTTTCTGGCTTAAAGCTTCCGAGGAACGTGAGGAAGTGAGTCGCTCTTTGGAAGTTGTTTTCATTGGGGTTCACTACGTTTGGAACGCCAGGTACGGTTGACAGTGGTTGCTGTTGTGCCACCGCGGAAAATGAGACGAGCAAACAAACCAGAACCAGCCCGATCCCCACCGCCCTCCCGAAGGCCTTCGTTGTCTCTGCTCTCTCTAAGCTTTTCATTCTTTTTCCTCTCTCTGTTTGTATCGCCATGAAATTCTCCAGTCCGTTCGCGACGGACTCCCCACAAGATTCATGCGAGTTGCGGCGTCATTTCTGATGACGGGCCTGGTTAAGGTCACCGAGGCTTACACCCCAATTGAATACTAGAAGTCTGTCCCCAAGACGGTTTGCTACCAGAGAGCATAAGACGCCGCTTGGCGAAGCCAAGAGACTCGCATCTCTCCGACCGACGCGCTTTTGACCCACAGAGAATTCCAGAGGGGAAGATACTCGGCCCAGACTCGTTTGTGGCACTTCAACATCGCCCGCGGCCGAAGTCAATTACCACGACGTCCTAGCCCGTGAGTGTAACCATTTGGGCTAGTCCCGTGGTCTAGTCCAAATTTTGCCCGGATCTTCTCGTGAGGCAGGATGCTATCATTCGGGACCGCTGTGGGCGGATCCCAGCGAATCTTAACGCCATGAGAAGACTTCTACTGCTCTTGATGTTCAGCTTGCCCACTGTGGCTGCCGACGTGAATACGTTTTCGATCGTGGGTTACGATCCAGTCAATGGCGATTGGGGTGTGGCCGTCGCCTCTCACTATTTTTCGGTGGGCTCAGTGGTTCCTTGGGCCGAGGCCGGAGTGGGTGCGATCGCCACGCAGGCCAATGTGAACGTTGGCTACGGACCACGCGGGCTCGAGTTGCTGCGGCAGGGGATAACGGCTAGAGAAGTTCTGTCGAAGCTGATAAGTGAGGACGCGTTCCCGCCTACCGACGGCCGGCAAGTCGCGATTATCGACGGCAAAGGGAGGATCGTCTCTTACACCGGCTCCAAGGCGGAAAAGTGGGCGGGCGACAAGCAAGGGAAGAATTGGACAGTCCAAGGCAACAACCTGGTGGGTCCGCAGGTGCTGGAGGCGATGGGCAAGGCATTTGAGGCAACGCGAGGTGAACTGGCCGAGAAACTCTTCGCTGCCCTCAAGGCCGGGAATGACTCCGGTGGCGATTCGCGCGGCAAGCAGTCAGCCTCGATTCTGGTGGTGCGCAAGCGCGGCGGACGCAACCTCAACAACGACCGGTACGTTTACATCAACGTCGATGACAATCCAGAGCCGATCCGGGAATTGCGGCGACTGCTCGACCTCAACCTCGGGCTGCTGTATACGGAGAAGGTCATTCCCCTGCTGAGCGCCGGTAAGAATCGCGAAGCCCGCGATGCCGCTGCTAAAGGCGCGCATTACATGCCGGCAGCAAAGTCGTATTTTGCTTTGGGCACGATGGACTATGGAATCGGCGACAAAACGGCTGCACTGGCCGATTTCCGCAAGGCGATCAAGCTGGATCCGGAGGTGCGGCATCTGCTCCGGCTGCGCGTCGACGACGTCTCGACGAAATTCGGTTTCATCGCCCCGGCGCTGCGGCAGATCCTGCAAGACAAGGATTTCCTAAGGCAGGTACCAATCGAGCCGTCTAGCTAAGATAACGCGTGAGGACTGCGCTTAGGAATACACCTTCACCGAAAATGCGAAGAACCTACAATTAGGCCTCAGGCGCCCTTTCTATCATTCCGGTGACTGGCTAGCTCCGAGTTACTTGAGGACAAAAGCAGGCCGAGGATCTTGGTCACGATTCCGGAGCGGTTGGAAACTCCCATCTTGATCATAGCCATGTGCAGAAAGGTCTTGACCGTATTCGTACTGATCCCCATTTTCTCAGCCATTTCCTTGTTGCTGAGTCCCTGCAGCAACAGTGCCACTGTTTGCTGCTCTCGATGGGTGAGGTGGAATTGCTGAGAGATTTGGGACATGGCAAGAGGTCCCGACATCCCTCGCTCCAGTACAACCAGGGTCGCAGTACTGCTGCGATCGTTGCCATTGCTGTTCAGATGAAACGCCCGGCAGAAATAGGTCCGGCGTCCAGATTTCAATTTTATGGTCGGATGAATACGGTTCCCGTTTGTCGCAGAGCCCTGAGCGTTGAGAAGACCGGGATGGACCTTCTGGTGGAATAAGTCGGTGAGGCTCTGTGACGATGGCCCCGGATAGGTCAGAATTGCAATCGCTTCGTGGTTGGCAAAAAGAGGTTTCAGGGAAGCATCAGCCACCAGAAGTCCGAGTACAGATGGCCAGGCCGCAAGTCTACCGCTGTCGCCCTGTAACCGGGCCTTCTGAGTACTCGATTTCGACGCTTGCATAGTGCTCCGTGTCACGCTGGGGATAGTAGCATCCACATGCTATAGCTACCAGTTATCTCCGACCACGAGTCCGTCGAGTCGAAATTCCAATGACTACGCAGCCAATTCCAGCAGTTTGGCTCAGCATCCGGAGCTGCCCGCGAGCCATCCGCAGGCAGCTTCGGTTCATGCTTCGGTTGACCCACCCGGCACCATTATTGCGCCGTGCCCGACAAGGCGGTCTGCAACCCTCCTGCATTCAGAACGGCCGATTTGGCGCCAGTCGTGCCGCCCCTGCCCGCCGACGGCGGAGCGAACACAACGCCGATGGTGCAGGAACTTCCGGCATTAAGGTTAGCACCGCATGTACCGGGTGTTGTGGTCGACTTACCGAAATAGGTCGGATTGGTTCCACTGAAGCTGAGACTTACCACCAACGTCCCCGCTCCGGCCGGATTGGTTAGAGTCACGAATTGGATAGTGCTTACCATCCCTCGAGTTGTGTTCGGGAAGGTGAGCGTCGTTGGCGTCAGGGTTTTCACACGGCCGGTCAGGGTCACGTTGTTGGCCGCACCGTTCAAAGTCAGGTTCAGCGTTGCCGTATACGTGCCAGCCGCTGTACTCCCAGTCGTTTGGAACGTGACGCCGATCATGCAGCTCGCTCCCACCGCAAGCGATGAAGTGCAGTTGTTCGACGCGATAGTGAAGTCCCCAGGATTGGTACCCACTATCGACCCTAATGTCACCGGCAGCGCTGTATTGCCCGTATTCCTCACCGTCAAGCTCTGCGCTGCGCTGGTCACGCCAGGACCCTGTGCCGCGAAAGTCAGGCTCGAAGGTGAGCGCGTACCCGACGTGACTCTGTTGACTGTGCCGTTAAACGTCGATGCTTGTGTCCCCGCGGAGTCGGTCACTGACAACGTTGCCGGTGCCGGACCCGGCAGAGCGCCTGCAGGAGGCCTGAGCTGCACAGTGACGATGCAAGGCACCGGAGTCGGAGCCAGGGTTGTCTGACTCGCGAATTGACCGTTGGGGGCGCCTGCCGGACCGCAAGTCGAGAAAAGCCCGATAATGGCGTAGTCACTCGCGGTGGGTCCACTCACGACTCCTTGTGTGATCCCAGTGATCGTGATGTTGCCTGTGTTAGTCAAGCTGAAGATCTGTACCGGACCGAGGATTCCGACTCCGGGATTCGCGCTCGGACTCCAAATGGCCGGTGTCAGAGTCCCGCTGAGCACACCCGTCCCGCTGAGAGCGACTGGTGAGCCCACCACCGGAACATTGGCCGCGATGGTTAGCGTACCATTCGCTGCACCAACTGCGGTCGGTCTAAACACTACGTTGATGGTGCAGTTAGTTCCTGCAGCCAGGATTGCGCCGCAGGTACCACCGGCGGCTGGGGCAAAGGGTCCGCTGAACACCAAGGTGATGCCGGTGGCTTGTGTTCCGCCCGTGTTGCTGAGCGTCAGAGTTTGCGCTGCAAGGCTCGTACCGAACGCAAGTGACGTTGGCGACACGCGCAGAACGGCAGTTCCACCTGCCTGGAATTCCACGGCACCGACATCGATCGCGCCACTAATGTCCGGCCTCGGGTTCCCGAAGAAATCTGTAGTCGGCGCCATGGCGTAGGTTGGTGACGACGACGGAATGAGGTCGATGGCTGGCGAACCGGGCGCCAAGGCATAGTTGCCAAGAACCGCATTGGTGACCGGGTTCGTCAGCGACAGCGGTCCCCAGCGCATGTTGATCCAGTTGTTGCCCTCGTCTACCGTTGCAACCGGTGTCAGATTGAAGATTGGATTGGGCGTGGTGGCATCCGAAATGCCCGGAGGCACCGCCCAGCCGGACGCTCCAAGTTCCGGGGGTTGCCGCGAACCGTTGCAGTACTGGCTCACGAAGGCCGGGTTGGAGGACATGTTCGTTGGATCGTAGCCGGTCGGATCGGTCAGATCCGAATAAGTCGGAGCGAGCGTGATCCCCGACTCATGTCCATGGACAGTCGTATCGCCCCGCACGCCGAGGTCCCAATAGCTGGCAGCCACGCAAGCACCAGTGGTTGTTTGGCTGGGAGCAGGCGTTGTGGTGAACGCGTTGTACAGCGTAACCACATTCTGCTGGAGCGACGAGCTGAGGCCGCCCACTCCGATGTAGTAGGCACTGTTCCGCCAGATGACATCGTTCGCGAGCAACGGATAAGAGGCCTGCCTGCAGGTCCCGTTGGTGGCGGTGTTGCCTGCATAATGGCTTGCAGGGCAGACGATCGTTACTGTTGAGGGGAGACTCGCGGTCAGCGGGGCGCTGTTCTGGATGGTCACCACGCCAGCGGGCTGAGGCGGCGAGGTGGTGCCGCAGTTTGAGGAGCAGCCATTGGTGGTGTTCACGGCGCTGGCTAGGGGCGCTCCGAGTGTGTTGGTGAGCGGTCCGGCCGACGCGGTGGTTACGTTGGACACGATGGTGTTGTTAACGATGTCTACGTTCAGCGAGTCCAGCAGGGATATTCCACCGCCATCCCAGCCCGCAACGTTATCGGCAATGATGTTGTTAGTGACCATCACCTTGTACCACTGCCCTGGTTGCAGGGGGAAGCGCGCCAACTCCGTGCCATTCACGCCTTGGAAGGCAATGCCGCCGCCGCTGCCGCTTTCTGCGGCGTTGCCCATAATCAGGTTGGCATTGATCACCAGACCGGGACCGGCGCCGTCGCCTACTCCAGGCGCGCAATCGACGTCCGTAACGCTGCCGCATTCGAGGCCGGCCGCATTAAAACCATCCGGGGCGGTGGGCATCACAACGACCCCGCCACCATTGGCTGGGATACTCGGGTTGGTGCTTTGGTTGAACAGAATCGAGTTGTGCTCGATGTCGCCGTTCACGCTGAACCCAAGGTGCGCCACGCCACCGCCATCACCCGTGCTCAGATTCCCGCAAACCCAGTTGTAGTTAAACTTGTAGTAGTCGGAACCGGTGCAGAAGGTGACGCCGCCTCCCCCCGCTGGCGTGGCCGAGAACAATTCGTCGCCGATGGACGAGTTCTTGCTGATGGAGTTGTTGTGTACGTTCAGGTTCAAGTTATAGCAGTACGGCAACTGCTGGCCGAGCACGGTTCCCGGAGGCGAGACCACCTGGTCGTAGCCATATGGAACGACGTTTGGACCGTAAATGACGGCCCCTGGCAAGCAGGTCCACGGCTGCTGGTCAAATCCTGCCAGTACCCCGCCGTTGTATCCCACCGGGTCGCCACCGTTACCGGAGAGAAGCGCGTCGCCGCTTTCACCCTGGCCTACGTTAATTCCGCCGGACATCGTTCCCGCATTGTTGTAGACCCGGTTGTTGCCAATCTCCAGGTTATGAGCCCAGGCGTGCACAAAGATACCGCCGCCCCCCTGGGAACTGTTAGTGATACTCAAGCCATCAATGCGCGACGGATTGCATTGGAAGTTGCTGGAGTAGCCTGTTCTTGGGCTGGTAGTTTCCAGAGTATTGCAATCCGCATCGATGTTCGTGAGCTCAATGGTAGGCACAGGCATCTGGCTTTCATGCGCAATGAAAGACCCGGCGGCTGTATCTTGCCCGGATCCGAAAACATCAAGTCCAGCGGGGAATCGCACTCCCTTTCCCAGCACTGTAATGCCAGCTCCTTCGTACGCTCCCATCAGCGACGGCTCCTGCAACAACTCTGCCAGGTTGCCATTGACCGTGGTGTCCCAGTTGACAATACCTTCCAACGGTAGACGATCCACCTGGGGATTGTTGGGCCCGCCACCGAAGTATTTCCAGCCCGTCGCAGGACAACTTAACGCCGCGCTCGGGTCGTAAACGTTTAGAGGCTTGAAGCCCCCACCGCCAGGAAGTGGAACCAGATTGCCCGCGGTGCTATAGGGTTGGCCATTGAGCGCCAATCCAAACAGGCAATTGACCCTCGCGCGCCAGGAATCCAGTTTGCCCACCGGCCTCGCATTGATGATCGTAGAGGCGGCACCGACACCTTGCAGCCGGACTGGCTTCCACATGAGTAGCAGTTCATTGTAGGTACCGGGGTTGACGATGATCAGGTCGCCCGGAGCGGCCGAGTCAATCGCACTCTGGATTGTGCTCCCGGTTGTGACGTGGGCCGGTGTTTTGCCGCCGATGGTGACGGTCGCGGTATCAATCGATTGCTTACCGTTAGCCGTCGTGATGAGTAGTTCACCGCACGATTCGGGCGAAACAGGGGGAACAGCTGAGGGGTTGGGGCCGCCATATTGTGCTTGCTGCTGAACGCCGCACGCCGGCACGTTGGCGGGCACAGTGACACTGATCTGCGTGTCCGTCCAACCCGTGACGGCTGCAGCTACTCCACCAATAGTCACCGTTCCCTGCGAAGCACCAAAGCCATAGTGCCGGGTAATGGTCTTCTGGTTGAAGGGAACAGTTGTGGCCGAGGGGCCAGAGTACCCATAATTGTTCGCCGTTTGGTTGCCCAGGGCGGTGATCGTCAGGGTGTTACCTGCCGCGCTCACCCAGGGTCCAACCCCATCCCCGTCCACTTCCTTGATTGCTGGAGTGGCATCCGGGTAGTCGCAGTCGGGGTTGTTGTAACCCGCGCCTGCGAAGGCGGATGTGGGAACGACGGGCGTATCGAGGTACGTAGTCAGGCCCGGCATGTACGGCTCTTCATAGCAGAAATTGCTATAGGCAGGGTTGTACAGCGGATCGTTGATCATCTGCCCAAAGGTCGGCGAGCTGGGGTTCGTGTCCCGGATCGGGCCGGCGTCGTTCATGCACTGCACCATTATCGTGGGCGAGTATCCCGTGATGTTGGGCGGGTTCACTTCCCAGCTCGAAAAAGTCAAACCGTCATAGATCCCCCAGTGGTCGGAATACACGCGAGAGATTTCGTTTCCGAGATAATCCCGGGTTGAAATCGGCATGTTGGGCGGCGAAAACTTCTCGCCGAACTGCGGCGAAAATGGATCGAATTCAGAGGTGAAGTCGTCGGTGATCACGCCGGTGAACTTCGAGGCGATGTGCGTCGAGGTGAAGATGAAGAATCTCGCATTCACCGACATCTGGTTGGCCAGGGTCACTTCCTTGCGGTCGCACAGCGGCCGAGTCGCTCCGGCAAATGGCGCCACTTCCTTAGCCTGAGGGTAGAGACTCAGGTAGTCGGGAACGGTGCGCATCTCACCCACGCAAGGCCACACCGGATCTGTGTAGCCGGGGAAACCTGGGACGCCTGAGAGTTCGTCCCCCAACCCCAAACCCGTAGTCGAGTCCTGGTAGTTACTGGGATTGAAGCCTGCCGCGGTTTCGTCGTACATGGAAGCCACAGACGCCTGGTCGGGAATGATGAAGATGTCCGTACCCAGCCCACCGAACTGCTGCGTGACCGGCGCGATGAAGTTGTCGCCGATCAGGAGGTTCTTGTCCTCTTCCTTATAAATCTCATAGCCCGGAGGCAGAACGACTTCTGCTACGTATTTGCCCGGCGGCAGCATTGGAGTGCCGAAGCGATACTTATCAGTCGAATCAGGATTCGCCACGCAGACCGTGCAGTTGGTCCCGGCCATTGAGGCCGGTACACCATTCGTTGATCCTACGGTCGAAACTAGCTTTCCATTCGCGGGGTTAATGCCAAGGACGCTCGGGAACGAGTATTGGCCGTCGTAAACCGCCGGCTGCAGCTGGTTCCAGATGTGCATCGCGTCATAGCACTTGTACTGTGAGTTATACGGGAGCGTGTGGAGCGTGCCACCGTTATGGATACTGTTGTAAAGGTCAAGGTAATTCGGCTGGTCAAACAGCGTGAAATAAAAGAGGTCCGCATTGGTGCCGGACGCCGTACCTTGGCCGGGGCAGTTCATATAGGGCAAGGAGGTGCCACTAGCCGGATCCGTATAGTTCGGGTAAAACCCTTGCGCCCAGTCATCCCAGCTCGCGCTTTGGGTCTTGTCCACCATGGTCAAGGTGGGCGTCACGCCATCGGCTGCAAAGCCTTCCTGGTAGAGGTTGACGGTAACGTGCGGAACGTTTGGCTCCCAGGGCTGCTGGATCATTTGGTCCGCATCATCAAAGGGACGCGTCGCGGCATAGGCGACTATTCCAGTGATACCGCCGTTCTCGCCTACTTTCGTGGTCGTGGCCGTGCCTCCCGGGGGAGTATAAGTGACCGTCGCGCAGGCCGGCGGGCACGAGGCATACGGCGCTTTTCCGAAATCAATCCAGTTGCTCTGGCTCGTCTCACCCGACCAGCCCTCTCCGATAACCCACGGCGGATCGATGCGGCCGGTGGAAGCCGCTGACGAACTGGCTTTTGCGGTTCCCGCTGCAAACGAAGTAGCCTCCGCCATACAGTCCGCTTTGGCGCAATAGACCGCGCCCGGCACGGACAGATCGGCGGGCAAGGGCACCCCTTCGAAGGTGTTCGCCAGGTAGTTGTAGGCAGTCGAAGTTCCGCACGCCCGGGCGCCATTCGATGGCCCGCAGGAGGGTGAGCCGTCGGCCGGGCCGCCCGCATCGTAGACAGTGTGGATTCCCGTTGTCTTGTAGCGGGTCGAATCCGCTTCCACGACATACCAGTTAAACAGCGGGAAGGTCTCGTTAAAGTTGGCAATGCCGTTGAAGTCCGTCACCAAAGCGTTGGCATTGTGCCCATCCCGGTAGTGAATCATGGTATATATGAGCGGAATCCCGATCTCGTTGCTGTCCCAGATTCCATTCTTATTGTCGTCAATGAAGGTGCGGGTGTAGATATTCGCCTGCCACTGCTGGGTGCTAATATTCCCCATGTTGAGGATTTGACCCGGGGCCACTTTAGCCGGGGTCGAGAGGCCGTCAATGATCTGGTCATTCCACTGGTCGCCGAGGGTGATTCTCCAGGTTCCGCCGGGAACACCGGTGAACTTGAAGTTTCCATTAGCGTCGCATTTGGTGAACATGAAGTCCTCGGCGTCCGGATCGCCCAAGCTAACCCAGCACTGGGTCCAAGCCAGGGCATCGCGCGTGCCGCTGGGGTAGAGCCGCTCGTCTGGCGTCCGACTCTGGCGCTGCACATCCACCTGACCTTCGATGGTACCGGTGCACGCGCCGACAGGGCCGTAGACGCCGCCGCAGACATCGGCGTGGCGGGCGTTAATGATCGCCGGGTTGGCGAAGCCAATGCTAACGTGGTATCCGGCCGGACCGTACTCCTGGAAGTAACTAGGTTCGCCGATGCGGATGAAGGAATCATGGGGATGCTGGCCATCAAGCGTGTTAGTCTGAAGCCACTCCTCCCCACGTGCGATCCGGTCGGCCCCCGGATAGGCCTGCACGCTGAATTTTTCCGGCATGAGATTGGCAATGACGGCCTGACCCGCCAGCGGGGATAGAGTCACCCCGTCGGATTCATACTTCGGGCAAGTTACGATCATGCCTGTGATGCCCCCCGCCGGGGGCCCACCGGCCACCCCCAGCGGCCCCTGGGTTGCAGTGGCCGAAATCGGGCAGGCGTCAAGATTCGTAGATGGGTCGATGCTTCCCGCCAGGCTGTTCGACAAGGGCATGTTGAACATGTCGTAGGTATCCTGTCCGGTCACATCTCCGAGTCCGCCGTAGGTGTCCCAAAGGACGATGTTGAAACCACCCAGACCGGGTTCCTGCAGTGCAAGCACGTCGATTCCGCCACCGGCATCCTGCTCGCCATTGAGTGGGTAGTCGTCCTCGAACACCATCACCGACAATTTCCCGGTAGGAAGCGGTGTAGGCAGGACCAGCACGCTGACGGGTGCGAAGGCGGAAGTTGTCGTACACGCATTCGGGCCACCCAATATATTGCACGCCGGTGGGATAGGAGCGCCGCTCATGGTGTGACCGCAATTAGTTGTATAGTTAGCTCCATTTGCCTCTCCGCCGTTGGTTGGGCACAGGGGTTGGCCCAGATAGGAGGGGAACGGGTTGGCTGCATCGCCCGGCAACACCGAGATGTAATAGCGCTTGGACGGATCGAGAACGACCTGGCTGGGGTCCACTGGCGTTAAGCCGCCACTTGAGCACGGGAGTGTCGAGCAGTTCGGATCAGGCCGGCAAGCACCGTTGCCCAGGTCGCACACCGCCGGGACATGCTGTCCAGCCGCATTGAGCATCGTCTGTCCGGCTTCGCACGACAACGGGCCCGTGCAGCCCTGGGCGACGAAGTCCGTAGTGCTGGTATGGAATTGCACCCCAAAGGTGGGGATGGTGCTTTGGCCCGCGGGGCCCACAATGCTGGGACAGCCTGGTGTAGTAATGCTGCTGTTGGTTGTGCAGTTCGGGTCAACCCAGAAAGTCTTGTCCTCTTCGATGATCCATCTGTAGTCGGAGAATTTATTAGCGATCAATCCAGCGATGCAGGTGCTAAGTCCCTTGCAGTTGCTGTACGCCGCGGCATCCAGTACGTTGACCACGAGATTGCTGGGAGGCGCGAAGACGAGGGTCACGGTCGCAGGCGAACTCTGCCGCCCTTGGGAGTTTTGCGCAACGTAATTAAAAGAGAAACAGTTGGATCCGGTCGGGGCGGTGTTGGGGCATGTGACGTTCCCCGTTCCGGAGACGGACGCAGTGAATCCGCCTTTCGGATCCACTTCGAGCGTTCCGCCCGTCAGAGTGGGTGTGCTGGTCCCGGTCGTAACAACAGTAAGAGGTAAGTTATTCGGGTCTGAGTCGACGGAGAGGACGCCCGGCGGCGCAATCTTCAGGAACGTGGCTATCTTCGACGTGTAGGTGATGTTATTCGCGACCGGGTTTCCGGTAAGCGACGACACATTCAGCGTAACCGTTGTGCACATCCCGGTTGTGCCGGCCATCGCACCGTTGGCGCAATAATTGAAGGTGTCAAACATCGAGCCAGCAGTCGCACCCGCGTTCGCGCCCGCGGTGGGAGTATAGGTAAAGGTGCCGTTCGGGCAAATTCCTGCGACTGGGTTCGACGGCAACGCATTGCAAGTCAGCTTACCGTTGGCGGGAGCTGAAGACAACTCCACGCCATACACATTGACGTCGTTCGCGATCACACCTTTCGATGGATCTGAGATGGCCAGGGGAATGCACGGCGCGGTCGCGCATGGCATGATGGAGTTGAAGGTGTCCGGGTTGGCTGCCGCCGCGACTCCGAATCCACCGGTTCCTGTCCCAGCCGGGAGTAGTGCGCCGTTGACACTGATGTAGGCCAGCATTCCGGCATCACGCACGGAAGAATTGGCTGACAGAGCCAAGTCACGAGCGAAGATCGGAAGCGGCGCGGGCGCAGTGCCGCCGCTCGGAGTAGCCGGCACATTGACCATCACGTCGTATGTCTTGCCCGCGGGCATGAACACCTCGGTCTTGACGCGGGGAGCGGTTGCGCCGGTAACAGATGCATCGGGAACGGGATTGCCATCTTCCGCGATCAAGGTGAATCCACCCACCGTGGCAGGGGCGCCTGATCCGCTGAACCCTTGGGTTAGAGATCCGACGATTGAAGGCACGTGCATGCGCAGGCCAGCATTCACCAGACGCATCAAGACGGTGCCGGTGATAGGGCTGACGGTGCTCGTTCCAGCCGTAGCTGCGAACAGCGAGGGCGCCGGATTGGCCTTGTCGAACGCGATCCCGTTGATCATGAAATAAAATGGTGTGTAATTCACCGCCGGGGGATAACACTGGCGATAAGTGCTTGACGCCGAGTTGCCGCAGCCCGGCTGACCCGTGTTCGGGTTGATCGGCATGCCCGACCACACCATCGTCTCGCTAAAACCGGCAGTCCGGACAGCCTGGTCGACGGCCTGGTTCTGCACCGGGTCGAGTTCACTGAATTCGAGCGGGACTTCCGCGTTGTACGTCACTGCGGGAATTGACGCCTGAGCCGCCGCATTTCCTTGCGCAATCGCAGGGTAAGCTGAGCCAGCTGTAGTACCCGAGGGCGCACTGGTGACAACCAACATGCCAATCAGGCCCATGGGGACCTGAATCGAAGGATGCGTGCCGGATTCGAGCAGGTAGGTACCTGGCCGCAAGAGGGGCCAGGTTAGTGCGGCTGGAGTCGTCGTTGTTCCCGGCGCACCCGCCGCCACTTCCGTACCGATTGACTGGACACGCGGCCCCTGCATCGGCGGAGTGCCCGAAGCAGGGCTAGTCGCGGGGTTGCACGCGACACCTGGCGGAGTGTTGGGAGAGGCAATAAACCAAGTCGGGCATCCCTGGGCTGCGGTGTGGGCGGGACTCTGCGTGGAGGTCGGCGTCCCGGTGCCGTTGAGCGTCGGCGTTGTGCCGAGGCCGCCGCCCACCTGCCCGATAATCACGATCGATGTGGGAATGTCATTCCCCGTCCCGCCGCCGGCGGGGGTGAACGAAAGATTGTTGGTCAGGTTGATGGTCAAGCTCGTCCCAGTAAAGACATACGGGACAGTAATCACTACTGGAGACCACGCCGGACTCGCCGCGAGCACGGCGTTGCCACTGGAGACCGCGACGTTCGGAGCTTTGACATAGCCAGCACCATGGTTGGTCACATTGATGGCAACAATCTGGCCGCCACTCACCACCGCAGTCGCCGTAGCTTGGAC
>Ga0209698_10005724_pt1 | contig 13373 bp, 13 predicted proteins | sample LitLauG_LLR_2012_FD_187203 | JGI IMG/M metagenome (GOLD analysis project Ga0209698, IMG submission 187203) | Freshwater sediment microbial communities from Pennsylvania, USA - Little Laurel Run_MetaG_LLR_2012 (SPAdes) (version 2) | ecosystem: Environmental > Aquatic > Freshwater > Creek >... | reverse complement strand
GTCTTACTTACGCCGATGAGTACGGAAGTAACTATTTTATGACGCAGCACCCAGGCCAGGGCAAGCTGCGCCAGATTCTGCCCTCTTCGTTTTGCAATCTCATTGAGTTTTTGTGCTTTTGCAATACGTTCCGGTGTGATGGCCGATTCTTCAATGGCCCCATTGCCGCGATGACTCGCCGCGCGCGACCCTTCCGGAATGCCTTTTAAATATTTATCCGACAGCAGTCCTTGTGCCAGTGGGCTGAAACAAATGCATCCTACTCCTTCAGTAGTCAGCACATCCAGCAGTCCGTCTTCAATCCATCGGTCGAACATCGAATATTTTGGCTGGTGGATCAGACAGGGCGTTCCAAGTTGATGAAGTATATCCACAGCTTTTTTTGTTTCTGCAGCCGAATAGCTGGAAATGCCTACGTACAGGGCTTTTCCCTGGCGGACAATCTGGTCCAGAGCACCCATGCTTTCTTCCATAGGGGTGTCGGGATCCGGGCGGTGGTGATAAAAAATATCCACATACTCAAGTCCCATTCTTTTCAGACTCTGGTCCAGACTCGCGACCAGGTATTTTTTTGAACCGAAGTTGCCATAGGGACCGGGCCACATTCCCCAGCCGGCCTTGCTGGAAATAATCAGCTCATCCCGGTGATCCTTAAAATCCTGTTTAAAAATCCTTCCAAAATTTTCTTCAGCAGATCCCGCCGGGGGGCCATAATTATTAGCGAGGTCGAAATGGGTAATACCCTTATCAAATGCCAGTCGTAAAATATCGCGAGCGTTTTGCTGATTATCAATATCACCAAAATTATGCCATAGGCCGAGAGACACTGCGGGCAATTTCAGTCCACTCCTGCCGCAGCGTCGGTAAAGCATATGATCGTAACGATCTTCCTGGAATGCAATAGACATGATAAAGGGAATTGAAAGGCAAAGATGGTTAAAAAGCCATCAAATAAAAATTCTTGTTCCTGAGAAACTTTCCCTGAACTCTCTGGGTGTACAGCCTTTCTTCTTTTTAAAGATGCGGTTGAAGTTCGAAATATTATTGAAGCCGCAGTGATAAGCCACTTCCGCAATAGAATTCGTGGATTCTATCAGGATACGGCTGGCATGGCCCAACCGGATTTCTGTCAGACTATCGATGAACGTATTTCCGGTCCTTTGGCGGAAAAACCGGCTGAACGACACATCGGACATGTTGGACAGTCTGGCCACTTCTGAGAGCGTGATGGTCTTGTCGAAATTCTTGTTCAAATAGTCAAAGGTCTTCTCAATACGCCTGCTGTTATAGGTAAACTGTTCATTGGTAAAAGCTGAATCCGAAAGTATGCGGAGATTACGGGATATCGACAGATCGTGGAGGATGGAAATCAGTTCCAGAACGGAGTCAAAACCATGTTTCTGGTTCAGCTCCTGGATGCGCGGAGCGAGATGCAGGATGGTCTCCCTCGGAAATAAAATGCCGCGAGCCGATTTGTCAAACATGTTTTTGATGAAGCTAAGCTGGTTTCGTCGCAGCAATTTGTCGTCAAATAAATCCTTGTGAAACTGAATGGTGGTCTCCTGAATCACCTTTGATTTGCACTGATGGGTGAACCAGGCGTGTTGTAAATTCGGCCCGATCAGGACCAGCTCCAAATCCTCTATCTCTTCGACATGGTCACCTACTACCCGTCGTGCACCCTTTGCACCCCGTATAAAATTCAACTCAAATTCCTCATGGTAATGCAGCGGGAAATCGAAGGCCGACTTTACCCGCGAAAAAAGAGTGAAACAATCGTTTTGTGTCAGTGGAGTAATCTCCCGGAGTAAATTTTTTTTCATGGCTGAAAGGGTTCCGGCCCTGCAAACCTCTTCTGCCTCGAACCGGAATGATCTTGTAAAGTAAAAAAAGTATTAGAAAAACGTAAAAAAAATGATGGCATTTAGCCGCTCCTGGGGCTTACTGGTCCTAAGAAAGAACAAATCAACCTATGCAGGTGCTTAAAATAATACTACTATACGCTAATAAAGTATTTAATTAAGGGCTTTTTGAAAAATAGCTTTGAAGGAACGGTTGTCATATGAATCGAAGTGTGCCTGCATATTTTTTCCTATACCTCCTTTGTTCCATTCAAAACGGTTATGGGCAGCATTGCAGCGATCCGCAGGCCAGTCCGGAAACCCAGGCACTTTACAGTAACCTTTATCATCTCAGGGGGAAAAACATACTCATCGGACATCAGGATGATCCCTGTTATGGCGTGGATTGGAAATACCAGCCCGGGCGAAGTGATATTCGCGATGTTACGGGACAGTATCCGGCCATATTGGGCTTTGATCTGGGCCGGATCGAACTGGGTCATGCCTTTAATCTCGATAGTGTCCCTTTTGAGAAAACCCGTCAGTATATCCGCGAAGCCTATGAACGAGGGGCTGTCATTACCCTGAGCTGGCATGTAAACAATCCATTTACCGGCGGCACGGCCTGGGACAATCAACCTGGTGCAGTGGCATCCATCCTGCCCGGCGGTTCAAAAAATGCAACCTATACACTTTGGCTGGACCGTGTGGCGGAATTCCTGAGTAGCCTCAGGGGGAAGAAAGGAGAAAGCATACCAATTATCCTGAGGCTATTCCACGAGCTTAACGGCGGATGGTTCTGGTGGGGAAAGGACCAGTGCCGTCCCGACGAAATGATACAGCTCTGGCGATATACGATTCATTATTTCCAGGCTGAAAAAAAAGTACATAACCTCCTCTACGCGTTCAATACCGACAAGTTCAACAGCGGATCCGAATATCTGGAAAGATATCCTGGCGACGCTTTCATTGACATACTTGGATTTGACATATACCAGGCTAATGGCTTAAAGGAAAACCAGGCTTTTGCCAGATTCCTCAGGCGGGATCTGGATATGCTGGACAGCATCGCCCGCGTCCACGAAAAAATTCCTGCCCTGACAGAATTCGGCTATAATCAATTACCGGACAGCACCTGGTGGACGAAGGTTTTTTTTCCCGCGATCTCTTCGCACCAGATCGTCTATGCGCTGGCCTGGAGGAATGCAGGCAAAAAACCAAATGGGGACGCTGAGTATTATGTGCCTTACCTTGGTGCTCCTTCCGCGTCCGATTTTAAAAAAATGTCCCTTTCGGATAAAATATTATTGGAGACCGGAATTCATACAAAAAATGTATACAAATGAAAAAATGGATCTCCCGCCTGACAGGCATCATCCTGTTGAATGGCATTTGCTTACTGGTCTTCGCACAGAGAGACATCTACGAAATCCGGGTTTATCGTTTCAAGTCAGATGTCCAGATCGCCGCGACGGATCAATATCTGAAAGAAACTTATCTGCCGGCCATGCACCGCCTGGGGATTAAAAATATTGGTGTTTTTAAACCCCTGGCCAACGATACCTCCCTTATCAAGCAGCTATTTGTTATCGTTCCCTACCCTTCCCTGGAGGCATGGCATAAATCCAAATCAGCCATCCTGAATGACAAGGAATATATGGCGTCCGGCAAAACATTTTTGGATGCAGATACCGGACATCTTCCCTTTGTCCGGGTAGAGTCGATTATTTTAGAAGCCTTTCCGGTACAGACTAAACTGATACCCACTGCTTTGAAATCCAATCCGGATGCCATCTATGAACTGAGAAGTTATGAGTCTCCGACAAAAGCCTTGCACATCAGCAAAATGGATATGTTTAATACCGGTGGTGAAGTGGCATTGTTCAAGCGCCTGGATTTTCAAGCCATTTTTTACGCCGATGTGCTGAGCGGAAGCCGGATGCCCAACCTGGTGTATATGATCGCCTTTCCCAGCCTGTCAGCCAGGGAAGAACATTGGAATGCCTTTAGGGACAGCCCGGAATGGAAAAAGATTTCCACCGACCCAAAATACAGGAATAATATTTCGGTGAATCATATCGACAGTTATCTGATGCATCGTACGCCCTATTCCGATCTGTAAAAAACAAACCGTCAAACGTGAAATTAACCTGGCTGGATATCGCCATTGTCCTTTTATACCTGAGCTCCATGGTCACCATTGGCTGGGTGCTCCGGAAAAAAGCCAGGCAGAATAAACTCAGTTACCTAATGGGTGGGAAATCGCTGCCCTGGTACCTGCTTGGCCTGAGTGATGCTTCTGACATGTTTGACATCAGCGGCACCATGTGGATGGTTGCTCTTTGTTTTATCTATGGGATGAAAAGCATTTGGATTCCCTGGCTTTGGCCGGTATTCAACCAGGTATTCCTGATGATGTATCTTTCCAAATGGCTACGCAGATCTAATGCGACTACCGGTGCAGAGTGGCTGGCCACCCGCTTTGGACAGGACAGGAAGGTCAACGCCTCCCACATCAGTGTCGTGGTCTTCGCATTGCTCGGATGTTTTGGATTCCTGGCTTATGGATTTGTAGGCCTGGGTAAGTTCATGGAAATTTTTATCCCCTGGACTTCGGTACAACCCTATTTCCCTTTTCATATTTCGCCTGAGTATGTTCCGCACATTTATGGCATCGTGTTCACGCTCTTCGCCACTTTTTACTCCGTGATCGGGGGCATGCACAGCATCGTGATCGGCGACCTGATCAAATACATTATCCTGACCGTGGCCTGCGTCGCTGTCGCAGTGATCGCTGTTATCCGCCTCCATGGCCACCCCCTTCATGTACCTTCCGGATGGCACAGTCCTTTTTTCGGCAAACAGCTCGGTTTGGACTGGTCAGCCATCATCGCGGATGCCAATAAAAAAATCGCGGAGGATGGATTTAGCCCATTCGGCTTTTTTTTCATGATGATGTTATTTAAAGGAGTCTTCGCGAGTCTGGCCGGTCCTGCTCCCAACTATGACATGCAGAAAATATTATCCACCCGTTCCCCCAAAGAGGCTTCCAAGATGACCGGTTTTGTATCCATTGTGTTGTTGCCCATCCGGTATTCTCTCATCATTGGTTTAACGGCTTTGGCTCTTTTGAACTATAGTCAGCTTAACCTGACTTCCATGACTGCTCAGGGACCCATTACCGATTTTGAGAAAATCCTTCCGGCGGCCATCATCCAGTTTATACCAGCAGGAATCATGGGGTTGCTTTTTACAGGCCTGCTCGGTGCGTTCATGAGTACGTTTTCCGGCACCCTGAATGCGGCACAGGCCTATGTGGTGAATGACATTTACCTCAAATACATAAATCCCAAAGCGACAAACCACCAGATCATCATCCGGAATTATGCGGTGGGCATCGCTGTTGTATTGCTGAGTATCCTGCTGGGGTTTTTTGTAAAAAACGTGAATAGTGTATTGCAATGGATTGTCGGTGCGCTCTATGGTGGATATATCGCCGCCAATATGTTCAAATGGTATTGGTGGCGTTTCAATGCCAACGGTTTCTTCTGGGGTATGGCAGGTGGCATAGCTGCTGCCCTGGTGTTCCCATATATTTTTAAAGACCAGCTCCCCTTGTATAACTGGCCCCTGCTGTTCCTCCTGTCCATAGCTGGATGCATTATCGGCACGTATACGGCTAAACCAACCGATATGGAAACCCTGAAAAAATTCTATACCCAGGTGCGGCCCTGGGGATTCTGGAAACCGGTTTTACTGGAAGTGCAGAAGGAAAATCCTGGCTTTGAGCCAAACCGGCGCTTCGGTTTGGATATGTTTAACGTGTCCATTGGCATCATCGCGCAATGCTGCCTGACGATCCTGCCCATGTACCTGGTCCTGTGGATGAAAGCTCCTCTGTTGATTACTGTCGCCCTCCTAACCATTATTATTATTATCCTCAAAAAAACCTGGTGGTCCAGGCTGGAGAATTAAATCAGTGCACATGAAGAAAGCATTTTCCAAAAAGCTGGAACGGATAAAAACGCAGCAACTGGCTATTCTGAAAAGGAAAAACAAAAAAGTCCGTCAAAACCCCGGTCGTCCCTTTGACCGGTATCATTTCCCCGTTTTAACTTCCGAACATATCCCCCTGTCCTGGAGATTTGACCTGAATGAAGAAACCAATCCCTTTTTACTGGAGCGAATCGGTTTCAATACCGTTTTGAATCCCGGCGCTTTGAAATGGCAGGATAAATACCTGCTAATGGCCAGGGTGGAAGGCGCCGACCGGAAATCGATCTTCGCCATTGCAGAAAGTGCAAACGGCATCGACGGGTTCAGGTTCTGGGACAGGCCGGTAACTATGCCCACATTGAATGAGCTGGAAACCAATTTTTATGATATCCGGTTGACTGCACATGAGGATGGATGGATTTATGGTCTGTTTTGTACGGAGATGCGTGATCCCCATGCACCCGATGGGGACCAGTCCTCTGCCATTGCACAATGTGCCATTGCCAGAACCAAGGACCTGATCGACTGGCAAAGGCTGGATAATCTGGTAACCCCTTCCCCACAACAGCGTAATGTGGTTTTACATCCGGAATTTGTGGATGGGAAATATGCTTTTTACACCAGACCTCAGGACAATTTTATTGATGCCGGCAAGGGCGGAGGTATTGGATTCGGACTGGCTTCTACTATGGAAAAAGCCATTATTGAGGAAGAATTCATTATGGACAGGAAGATCTACCACACCGTCTATGAACTGAAAAACGGTCAGGGTCCGGCGCCCATAAAAACCCGGCTCGGCTGGTTGCATCTGGCCCATGGCGTGCGAAATACGGCAGCCGGTCTACGTTATGTACTCTACGTTTTCATTACGGACCTCAAAGATCCGTCCATGCAAATCTATAAACCGGCAGGTTATTTTCTTGCTCCGGAGGGGGAAGAACGGATTGGTGACGTATCCAACGTTGTCTTTTCCAACGGATGGATAAACGACCCTGACGGAAACATATTTATTTACTATGCATCTTCCGACACCCGTATCCATGTGGCGGTAAGCACCGTGGAAAAACTACTGGACTACGCCGTGCACACCCCTGCCGACGGGTTTACCTCTGCCCATTCCGTTGAGCAGATCAATAAGTTAATCGATCGTAACCAGGCCATCTGTAGAAAAGAATCCGGCAAAAAGAAAAAATTGGTCATTTCATGAATGATAAAGATCGTTCTTCCGCGGTTGACGAGGCCTGGGGAACACTGCCTGGTGAATTAGAAACAGAACTCAACCAAATCCTGCTTTACTGGGAACGGTTTGCCGTAGACCGGGAGCATGGCGGGTTTTACGGACGTATCGATGACCATAATATCGTGCATGAGCGGGCACCCAAGGGCTCGGTCCTGCATGCCCGCATACTTTGGGCATTTTCTGCAGCCTATAACCATACTCAAAATCCAGCCCACCTGGCGTTAGCCACCCGTGCTTACCAATATATTCGTGATTTTATGACTGATCGGGAATATGGTGGCCTGTACTGGTCCGTGAGCTTCCAGGGCGATATGTTGGAAAATTACAAACAGGTATATGCCCAGGCATTTGGAATTTATGGCCTCAGCGAATATTACCGTGCGACACAAGATGCAGAAGCCCTGGAACTGGCACTGGCCTGGCGTCAGCTCATAGAAAAACACAGCCGGGACCACCTGCAGGGGGGATATATAGATGCTTTTGCCAGGGACTGGTCCTTCCTGGAAGTTAAACGGCTCAGTGAAAAAGATGAAAACGCTTCCAAGACCATGAATACGCACCTGCATTTGGTGGAAGCCTATGCGAATCTCTATACCGTCTGCCCATCCGCTGAGCTCAAAGACGATATACGACAACTCTGGCAAATTTTTGATCAAAAAATTATCGACCACTCAAGTCACCATCTGGGACTGTATTTTAATGAGGGTTGGAAAATGGATAAGCGGATCATCTCCTATGGTCATGATGTGGAAGCAGGCTGGTTGCTTCAGGCCTGTGCGGAGGCAATCGGAGATCCGGATATCGTTGACCGGGCAAAAATAAATGCCGTGCAAATCACGACAGCTGCCATGGAGGGCCTCGACGATGATGGCGGCTTGTGGTACGAATACGACACCGAAAAACAACAACGCATACTGGAAAAACACTGGTGGCCGCAGGCCGAGGCCCTGATCGGTTTTTACAATGCCTGGCAGCTGACCGGGAATAGCCTGTTCAGGACAGCAGTCCTGAAGAACTGGCAATTCATACGTCGTTACATTCTCGACTACGCGCAGGGAGAATGGCTATGGGGCATTGATGAATATGGAAACCCAATGCCCGGCCAGGACAAGGTCGGTTTATGGAAATGCCCTTACCACAACAGCCGTGCCTGCCTGGAGCTCCTAAAAAGGCTGGGGACTTAGCCTGCCAATACAGTTGAAAGGACAAAGAGACCTAATAGATTAAAAGTGTGGGGGATCAGCAATAAGGCAGTGGCTGAAAAGTCTGATCCATGTTGACGTATTCACGTATCTGATTTCCATCTTCATAAATCACCAGAAAAGAGCGGCGGCGATCGTCCGTTTTCCTTTGAAGCTCCAGTATTTTGGATACCAGATATTTTTTATCCACCCAGGTAAACCGGCTTTCGATTTTGAGAAAATCCTGCAGGGAATAAATGATTTCACCGTCTTTAAGCACATGGACTGTGCTGACAAAACCTCTTTCTGATAACGGTGATGCTTCTACTGAATGCATAAGGGATTGCTTGAATAGTGAATTTACTTCTCTGTCCAGGATCTTCACGGAAATATTATCCACAAGACGTGGACAGTTTTGCACATGAGCTCTTATTCAAGTTCCGCAAGCAGTAATGCAGCGCTATCCAAACCACTGATTACCGCTGCTTCTACAGTCCCCGGGTGTGGTCCTTCATAATACGCTTCACCTGCAAAATAGATCCTCCCATCTAATGATTTCCTGCACAGGGCTTTGGCCTCGGCTGACCCCACCTGAGAAAAACTGTAAGCGCCCCGGCTCCAGGGTATGTTTTTCCAATTGAAAATCCGGAAATCCTTCAACCTTTTTCTTAAATCCCTGGCCGGCATGGAAAAAACAGATGACAGACTTTCCAAAGATTTTTCCAGGAAAAATTCATCCGTTTTTTCCGAAAGGCGCCCGGCAGCCGGGCCACCGAGCCACCCGGTAAGTAAGGGTATATGGGATGGATACTGCGTCCACCAGGTTGGAATAAAACCGTTTGAAAAAAGGTATTGTCCTTCGGGAATCAGCGTTTCCCAGAATGGTGAATCCCAAATCATTACAATCTTAACCACGGTACCAAAGCCAATCCTGGTCATTTCCTCCTGCTGTATATCCAGTGACGGGGAAAAAGAAATCTGCTCCCCCTTTGGGGCTTCTTGACACATGATACTTAATGGCAAACTGATAATCAGTTTATCCGTTTGAAAATGGTGATTACCCCGGGTACTTACCTGGATATCACCTGGATACCAGACCACTGAATCCACGGCCTGTTTCAGAAATATTTCACCTCCCAGGGAACAAAATTCTTCTGCCATGGCCTGGATGAGCGTGCTGTAACCGTCGGTAATCCGGAAAGTACCCATATCTCCCAATGCCCATTCCTTTCCCAGTGCCATCGTGCTGGCCGTTTGAACATCTGCCAAATCAAATCCTTCGGCAAAACGAATGGCCATCTCCTTTAACGGACTGAATTGTTTTCCAGGAAAAGTCTTTTCTAAGAATTGATTGAGTGGAAGATCAGCATCCGGGGTTTGCATTTTTTCCAAAAGTTGATCCCATCCTGCTACCATCCCCCCATTTTCCGTGAATCTGCCATCCCGGACCCAATACATTTTCCCGTCAGCCGGCAGATAGGCAATCCCATATTTATCCAGAAGGCCTATGGTTTCCCTCCCATGACCATGAATGAATTCAGGACCTGCTTCAACCAGATATCCTTGTACATGCAAACTTTGGATTCTGCCTCCGGGTTTGGATCTGGCTTCATAGATCTGCACAGAAAGGCCTTCCCGTTGCAGCCGGATGCCAGCCTGGAGGCCCGCAATGCCTGCACCAACTATTCCTATCCTTATTTTATTTCTCACGATCTTTGTTAGGTAATCCCCCAAATTGGGGAAATAGTTCTTATCGTTTCATCCTGAATATGATCACAAAATATATCAGATTATCCAGTGTACCGGTTTTCCTTTTTATCCTCACAGTCGGTATGATCATGGCTTTTCATTCCGTTTGGAACAGCCCCGTTAAAGGTTCGGTTGATCCATCTGACGGGGCAATCCGCGCCTGGCTCTTTTCCAGGACCGATACGCTGAATGCTCCGGTTATTCAGGGCAATTTTTTTATTTCCAATGTCAAACCGGGGAACTACATGCTGATGCTGGAGGGAAAGCCTCCCTATCGGGATAGTTTTAAACAGGGAGTGATCGTTGTGGAAGGTCTGCCGACGGATGTGGGTATAATAGCAATGCACCGATAATGAAAAACGCACAAGAAGACCAGCCCAAGGGAAAAATCACGAAGCCCAAGTCAAAGAAAAATCAACCATCCGAAAACTCCCACCTGGGATCCTCCAATGCCTTTGAGGAAACAGAAAACCCGCTTTCGCGTGACCCCGACAACATCAGTGATGAACGACTGGACGAACTGATCGGCGAAGAATAAGGATTCCATTTTTGGGAAAAATATTTTGTTTTCTTTTCGCTTGAAATACCCCTGAATTTGCCGGGTTATTTATATGGATAGAAACCTTTTCAGCATCCCATATGTATTGATAGGTATAATGCGGATGTATGCTAAAGATTATGATTATAGAGGATGACCTGGATTTATTGCATGGTTTGCGATTTCTGCTTCAGGCTTATCACTGCAGGATTTGTCCTTTGACTGATGCCGATGAAATCATGAAAACAGCGGCACTCTTACAGCCCGATTTAATATTGCTCGATATCAAACTGGACCATGGAAATGGTTTGGAAATCTGCCGGGAAGTAAAAAACAGTTACTTAAAAGAAACGCCCGTTTACATTATGTCGGGCCTTCCCGATGTGGAAATGAAAGCTTACGCGGCAGGCGCCGATTTTTTCATTGCCAAACCTTTTGCTTCAGAGACCCTGCTGGCAAAAATCCAAACACTGGAGAATTCCTCTCTGGAAAGTTTCAATTTATAATTCGGGTTTCCGGGACGTCCTTTTCCCCTGCTTCCGCCAGTTCATTGAATAGGCCGCTGGCAGGACATCAGGGTCTTCAATCAGCATTTGGAAAAAGGTTCAGGTGAATCCGTATTGGAATAAGCAATGCACCAGGGGTGGCTGCGCAGTGGCTGATGACTTAACCGGCCAGTTCCCATTTTAACACAGATTCCCAAAACTGGTGTTTAAAAAAAAAGACGAAATGCTTTTAAAACCGAAATACGCAGAGTATATTTATCTCTCCCATCATCCTTTGATCTCCCTTTAGCGAATTCCGGTGTTCCCGGAATACTGATCCTTTCCTCAACAAAGACCTCGTTCGTATCCCTACGCAACCTCTTTAAATTGATCAGTATGAAAACTTTTATCGTGAGAGACAACGTATCTTTTCAGGTTCCCCCGAAAACCAAAATAAAAACGGGGATACTCCTGATGATGATTGCCTGTGTTTTTTCAGTCAATGAATTAAAAAGCCAGACCTGTGATCTCTGCAAGATCTCATCCTTCCCCTCGGTGACTGTTTACCAGGCCTTTCAAACGGGACATGGAATGGGTTTTGGAATAGAGGCCGGCAATTGGAAAAAAGATGCGGGTCGTTTCAGTTATTTTTTTGGGACCAGTCTCGTTTGGGCCAACAACAACAACGCGAATACCAAAACCAATGAGCTGGTTAATCAAACCATGCTGAGTTTTTATGTAAAGGGCCAGTATAAGATTACGAACCATCTCTATGTCGTTGCGGCTCCGGGGATCGTGAATCTGACGAATATGGAGTTTCAGGCCGGCCTCCGGTATGTCATCCCAGTTACCCACCTGATCGGCATTGGGGTTGAACCGGCTTATGCGTTTGGCCAGAAGCAGTTGGTAGTGAATGCCAACGTGCATTTCGCCCTGCGTTAAAAGCAACAATCCATGCCGGACCTTGCGCCTGGCATGGATTGTTGAAAAAATATACTTTAGTGGACTTTGTCTACATCGTTGTATTTCTGGGTCCAGGAATCAATTTTCGCTTTATCTTTTTTGGATTCGTAGATGGTGATGAGCATGTCGTATGAGTCGCGCAACGCCACCTTATCGGCCTTCTTTAACTTGCCTTGTGACCCCAGCAGCTGATCTACTTTTTCCAGGTAAGGAATGGCTTCATCAAAGCGTTTCGTCGCCAGTGCCCGGTCATCCTGCCTTTGTTTCAGCTCTTCCGGTGTGGTGTTCGCTTTGGGTTTTCCCAGCAGCTGGTATTCTACACCCTCGTTATAGGAAATCTGACCAAGTACCAGGTAGGCCTGGGGAAAACCGGGATTCAGCTTAACACAGGTCAGCAGTTTTTCCTGCGCTTTTTTGATCAGGGCGTCGGAGTTGGCTATTTTCTTCCCCGAGCTGGTATCCGAAGCATATTGATAGAGTTCGAGCCCATAGTTAAAAAAGTAAATGGAACTGTCGGGGTGCTCCAGATTGATTTGTTCATACTTGGCAAAGAGGGAATCTTTAGGCCCGTTTTTTCGTAATTCATCCAAACTCAGCTCGTCGTAAAAAAGATCATTCGGATATTTTGATTTTCCCAGGGCAATATAATGGGCTGCCTCGACTTTATCCCCTTTACGCGTATAGTAATCCGAAAGCCATTTATAGATTTCGGCCATATCGTTCCCACCAATTCTGGTGATGCCGGAATCGACAATGGTTTTGTAAAAGACTAACGCCTCATCCCGTTTACCGGCTTTCTCCGCTGATATGCCTGCATAAAGAAGTGAGGTGGAATCCATGCTTTGTTTGATCCATCCCTGTCGGTACATAAAATCGATGGCCGAGACCGCCGAACGGAATTGCACCAGGGATTGGTCATACTTCTGGGCCTGGTAATAAGTTACGCCTGACTGGAAAAGACCCGGATAGATGACATTCAATGGTTTGTATCCATCTTCTGCGATGATCAATGCCTGTTTTTTGTCGGCGTACTTGACGTAATTTTTCAGGGCATCGAGAGACTCGATCAGTGCATCCGGATATTGAACCTTCAACTGGGCATTCGAGCCGATGGTATCATATATCTTCACTTTGGTATACCAGGCTTCCGCATTTTTCTGATATTTTTCCAACAAAAGTGATTTGTCGATTTCATCTTTGGCTTCGACGAATTTATTTGCTTTCAGTAAATCTTTCGCTTTATCTACAGATTGGGCAAACAATCCGGAACAAACTACAGCCAGTAAAAGGCTTAAAAGTATCCGTTTCATGAGATTTTTATTTGAAGTTTTCTGTTGACGTTATTCAGGACTCGAATCCGGTGGTATAGCGTTTAATACC
>Ga0209698_10005723_pt1 | contig 13374 bp, 8 predicted proteins | sample LitLauG_LLR_2012_FD_187203 | JGI IMG/M metagenome (GOLD analysis project Ga0209698, IMG submission 187203) | Freshwater sediment microbial communities from Pennsylvania, USA - Little Laurel Run_MetaG_LLR_2012 (SPAdes) (version 2) | ecosystem: Environmental > Aquatic > Freshwater > Creek >... | reverse complement strand
GACCAGCACCCCGCGGCAGCGCTCGACGAGCAGCGCGCTGAGCCCGACGCCCGCGTCGATCAGATCGAGGGTGGAGCGGCCGGCGCGCGCAGCCGCCTCGATCGGCGGGCGGCCCGGGTAGGCCCGCCGCAGCAACCACTCCATGGCGCGCCCGAACTCCGCGTCGGTGGCGCCGTGGAGCGCGGTGGTCGCCAGTGCCGGGAGCCGCACCTCGTGCAGCCAGAGCCATCCGGGGTGGCGCAGCGCCAGCTCGGCGGTCGCGAGGTGACCGGCCGAGTTGCCGAGGGTGTAGACGACCGCGTCGTAGGACGCCGGGCGCGAGCCCGGTCCGAACGCGTCGGCGGGGACATGCGCCACGCCGTCGGGGAGCTGCGGTCGGCCGATGGACGCGGTGACCGCGTCGACGCGCAGCCGATCCGCGAGGGCGCGCACCACCCGGCCGTTGTAGGTCCCGAGCCCCCCGCCCTCGGGCGGCTCGGGCCCGACGAACGCGATCCGCGGGCGATGGGACAACGGCGTCCATCGCGCTGGAGCGGTCCGCGGCTCGAGGTCGTCGAGCGCCGCCATCGCGCGCGCCGCGACCGCGTCCCAGGTGGAGCGCGCCGCCAGTGCGGCCTGGGCCCCGACGATGCCCTGGCGATGCCGGTCGTCTTCGAGCGCGCGCGCGATCGCGGCGGCGATCGCCTCGGCCGACGTCGGGTCGAACGTCGCCGCCGGCGTGGCCGCCGCTTCGGCCAGCGCGCTCGTCTCGGACGCGAGCGCCGCGCACCCGCACGCCGCGGCCTCCAGGACCGGGAGCCCGAAGCCCTCGGCGAGCGACGGCATGACCATGACCGACGCGCGGCGGTAACAGGCCCGCAGCAGCTCGTCGCTGGCCCGCCCGACGAGGTGGAGCCGATCGCCGAGCCACGCGGCGCGGCCGGCGTCGGCCAGGCGGGACCGCCAGCGCGCGTCGTGCTCGCCGACGACGACGAGGCGCAGGTCCCAGCCGGCACGGACGAGCCAGCCGACGGCGTCGATCAGCCGCTCGGTGTTCTTGCGCGGGTCGCTGCCGCCGACGCTGAGCACGAAGGGCCGGCCTTCGACGCCGGGGACGTAGGCACGGAAGAGCTCGCCGTCGGTGCCATCGGGCGGGCAGAAGTACGGCGACACGCCGGCGCCGACGGCGACGACCTTGGCCGGATCGACGTCGAGCAGCTCGAGCACCTCACGACGCACGAACTCACTGGTGGGCAGGAGGAGGTCCGATGCCGCCACCCAGCGGGCGCGGGCCTCGTAGCGCTCCCGGGCGCCGTCGCCCGGCAGGTAGTGCCCCGGCGCCCGCATCGGGATCAGGTCGTGCACGGTCACACTGCGGGGGAGCGCGGCCTCCGCCCAGTGGCGGCTGACGATGCGCTCTTCTGCATCGGTCGCGCCGCAGTGGAGAAAGGCGGCGCCGAGGTGGTGCACCAGCGGTCCCTCGGCCGCGAGCGCCCGCAGCTCGGCCGGCAGGTCCCAGCGCAGCACGCCCGCCGCCGTGAGGGTTGGGGGCACGCCGGCGGGCGGGGGCAGGTCAGGCGCGAGCAGCCCGGCGGCGAGGCGGTCGCGGCGGGCCAGCGCCGAGGCCATCGCCGCGACGTAGCGCCCGACGCCGCGATCGGCGTAGCCGGCCACCTGCAGGGCCTGCAGGTCGTAGGCCAGGCGGACCGGGCTCAACGGGCGCCGAGGGAGCGCTCGATCTCGTCGAGGCGGGCCTCGGCTCGTGCCGTGCTCTCGGCGACGCCGAGCGCCCGCTCGCCGCCGGCCGCGGCACGCGCGGAGACCTGTTCGAGGAAGACCTGCATCTCGTCGAGTCGGCGCTCGATCCGGCCGAGCCGGCCGTCGATGTGATCCAGCCGGCCGAGCACCGGATCGAGCAGCTGGTGGCGTGCCTGCTCGCGCAGTTCGATGAGACGCGCCTTCACAAGAGCCTTCATTGCCGATAGGTTGGCGAGCGCCCAGGCGGGACGTCAAGCATCAACGCTTGTTCAAGCCGTCCGCCTCCCCTGCCGATAGCTCTGCGGGCCCCCGACTGCCTCCAGGAGGATCCCCTTTGCCTGTTCGCCGCTTTCGCCGTGTTCGCGTGGCCTTGCTGGCCGCTTTGATGGCCTTCGGGTGGCTCACCGTGGCAGGAAAGGTGCCAGTCGCACATGCGGCCACTTACGGGGCGGCCTGGACGCCCGAGTACGGCGCCGGCTACCACTGGTCGTCGCCGACGGTGGCCAACATCGACGGCACGACCGAGGTGATCGTCGGCGACTACGGCGGGACCTTGCGGGCATTTCGCTCGGACGGCTCGATCGTCTGGTCGGCCAACCTCGGCGTGCCGATCGAAGGCGCGGCAGCGGTCGGCGACATCAACGGCGACGGCCAACCCGAGATCGTCGTGGGCGTCGGCGCCAACGCGGCAGGGCTCGACGCCGGCCACGGGGGCGGCGTGTTCGCCCTCGACCACAACGGCCACGTCCTGTGGCACTTCATGTCCCCGACCCAGGCCAGCGTCTTTTCCTCCGTCGCGCTGGGCGACATCGACGGCGACGGCCGTCCCGACGTGGTGTTCGGGACCCTCGACCACCTCATCTACGCCTTGCACGGCGACGGCAGCGTGATCCCCGGGTTTCCCTTCGACAACACCGACAGCGTGCAGTCCTCGCCCGCGCTCTACGACGTCAACGGCGACGGCCGCCTCGACATCGTCATCGGCGGCGACGCCACGGCCAGCGCGTCCGTCGGCAGCTTCAACGGTGGCCGCGTCCGGGTGCTGTCGTGGGGCGGCAACCACGTCAACCTGCTCCGCGACTGGCACTTCAGCGACATCGTGCGCTCCAACATCGCCATCGGCGACCTCAACGGTGACGGCCGGGTCGAGGCGGTCTTCGCCACCGGCGGCTACCCGCCCTACGACGCGACCTCGCCCGACGCGCGCCACGTCTACGCGGTCCACCTCGACGACGGGTCGGTTGCCGCGGGGTGGCCCCAGACGACGACGACGACGGTGGAGGCATCGGTCGGCATCGGCGACCTCGACGGCGACGGCAAGCCGGAGGTCGTGATCGGCGACACCGGTGGCGCGGTGTACGCCTATCACGGCAACGGCGGCCTGATGTGGCGCGTGCAACCCGGTGCTGCTGGCGCCGGCTACTACGGCGGCGTGGCCATCGGCGACATGGACGGCAACGGCACCCAGGACGTGGCGATCGGCTACGGCTTCGGCGGTGCCTTCATCCTCAACGGGGCCAACGGGGCGACCATCGCCCATCCCAACGCTTTGACGCCCGACACCCGGGGGGCGAGCTACGCCAGCCAGGGCACCCCCGCCATCGCCAACTTCGGGGGCGCCCGCCAGCTCATCGTGGCCGGTTGGGACCCGAGCGTCCCCAACTTCGGCTCGGGGGCGCTGGTCGCGTACTCGCTGCCGTCGACCAACGCGGCCGATGCGTGGCCGATGCTCGGCCACACACCCGATCACGTCGCGGCGCCGCCGTCGGGTGGCAACCCGCTGCCGCCCGGCCTGTGCTCGCGGCCCACCAACCCCACATACACACCATCGGCCGCGTCCGGGCGGGGGTACTGGTTTCTCGGGCTCGACGGTGGGGTGTTCAGCTTCGGCGTGCCGTTCTACGGGAGCCTCCCGGGTGTCGGCGTGCACGAGGCGTCCCAGGCGTTGGCCGACACGCCCAACGGTGGTGGCTACTGGATCGTGAGCGAGCTCGGCAACGTGTTCGCCTTCGGCAACGCGCCGTTCCTCGGCAGCATGGCCGGCGCGCCTCTCAACGCGCCGATCATCCGGCTGGTGCCCACCCCGAGCGGGCGCGGCTACTGGCTGCTCGCCTCCGACGGTGGCGTGTTCAGCTTCGGCGACGCCCGCTTCTACGGCTCGACCGGCGGGATCCGCCTGAGCGCGCCGGTCATCGGGATGGCCGCGACGCGCTCGGGACACGGGTACTGGCTCGTCGCGTCCGATGGTGGCGTGTTCAGCTACGGCGACGCGTCGTTCCACGGCTCGACCGGAGGCCTGGCGCTCTCCGCTCCCATCGTGTCGGTCGCGGTGCCGCCGAGCGGTCAGGGGTACTGGTTGCTCGGCGCGGACGGCGGCGTGTTCAGCTTCGGGGTGCCCTACTTCGGCAGCATCCCCGGCGCGGGCTTGTGCAACGTCATGGCGCCCGGTGTGCAGATGCGTTCGACGGCGACCGGCAACGGGTACTGGGTGGTCGCCCAGGACGGTGGCGTCTTCAGCTTCGGCGACGCGGAGTTCCACGGCAGCTTCCCGGGACTGTCCGGTGCCAACCACGCCGTCGATCTCGCCGTGGCGTTCTGAGCCGCCGCGGTCGCCTTTCCCCCGCCGGCGCTCCCAGGGTCGATCTGGCCGGGGGGCGCCCGGGTAGGCTCGTCGCCGTGTCGATCCGCTCCCGCCTCGCCCGCATCGGCGTCCTGCGCAGGGCCTGGCGGCGGGCGCAGGCGGCCCGCCAGCGCCTCGTCGCGTTGCTCCATCCGGGCGACTACGACGCCCTCGCGCCCGAGCAGGCGGTGCACATCGCCTACCAGGTGATGCTCGGCCGTGTGCCCGATGCGGTCGGCCTCGCCGACTACGGCGGGCAGCTGCGCAGCGGGCGCATGACGCGCCAGGACCTGGCGCTGGCGCTGCGCGGCTCGGAGGAGTTCTGCAACACGCCGCGCTTCTCCGCCAAGACGTTCGGCAACTCGATCCACACCGGGCGGTGCCGCTTCGTGCGGAGCCTTCCGCCCGCCCGGCGCATCGTCGACCTCGGGGGCACCCACCTCGGCCGCGACATCGGCGCGATGGTCGCGCTCGGCTACCCGTACCCCTTCGACGAGCTGGTCATCGTCGACCTACCGCCCGAGGCGCGCCACGCCATCTACCGCTCGTCGGGCGACGTGCGCGAGGTCGCCTCGCCGCTCGGCCCGGTCCGGTACCGCTACCACTCGATGACCGATCTGTCCGGCTTCGACGATGCGGGCACCGACCTGGTGTACTCGGGCCAGTCGATCGAGCACGTGACGCGCGACGACGGGGCGACCGTGCTCAAGGAGGTGTTCCGCATCCTTCGCCCGGGAGGCCACTTCGCGCTCGACACACCGAACGCCCGGGTGACCCGGCTCCAGCAGGAGCACTTCATCGACCCCGACCACAAGGTCGAGTACCGCCATGAGGAGCTCTCGGCCCTCCTGGAGGGGTGCGGCTTCGAGATCGTGGACGCCAAGGGCCTCAACCACGCCGGTCGCTCACTGGCGGAGGGGCGCTTCGACATCGACGAGGTGGCGGGCAACGTCGGCTGCTACGCCGCCATCGAGGACTGCTACATCCTGTGCTACGTCTGCCGCAAGCCGGCGGTCTGAGCGCCGGTGGCAGAGCCGATGGCCCGCGACGTCCGTGCCGAGGTGTCCGAGCTCGCGGCGCGCCACGAGCGCAGCGATCCCGACCTCCTCCGACGGGTCCGCGACGCCATCGCGCCCTTTGCCCGAACGGGCAGCGCCGCCCTCGACGCCCGGCGCGCGCTGGCCGAGGTGCGGTTTCGCGCCCGGATCGACGTCGACGTCCCCACCGCCTCGCGGCGGCGCCGCGAGACCTGGCTCAAGTCCGCGGTCAAGCGCCTGGTGCGCTGGTACCTGAGCTACCTCGGGGATCAGGTCAGCGTGCTCGGAGCGGCGATCACCCGCCTCGGCGAGGCCATCGTGGAGCGGACCGAAGCCACCGAGCAGGCGACGCAGCGCTTGTCCTCGCGGGTCGACGGGCTCGAGGAGCGCGTGGCGGGCCTCGAGCGCCGGGGCGGGCGGTGAGGGTTGGGGCGTGGAGCCGGGCGGTGAGGGTCAGGTGTGGAGCCGGGCGGTGAGGATCGACCAGTTCCTCCCGAGCTTCGTCCCCGATGATGCCATCGGCAACCACGTCCGCAACGTGCGCCGGGCGCTGCGCCAGGCCGGGTACGACTCCGACATCTGGGCCGAGGACATCCACCGGTCGCTTCGCGACGAGGCCCGCCCATATCGCGTGTACGAGTCCTCGGGCGCGCCCGCGGACGTCGTCGTCTACCACGTGGCGCACCACAGCCCCCTCGCCGGGTTCCTCGAGTGGCGCTCCGAGCCGCTGGTGGTCGACTACCACAACATCACGCCGGCAGAGTTCTTCGCCGGGTGGGATCCACGGATAGCGGAGTCGATGGACCAGGCGCGCCGCGAGCTGCGCCAGCTCGCGCCCCGCACGGTGCTCGGCCTGGCCGATTCGACCTACAACCGCGAGGAGCTGGTCGCCGTCGGGTACGCGCACACCGCGGTCTCGCCCGTCGTGGTCGACTATGACCAATGGTCATCGATCTCGGCCGAGCGAACGTCGGGTCGGGACGCCGGAGCGGACCAGGGGGCGCGGTGGCTCTTCGTCGGGCGGATCGCCCCCAACAAGTGCCAGCACGACCTGGTCGGCGCCCTGGCCGTCCATCGCGCGCTGTTCGATCCATCGGCCACCCTGGCCCTGGTCGGCGCCACGACCTCGCGCCTCTACCTGCGGTCGCTGCAGCGGCTGGTCCAGGACCTCGACCTCGACGGCGCCGTCGACATCACCGGGCCGGTCCCCACCGAGGAGCTGCGCCGCCACCTCCTCCAGTCCGATGTGCTGGTCTGCCTGTCCGAGCACGAGGGCTTCTGCGTGCCCATCGTGGAGGCCATGGCTGCGGGCCTGCCGGTGGTCGCGTTCGCGTCCGCCGCGGTGCCCGAGACGCTCGGGGGGGCCGGGTTCCTCGTCGACGACAAGGACCCGCTCATGGTCGCCTGCACGCTGCAGCGCCTGCGCGACGACGCGCGCCTGCGGGCGGAGCTGGTCGGGCGCGGGCACCGGCGCGTCGCCGAGCTCAGCCGGGAGCGCACCGCGGCGTGCTTCGTCGATCACCTCCGCGGCGTCGTGGCCCGCCTCGGCATCGGGTGACCTCGCCAGGATGACAGAGCTGGCGCAGCGATCCGATGACAGAGCTGGCGCAGCGGTCGGTTTGATGCAACGGGGGTCCTTCCGCACCACCTGACGTTTCGAGGATCGAGGCGGGGGCTACGCTCGGTCGACGACCGGCCGGTCGGCGGCGGCGGTCGACACCGGTCGACACAGCGAAAGGTTGGCTGACGTTGGGCACAGCGAGGAAGCGCTCTGGTCGTTCGGTCATCCTGGTAGCGGCCGGGTTGGCGGTGGTCCTGCTCGGCCCGCTCGTGGCGAGCGATGCGCAGGTCGCCTCCGCGGATGTGGGTCCGGCCGTCCACATCGTGATGCAGCTCGCATCGCCGTCGATGCGGGCGGCTGCCGTCGCCTCCGACCTGTCCGCTTCGGTGGCCTCCGAGCTGCCTGCCCGCCGCGCCCTGCTCACCGTCCGCCAGGGTCGGGTGGCCGAGACCCTCGCCGCACTGCGCGCTGACCGGCGGGTCACCTACGCCGGTCTGACCAAGATCTGGCGCGCCGCCGATCTGCCCGCCGCCTCCGTCGTGCACGCAGCGTTGTCCAACGCCCCCAACGACACGTACTACCCGACCTCGCAGGGCAACCTGGCCACGATCGACGACCCGGCCGCCTGGACCGTCACGCACGGCTCGGTCGCGGTGGCGGTGCTCGACACCGGTGTCGACACCCTCAACCCCGACCTCGCAGCGGTGACCGGCGAGACGCTGTGCACCAACTCGGGGGCGTGCACCGCGTGGAGCAACGACGCCGCGGGCCACGGGTCGCACGTGAGCGGCATCGTCGGGGCGGCGACCAACAACGCGGCGGGGGTCGCGTCCGTCGGATGGGCCACCCCGGTCAAGATGTTCAAGGTCCTCGGCGACCTGGGCGACGGCTCCACGGTCGACATCGCGTCGGGCATCTACAACGCGACCAACGAAGGCTTCCGGGTCATCAACATGTCGCTGTCCAACTCGTCGTGCAGCGCGGATCCCGCCAACTGCGGGCCCGACCCCGACACCCAAAACGCCGTCCAGTATGCGCTGGGCCACGGCGTGGTGGTGGTCGCCGCCGCCGGCAACGAGGGTTTCAATGACGTCACCTACCCCGGCGCCTACCCGGGTGTGGTCGCGGTCGGCGCCACCGACGACGCGAGCCGGACGACCTACTTCTCCCAGTGGGGCTCGTGGGTCAAGATCGCCGCGCCCGGCCTGGACGTCCTCTCCACCTGGAACGGGCAGGCCCAGCAGCCCGGAGAGGGCACCTGCATCGACTCGCCGACCGATGACTACTGCACCCTCAGCGGGACCTCCATGGCGTCGCCCCACGTCGCCGCTGCCGCGGCGCTGGTCCTGTCGGTCAACCCCGGGCTCACCGGTCCGGCGGCGGTGAGCCGGCTCCTGCTCACCGAGTCGCCCCTGGCGGGCGGCAACCCGCTCGGGGGCGGCGTCCTCGACGCGGGCCGCGCCGTGGGCGCGGCGCTCGACCCGTCCTGGGGCCCCAACGTCGACGGCTACGTCATGGCGGACACCGCCGGGCGGGCCTACGCCTTCGGCGCGTACCCCTACGTCGGCGGCATGCAGGGGACGCCCCTCGTGCAGCCGGTCGTGGCCGTGGCCACCAACCCGACCCGTACCGGCTACTGGATGGCGGCAGCCGACGGTGGGCTGTTCGCGTTCAACACCCCGTTCTTCGGCTCCATCGGGGGCCACGTGCTGTTTCGGCCTGTCGTCGGCATGGCCGGCACCCACGACGCGGGTGGCTACTGGGAGGTGGCCTCCGACGGGGGGATCTTCGCCTATGGCGACGCGCCGTTCCTCGGCTCGACGGGCGGCCGCGTGTTGTTCCGCCCCGTCGTCGGGATGGCGGCGACCGCGTCGGGGCACGGGTACTGGCTGGTGGCCTCCGACGGGGGGATCTTCGCCTATGGCGACGCGCCGTTCCTCGGCTCGACGGGCGGCCGCGTGTTGTTCCGCCCCGTCGTCGGCATGACGCCCACCCCGTCGGGGCACGGGTACTGGCTGGTCGCCTCGGACGGGGGGATCTTCGCCTACGGCGACGCCGCCTTCTACGGCTCGACCGGGGGGCACGTGCTCACGTCGCCGGTCGTGGGCATGAGCCCCACCCCGACGGGGCACGGGTACTGGCTGTTCGCCGCCGACGGGGGCGTGTTCGCCTTCGGCGACGCTGCGTTCCTCGGATCGCTCGGCGGCCTGGCCATCCCGGCCCCGATCGCCGCCGTCGCCTCCTGACGCCGTCCGCGGCGGCGGCCCGCCAGGGCACGGCGACTGATACGAGTTGTGCACCCCAGGCGGTGCACAACTCGTGCCGAACGGGGCCAGCGCGCGTCACGGGGGGGCGGCGCCCGGCTTCGAACAGGGCCCCGCCCCGCTTGAGCGGCGCGGGGCGATCTGCCCTACATCGCGTCCCGGCTTGAACACGGGGCCACTCCTGCCGACGGAAGCGGCCAGGAGGTCATTGGTCCTTGATCGCACGCCGTCGCGCCCTCGCCGCCACTCTGGTCCTCGTGGCCGGGTCCCTCGGGACCGTCTCCCTCGACGCTGCGCCCGCCCGGGCCGGATCGTTCGCCGGCGGGACCGTGACCCTGGTCGGTCACGGGTACGGGCACGGCCGCGGCATGGGCCAGTTCGGCGCCTTCGGCTACGCCGTGGCCGGCAAGTCCTACTCGTGGATCGTCGACCACTACTACGGCGGCACCACCGAGGCGCTGGTGGCGCCCGGGCAGAGCATCACCGTGGACCTGTCGGCCTTCGACGGGCGCGACACGATGGTCCAGCTGGCATCGGCCAACCTGGCCGCCAGCTGGCCCGGCGGGTCCGTGAGCGGGCAGGCCGCGCTCCGGGTCTCCCACACCAGCGGCGTGGCGCAGGTCTGGACGGCACCGAGCTGCGCGGGTCCCTGGGTGGCCTTCGGTGCCCCGACCTCGGGTGACGTCACCATCACCTCCGCGGCGGCGACCGGCGCGCTCTCGGATCTCGTGCAGACCTGCAACCCAGACGCAAGCCGCCACTGGTACGGCGGCACCATCGTGGCGAAGGCGTCGGCCAAGACCTACGACGTCCTGGCGCTCGAGGAGTACGTCGCCGACGTGGTGCCCCGCGAGTCGATCGCCGCATGGGGCCAGCTGGGTGGGGAGGAGGCGCTCAAGGCCCAGGCGGTCGCGGCCCGCTCCTACGGCATCGCGCGGGCCCAGACCTCCGGCGGGGTCATGTGCGACACCCCCTACTGCCAGTCCTACGTCGGGCGGGCCGTCGGAGGCACCACCCCGACGGTCGACGTCGAGTCGGGCATCTACGCGACGACGTCGCTCGCCGCGGCGCAGGCCACCGTGGGGCAGGTGCGCTGCTTCGTCGCGGTGGGGACCTGCCCGACGGCGTCGGTGGCGGCCACCGAGTTCTCCTCCTCGACGGGCGGCTACAGCGCCGGCGGCACGTTCGCCGCGGTACCCGACGACGGTGATGCCACACCGTCCAACTCGTTGCACACCTGGAGCGTCAACATCCCGGTGGCGTCCATCGAGGCGGCCTACCCCTCGATCGGCACGCTGCAGAGCATCGTCGTCCGGCAGCGCAACGGCCTCGGCGACCTCGGCGGACGGGTGCTCCAGCTGTCGGTCGTGGGCCGCTCGGGGACGGTCGACACCACCGGCGACGGGTTCGCGGCGCAGTTCAACCTGTACTCCAACTGGTTCGCGGTGACGAACCAGCTGACCGGGCCGAGCGGGGGCGTCGACGGGTACTGGCTCGTCGCCTCCGACGGGGGCGTGTTCAGCTTCGGCAACGCCGCGTTCCATGGCTCGACGGGCGGCCTCCCGCTGGTCAAGCCGGTGGTGGGCATGGCGGCGACGCCGTCGGGTCAGGGGTACTGGTTGGTGGCGTCGGACGGGGGGATCTTCTCCTATGGCGATGCGGCGTTCCATGGCTCGACGGGCGGCCTCCCGCTGGTCAAGCCGGTGGTGGGCCTCTCGGTCACATCGTCGGGTCAGGGGTACTGGTTGGTGGCGTCGGACGGGGGCATCTTCGCCTTCGGTGACGCGGCGTTCCATGGCTCGACGGGCGGCCTCGAGCTCGACGCGCCCATCGTGGCGATGGCGGCGACGCCGTCGGGTCGGGGGTACTGGTTGGTGGCGTCGGACGGGGGCATCTTCGCCTTCGGTGACGCCGTCTTCTACGGGTCGATGGGTGGCCACCCGCTCAACCAGCCGATCGTCGGGATGTCCACGACCAGCGACGGGCGCGGCTACACGCTCGTGGCGCGCGACGGCGGCGTGTTCGATTTCGGCGATGCGTCCTTCGCCGGCTCGGGGGCGGGCAACCTGCCCGGTGGCGCGGCCGCCCTGGGTGCCACGGCCGACGGGCAGGGGTACCTGATCGCGGCCTCATCGGGCTCGGTCTTCAACTTCGGGGACGCCCCGTTTCTGGGCGACGTCCCGAGCGTGATCGGCAACTACCAGGGCCACGTCCTCGGCCTCGCCGTCCACCACGGCAGCTGATGGGCCGACCGCCGCCGGGGCCGTCGCGTCAGCGCAGCTGGTGCTCGAGGGCGGCCACGTCGGCGTCGACCATCATGATGACGAGATCCTCGAAGCTGACCTCGGGCTTCCAGCCGAGGACCTGGTTGGCCTTGGACGCGTCGCCGACCAGGAGGTCCACCTCGGCCGGCCGGAAGAAGCGGTCGTCGACCACGACATGGGTGCGCCAGTCGAGGCCCACGTGGCCGAAGGCGACCTCGCAGAACTCCTGCACCGAGTGGGTGCTGCCCGTGGCCACGACATAGTCGTCGGGCTGGTCCTGCTGCAGCATCAGCCACATGGCCCGGACGTAGTCGGCGGCGTAGCCCCAGTCGCGCTTGGCGTCGAGGTTGCCGAGGCGCAGCTCGGACTGGAGACCGAGGAGGATCTTGGCGACGCCGTTGGTGATCTTGCGGGTCACGAACTCGAGGCCCCGCCGCGGGGACTCGTGGTTCATGAGGATGCCGGACGACGCGTGGAGGCCGTAGCTCTCCCGGTAGTTGACCGTGATCCAGTGGCCGTACACCTTGGCCACCCCGTAGGGGCTGCGGGGATGAAACGGGGTGCGCTCGGTCTGGGGCACCTCGTGCACCTTGCCGAACATCTCGCTCGAGCTCGCCTGGTAGAAGCGCATCGCCGGGTCCACCACCCGGATGGCGTCGAGGAGCCGGGTCACGCCGAGGGCGGTGACCTCGCCGGTGAGCACGGCCTGGGCCCACGACGTCTCGACGAAGGACTGGGCGGCCAGGTTGTAGACCTCGCCCGGGTGGTGCTGGTCGAGGACCTTGATCAGTGACGCCTCGTCGAGGAGATCCGCGGTGACGAGGGTGACTCGATCGATGAGGTGGACGATGCGCTCGAGGTTGAGGGTGCTGTTGCGCCGCATCATCCCGACCACTTCGTAGCCCTCGGCGAGGAGGAGCTCGGCCAGATACGACCCGTCCTGTCCGGTGATCCCTGTGACGAGCGCTCGCTTGGGCATCCGACCAGTATTGTCCACGGCCGCCGGGGGGCGGTGGCACGCGAGATGAGTCGGCGCGGCCGCCGGACGGGCCCGGCGACGGGGTGGGCGCTACGCTCCTCGCCTCAGCGGAGCAGCCCTCGCTGCGGTGAGAGGAGACGGTCGTTGAGCGAGCACCCTGGCCGATGCCTGTGCGTCGTGATGCCGTGCTACAACGAGTCCGCCACCGTGCGTGAGGTCGCCGAGCGGGTGCTCGCATCGCCCTACACCGCTGAGCTCGTCGTCGTCGACGATGGCTCCACCGACGGCACCCCCGAGATCCTCGCGGAGCTGCGCGATCCCCGGGTCAAGGTGCTGTTGCAACCGGTCAACCGGGGCAAGGGCGCGGCGCTGCGGCGCGGGGTGTCGGAGGCGACCGCCGACTTCGTGATCGTGCAGGACGCCGATCTCGAGTACGACCCGGCGGACTTCGAGCGGGTCCTCGGGCCCCTCCTGGCGGGCCAGGCCGATGTCGTGTTCGGGTCGCGCTTCCTCGCCGGGCAGCCACATCGGGTGCTGTACTTCTGGCACTCGGTCGGCAACCGGGTGCTGACCACCGTCAGCAACATGTTCACCAACCTCAACCTCACCGACATGGAGACCTGTTACAAGGCGTTCCGTCGCGAGGTCATCCAGAGCTTCACCATCGAAGAGGACCGCTTCGGCTTCGAGCCCGAGATCACCGCCAAGGTGGCGACCGGCGGCTGGCGCGTCTACGAGGTCGGGATCTCCTACGCCGGGCGCACCTACGCCGAGGGCAAGAAGATCGGCTGGCGCGACGGGCTGCGGGCCATGTACTGCATCGTGCGGTACTCGCGCCCGGCCGGGCGGGGGGCACCGGTCGGGCGTCGAGGTCCGGCCCCGGCCGCGGCCGCGACGCCGGCCCCGGCGGCG
>Ga0209698_10005722_pt1 | contig 13374 bp, 13 predicted proteins | sample LitLauG_LLR_2012_FD_187203 | JGI IMG/M metagenome (GOLD analysis project Ga0209698, IMG submission 187203) | Freshwater sediment microbial communities from Pennsylvania, USA - Little Laurel Run_MetaG_LLR_2012 (SPAdes) (version 2) | ecosystem: Environmental > Aquatic > Freshwater > Creek >... | reverse complement strand
TAACAAGAATCGAACTTGTGACCTCAGCATTATCAGTGCTGCGCTCTAACCAACTGAGCTATAGCCCCGCAAACCGGACTCTGACGCTACACCACCCTCGGACGCGAGCCGAAGTCGCCGACCCGTCCGGCGGGGGCGGCTGACCGGATCCGGCCGATCAGGACTCGCCGGAGGCCTCGCCGGCGACCGGGGCCACGGCGGCGACCGAGTCGCCCTCCCCGAGGTTCATGACCCGGACACCGGTGGCGTCCCGGCCCTGGCTGGCGATCTCCCGGACCGCGGTGCGGATGACCACGCCCGAGCTCGAGATCAGGAGCAGCTCGTCCTCGAGGCCGGCCATGAACGCGGAGACCACCCTCCCTCGCTTGGCCGTGAGCTTGATGCCCCGCACGCCCTGGCCGCCGCGGGCCTGCCGGTTGAACCGTTCGACCTTCGTGCGCTTGCCGAACCCGGCGTCGGTCACGATCAGGATGTCGGCCTCGTCCCGGGCGATGTCACACGAGACCACCTCGTCCTCGGGCTTGAGCCGCACGCCCCGCACGCCGGCGGCGTCACGCCCCATGGCCCGGACGTCCTGCTCGGAAAAGCGGATGGTCATGCCGGCCGAGGTCACGATGAAGACGTCGTCGTCCCCGTGGGTCTCGACCACACGGACCAACTCGTCGCCGTCGCGCAGGTTGATGGCGATGAAGCCTTCGCGCCGCGACTTGTCGTACTCGCTGAACGCCGTCTTCTTGATCTGGCCGTGCTTGGTGGCGAACACCAGGAAGCTGTCCGTCGGGAAGTCGCGGGTGCCCACGATGGCCTGGATGCTCTCGTTCGGGGAGAGCGGCAGCAGGTTGACGATGGCCGTGCCGCGGGCCGTCCGCTCCTTCATCGGGATCTCCAGTGCCCGCAGGCGGAACACCCGGCCCCGGTTGGAGAAGAGCAGCAGGTGGGCGTGGGACGACGTGTGCACCACGTCGTCGATCAGGTCCTCCTCCTTCAGCTTCGCCCCCTGGACCCCCCGGCCCCCGCGCGCCTGGGTCCGGAAGGCATCGGCCGACACGGCCTTCACGTAGCCGGCACGGCTCATGGTGACCACCAGCTCCTCGTCGTCGACCAGGTCCTCCACGTTCATGTCCCCCGGATCGTGGGTGATGACCGTGCGGCGCTCGTTGGCGAACTTCTCGCGGATCTCGCCCAGCTCGCCGGCGATGACGCTGCGCAGCTTCGCCGGGTCGTTCAGGATCGACTCGAGCTCGGCGATCTCCTCCAGGAGCTTGGCCATCTCCTCCTCGAGGTTCGTCCGACCCAGGCGGGTGAGCCGGGCCAGCGTCATGTCGAGGATGTGGTTCGCCTGTTCCTCCGAAAAGTCGAAGGGGGTGGCACACAGCGACTCGAGGGCGGCCGGACGGTCGTCGGAGCCGCGGATCGTGGCGATCACCTGGTCCAGCATGTCGATGGCCTTGAGCAGGCCCTCGACGACGTGGGCGCGGGCGCGGGCCTTGGCCAGCAGGAACTCGGAGCGCCGGGTGACCACCTCGACCTGGTGGGCCACGTAGTGGGTCAGCATCTGCGCCACGTTGAGCGTGCGCGGGACGCCGTCGACCAGCGCCACCGCGTTCACGCTGAACGTGGTCTGCATGGGCGTCTGCTTGAAGAGGTTGTTCAGGACGACGTTGGCGTTGGCGTCGCGCTTGAGCCGGATGACGAGGCGGGTCTTGCCGCCCGACGAATCGTCCTGCGCCTCGGCGATGCCGTCGAGATCGCCGGCCCGTACCAGGTCCTCGATCTTCTTCGACACCGACGCGATGGACGTCTGGTAGGGCATCTCGGTGATGACGATCCGGGTGGCCCCGTCCCGGCCCTCCTCGATCTCCGCCACGGCGCGCAGCTTGATCGAGCCCCGGCCGGTGCGCATGGCGTCGAGGATCCCCTGGCGGCCGAGGATGAGCGCCCCGGTCGGAAAGTCCGGTCCCTTGATGAACTCCATGAGGTCGTCGGGGGTGGCCTCGGGGTGCTCGAGCAGGTGGGTCGTGGCGTCGATGACCTCGCCGAGGTTGTGGGGCGCGATGTTGGTGGCCATGCCGACCGCGATGCCCTGGGACCCGTTCACGAGCATGTTCGGGAAGCGGGCCGGCAGGACCGTCGGCTCCTCGGACGTGGCGTCGTAGTTGGGGGTGAAGTCGACGGTCTCCTGGTCGATCCCACTCATCAGTTCGAGGGCGAGCGATCCGAGCCGGCACTCCGTGTAGCGCATGGCGGCGGGACCCTCGTCCGGTCCGGTGCCGCCGAAGTTGCCGTGGCCGTCGATCAGCGGGTGGCGGAGCGAGAAGTCCTGGACCATCCGGGCCAGTGCCTCGTAGATCGCCGAGTCGCCGTGCGGGTGGTACGAGCCCATCACGTCACCCACCACCTTGGCGCACTTCGAGTGCGGTCGGTCGGGCAGGAGCCGCTGGTCGTACATGGAGTACAGGATCCGGCGGTGGACGGGCTTCAGCCCGTCGCGCACGTCCGGCAGGGCCCGCGAGACGATGACCGACATCGAGTACTCGAGGAACGAGCGCTCCATCTCCTCCTGGATCTCGATCGGCTCGATGAACCCGGTGGCGACGTCCTCGGTGGTGTCGGAGCCGCCCCGACCCTCGTTGTCACTCTTCGCCATGCTGTGTCCTCGTCTGCGTCGCTGTCGTCTGCACTGCGGTCGTCCTGTCGGTCCTGGTGTCGGTCATCGGGCCGGTGCGCTGCACCTGGCTCCCCATGCGTGTCGCACTCCACCTCAGATGTCGAGGAAGCGGACGTCCTTCGCGTTCGTCTGGATGAAATTGCGCCGGAGCTCCACGTCCTCGCCCATGAGCACCGAGCAGACCTCGTCGGCGATGGCGGCCTGTTCGACCGCCACCTGGAGCAAGGAGCGCTGCCCGGGGTCCATCGTGGTGTCCTTGAGCTCGCCGAAGTCCATCTCCCCGAGGCCCTTCAGCCGCTGGAAGTCGGCCTTGTGGTTCGGGTGCTCGGCGAGGAACGCCTCCTTGGCGTTGTCGTCCTTCAGGTAGATCTTCTCCTTGCCCACCAGGGTCGAGTACAGCGGCGGCTGGGCCACGTACACGAACCCCCCTTCGACGAGGGGCTTCATCTGCCGGAAGAAGAAGGTCAGCAGGAGGGTCCGGATGTGGGACCCGTCGACATCGGCGTCCGCCAGGATGATCACCTTGTGGTAGCGGATCTTGGCCACGTCGAAGTCCTCGGCCAGCCCGGCACCGATGGCCGCGATCAGCGCCTGGATCTCCGTGTTCTTGAGCATCTTGTCGATGCGGGCGCGCTCGACGTTCAGGATCTTGCCCCGGATGGGCAGGATGGCCTGGGTCTTCGGGTTGCGGGCGTCCTTGGCCGAGCCTCCTGCGGAGTTGCCCTCGACGATGAACAGCTCGCTCTCCCGGGGCTCCTTGGACGAGCAGTCGACCAGCTTGCCGGGCAGGCCGGCGCCGTCGAGTGCCGACTTGCGCCGGGTGAGGTCCCGTGCCGACCGGGCCGCCACCCGGGCCCGCGCCGCCAGCAGCCCCTTCTGCAGGACCTGGTTGGCCTCGCGGGGGTTCTCCTCGAACCACTCGGCGAGCTTCTCGTTGGTGGCCCGCTCCACGAGCGACCGCACCGGCACGTTCCCCAGCTTGCCCTTGGTCTGGCCCTCGAACTGGGGGTCCTGGAGGCGCACCGAGATGATGGCGGTGATGCCCTCGCGGATGTCCTCGCCCAGCAGGTTGTCGTCCTTCTCCTTGAGCGTGCCCTTGGCCCGGGCGTACTTGTTGACGACGTTGGTGAGGGACTTCTTGAAGCCTTCCTCGTGCATGCCGCCGTCGATGGTGGAGATGCCGTTGGCGAAGGAGTGGATGCTCTCGTAGAACCCGGCGTTCCACTGGAGTGCGACCTCCACCTCCATCGTCTCCTCCTTCTGCTCGTAGGAGCAGACCTTGCGGAAGAGCGCCTCCTTCGATGCGTTCAGGTGACGGACGTAGTCGACGATGCCGTCCTTGTACTTGAACGTCTGGGCCGGCTTGCCGTCCGTCCGCTCGTCGACGAAGTGGATCTCGAGGCCCTTGTTGAGGAAGGCCATGACCTGGAGGCGCTCGACCACCGTCTGGGCCCGGTACTCGATCTCCTCGAAGATCGTCGGGTCGGGCCAGAACGACACGGTGGTGCCGGTCCGGTTGCGGGGAGCCTTGCCGGTCACGGTCAGCTTGCCCGTGGGCTTGCCTCCGTCGACGAACTCCATCACGTGATGGTCGCCGTCGCGGTCGATCTCGAGGATCAGCCGCGTCGACAGCGCGTTGACCACCGAACTGCCGACCCCGTGCAGGCCGCCCGACACCTTGTACCCGCCGCCCTCGCCGAACTTCCCGCCGGCGTGCAGGACGGTGTAGACGACCTCGGCGGCCGTCTTGTCCTTGTACTTCGGGTGGATACCCGTGGGGATCCCCCGGCCGTTGTCGGCGACCTTGACCCCACCGTCGGCCAGGAGGGTCACCTCGATGCGGTCGCAGTGCCCGGCCATGGCCTCGTCGACGGCGTTGTCCACGATCTCCCACACCAGGTGGTGCAGACCGGTCGGGCCGGTCGAACCGATGTACATCCCCGGGCGCTTGCGGACCGGGTCCAGTCCCTCCAGCACCGTGATGTCCGAGGCGTTGTAGGTCGCCTTGCCCTTGCCGGCGTCGACTTCGTCCTTCAGCGCCACAGGCGCGCCCTTTCGCAGTGTTCGAGCAGGTGGGAGCCGGTCGTCCCGACCGGGACCGGTCCGTGCACGACGCACCACCGGACCCTCGGGCCTCCCCCGATTCCAATGCCCCAGTGTACTCCCCCGGTGTGTCGTCCCGGGCCGATGGTCGGCCCCCCGCGGACCCCGCTCAGCGCTGGACCCGCACCTCGAGGCGGGCCGGTCGCTCGACGCCGGCGTGGTCGGCGGCCCGGTCGAGGAGCGTGTCGCCCAGGCGGCGGACCTGGGTGGCCCAGGCCGGGTGGTCCACGGTCACGACCAGGGCCGATCCGTCGATCCTGACGGGCTGGACATGCTCGGCCATGGCCGGGCCGACGATCTCCGTCCACCCCGCGAACAGCCGACCGAGCCCCTGGGCGCCCGACAGGCCGAGCCGCTTCGACAGGGCGTCGAGCGAACCGTCGAGCGGGCGGGGCTCCGAGTCGCGTCGGTGGGGCGGTTCCGGGGTCACGACCCGCCCCCCGTCGCCTCCACGTGACCGCCCTCGGCCATCGTGTACACCCGTGCCGCCACGACCTCGTCGGGCGCCGGCTGTGCTGTGGTGAGCAGTGCCTGACCGGGCGGAAGTCCGGCGAGCAGCGCCCGCGACCGGTGGGGGTCGAGTTCGGAGAAGACGTCGTCGAGCAGCAGGACCGGAGCGGTCCCCAGACGTTCGGTGGCCAGCTGGTGGGCCGCCAGCTGCAGGGCGAGGGCGAGGGACCGCTGCTCGCCCTGCGAGGCGTGGGTGCGCGACGGCAGGCCGTCGATGGTGAGCTCGAGCTCGTCCCGGTGGGGACCGAGCGTCGAAACCCCCCGCTGGACGTCCTTGGCCCGCGAGGCACCGAGGGCGTCGAGCAACGGCCCCTGCCACGAGCGAACGTAGACCAGGCCGACGTCGGTCGGCGCCCCGGCGAGTCGCGCGTAGTGCTCGGCGGTACGGGGGACGAGCTCGGTCACCAGGCGCTCCCGCGCCTCGACCAGGCGCTCACCGGACTCGGCCAGGCGGGCGTCCCACACGTCGAGCGTCGTCGCCGCATCCGGGCTGAGCGTCCGGCCGACGTTGCGCAGCAGGGCGGCGCGTTGGCGGAGGACCTTCTCGGTCTCCTCGGCCGCCCGCGCCGCCTTCGGGTCGACCACGGCCAGCGACTCGTCCAGGAACCGACGACGGTCGGCGGGGCCGGACCGGACGACGCCGATGTCCTCGGGGGAGAACACTGTCACCCGCAGGGCGTCGTGGAGGTCCACCCGTCGACGCACCACCTGTCGGTTCACCTGCGCACGGGCCCGCCCGGTGGCCAGGATCTCGGCCTCGATGGTGAGCGCGCGCCCGTCGACCCTGGTCTCGGCACGCAGGATCGCCCGCTCCGCATCCCTCCGCACGAGTGCCTCTTTGGGCGAGCCGCGGAAGGACTGCAGGGTGGCCAGGTACGCCGTGGCCTCGAGCAGGCTGGTCTTTCCGGCTCCGTTCAGCCCGGTGATGACCGTCGTGCCCTCCGGGTCGAGCTCGATGACCGTGTCCGCGAGGTTGCGGAAGTCGGTGACGGCCAGCGAGACGAGGAACACCGGAGGCGTCGGGGCCCGGTCCGGTCAGGAGACGCGGACGGGCATCAGCAGGTAGCGGAAGTCGGTCTCCTCGGCGGCCCGCACCGTGGCCGGCTTGGTGGCGTCGACCGTCTCCAGGAGGACCTCGTCACCGGCCACCGCCTCGACACCGTCGATGAGGTAGGTCGGGTTGAAGGCGATGGTGAGGTCCTCGCCTTCGAAGTCGGCGTCGACGGTCTCGCTGGCGTCGCCCACCTCCTGGGACACGACGGTGAGGTCGACCCCTCCGTGACGCATCGAGAGGCGGACCGGCGTCGTGTTGTCACGGACCAGGAGACGGACGCGTCGGAGCGCGTCGAGCAACGAGTCCTTGCCCACGTGGAGCCGGTTGGGATACTCCGCCGGGATCAGCTGGCGGTAGTCCGGGTAGGTGCCGTCGAGCAGGCGGGTGCTGACCTTGACCTCGCCCACCGTGAACGTGACGTCGTGATCGCCGATGGAGAGTCCCACCACGGGACCGGGTACGGCCCCGTCCTCGCTCGTCCCGTCACCCGACTTGGTGCCGGCCCCCAGTGCGGACAGCCTCTGCAGTTCGGCCAGAGCACGCGCCGGCACGAGGATCTGCGACGTGTCGGAGAAGGCGTCGCTCCCCTCGATGTCCCGCAGGGCGAGCCGGTAGGAGTCGGTGGCGACCAGACGCACGCCGGTTCCTTCCGGGGCGATGAGCACCCCGGTGAGCAACGGGCGGGCATCATCGCCGGAGGCGGCCCGGACGACCTGGCGGAGCGCGCTGGCCAACGCGGTGGTCGGCAGGAACGTCGCCGGCTCCGGAGGCTCGGGGAGGGAGGGGAAGTCGGCCACCGGGAACGTGCGGAGGCTGAACCGTGAGCGCGCGGCACCGATCTCCACCTTCTCGCCCTCCGACTCGATGGTGACCGCTCCGGGTTCGAGCGAACGGACGATGTCGGCGAGCAGCTTCGCCGGTGCGACACACACGCCGTCGGTGATCCCGATCGCTTCCGTGGCCACATGGACCGTCAGGTCGAGGTCGGTGCCGACCACCGAGAGGTGGTTGCCGATCGACTCGATCCGCACACCACTCAGGACCATCTGCGCGGACGAGCGCGTGCCGACGGCACGTCCTGCCGTTGCCAGTACGTCGACCAACGAGTCACGCTCGCATCGAAACTTCACGAAGAAGTCCTTTCTCGCTTTGCTTCTTAGTTAGTTAATTGAGAAATCTAGTGGTGGTAGTAAGCCATGTGGATTGTGGACAGACCACCGTTCTCCCAGCCCAGGAGGGGTGAGGTTCTCCACCGTTCGTCCCCTGAATGTGGGACGGGCTGGGCGCAGGGTGTCCGGATGGTGTCGTGTTATGGACAAGTTCACCGTGGTTCACAGAATTACCCCAGGGTGACCAAGGGATATCCACAGGTTGAGCACAAGCTCCGGATACCGATGGGTCATCACGAACCGCTCTTGATGCGGACGATGAGGTCGGTGACCTGGTTGTAGATCTGGTGGCGTTCCTTCATGAGGCCGGCGATCTTCTCGACCGCATGCATGACGGTGGAGTGGTCGCGGCCACCGAACTCCCGTCCGATGGCCGGGTAGCTGAAGTCGGTGAGCTCCCGGAACACGTACATGCTCACCTGGCGCGCGGTCACGAGTGGCCGCCGACGGTTCGGACCGCAGAGCTCCTCGACGGAGAAGCCGAACGTCTCCGAGGTGGCGTCGAGGATCACCTGGGGGGTGATCCGTCGGGGCTGGTCGGCCGAGACGATGTCGGACAGCACCTCTTCGGCCAGGGCCCGGCTCATGGGCTGGTGGTTGAGGCTGGCGAACGCCGTCACCCGGATGAGCGCCCCTTCGAGCTCGCGGATGTTCTCCTTCACGTGGGTGGCGATGAACTCCAGGACCTCGTCGGGTACGGCCACCTGCTCGTGCTCCGCCTTGGTCTGGAGGATGGCCAGGCGTGTCTCGAGCTCGGGTGGCTGGACCTCGGTGATGAGGCCGGAGAGGAACCGGCTGCGTAGCCGGTCCTCGAGCGTGGCGATCGACTTGGGCGGGCGGTCCGAGGTGAGCACGATCTGTTTGGACGCCCCGTAGAGGGAGTTGAAGGTGTGGAAGAACTCCTCCTGGAGCGACTCCTTGCGTTCCATGAACTGGACGTCGTCGATCAGGAGGACGTCGCACTCGCGGTAGCGGCGCTTGAACGCGGTGGTCGAACTGTGGCGGATCGCGTCGACGAACTCGTTCATGTACGTCTCGGTGGTCACGTAGCGGACGTTCCGCCCGCTGAAGTTCTCGAGCACGTAGTTGCCGATGGCGTGGAGCAGGTGCGTCTTGCCCAGGCCGGCGTCGCCGTAGATGAACAACGGGTTGTAGGAGCGCGCCGGCGATTCGGCGACCGACTGGGCCGCGGCGTGGGCGAAGCGGTTGGACGAGGCGATGACGAAGGTCTCGAACGTGTACCGGGGGTCGAGGACCGGTGATCCGGCGGAGTCCGGACGGCTGGCTGCGGCAGGATTCCGGGGACGCTCGAATCCGCGGGGCTCGGGGGGGTCGGCGGCGGTGCCGTTCGGCTCCTGGTCCTCCAGCGGTGCGAGGACCTCGAGGTGGACGGTCAGGTCGCGGCCGAGCGTTCCGGTGACCGTGTCCTGGATGAGCCCGAGGAAGCGCGACTCGACCCGGTCCCGGATGAGCTTGTTCGGCACCCCGAGGAGGATCTCGTGCTCTTTGATGGACAGCGGTGTGATCCCGGACAGGTAGGCCTGCCAGATCGCGTCGGACACCTGTTCACGGAGCGCCTCCGAGCACGATATCCACAAGTCTTCGGTGTCGTTCACTTGGGCCTCCGCCCTCTGACTGCGCAATTCGTCCACAAAGATATCCACAGCTGTGGACGAGTAGCATTCCACGGTGCCCCGCTCCCTCGAGGGAGGCGTGCGCTGTCACTGCCTGTTCACTTCGTCCAGGTGATCGAGCGGTGCATCGGTGCCGGGTCCCGGCCGATGCACACGGTCGCGTGCCCGGTTCGGAACGGTACACCGTGGTCGCCGAGGGTGCCCGAGGGCTCCGACTAGTGGCGGTGGCGCGTTTCGGCCTAGCATGTACGTCGAATGCCCAGTCCCGAGTGACCGGGCCCCCTGCCGCACGGACGACCATGTCCGCGGTCCAGGGCGAGGAAGGAAGTGGATGGATGAAACGGACGTACCAACCCAACGTGCGCAAGCGCGCCAAGACGCACGGTTTCCGCAAGCGGATGTCGACCAAGGCCGGACGGGCAGTGATTCGCGCCCGTCGTGCGAAGGGACGCCAGCGCCTGTCGGTGTGACAGGAGCCGGCCCCGAGGGGGCGGCGGGTCCCCGAGTGCGGCCGATCCGCTCCCGGCGCACGTTCGCCGCACTGCGACGGCCCACCGGCCGTGGCAGGCAGGGTCCGCTCTCCGTCAGTTACGTCGAGCGACCCGACTGGGACCGTTCCGAGGTGGCCTACGCCGTCAACCGGAAGGTCGGGAACGCCGTGCAGCGCAACCTCCTGCGCCGGAGGATGCGGTCGATCATGACGGAAGTCCTGGTCGAGGTCCCTCCCGGGGCCTTCCTGGTGCGCAGCGGGCCCGGTGGGCCCGCACTCGAGTTCCACGAATTGAAGGTGGCCATGAGCCGAGCAATCGAGAAGGCGACGAACACGATCCCCTCCGGAACCTCCGCGGCTCGGCGCACCCTGTCGGGGGACAGGTCGTGAACCGGACGGCCGTACCCCCTCTGACCTGTTCTGATCTCCAGGAGAACACGGCGGGGGACCCTGCGCAGCGGGCAGTCCGGAAGGGGAGCGGCCGCACGCTGGTCGGCCTGATCCATCTCTATCAGTCGGCCAGGTCGGGCCGCCCCACCGGCTGCCGGTTCATCCCCTCGTGCTCCGAGTACGCCGTGGAGGCCATCGAGGTCCACGGTGCCGCCCACGGATCCGTCCTGGCCGCCCGTCGGATCGCCCGCTGCACCCCGTGGGGCGGCCACGGAGTGGACCCCGTTCCTGATCGGAGGGCTCCGTGAGCTCACTCACCCACGCGATCGGCGGCATCTTCCAGCCGATCCTGAAATTCATCGCCGAGATCATGGCGTTCTTCTACGCCGTCATCCCGAGCTACCCGGTGGCGGTGGCCCTCCTGACCATCGTGGTGATGGCGGCACTGACCCCGCTGACCGTCAAGAGCACCAAGAACATGGCCGCCATGCAGGCCCTGGGCCCGGAGATGAAGAAGCTCCAGCAGAAGTACAAGGGGCCCGAGAACCGGACGCAGCTCAACGAAGAAATGATGAAGCTCTACAAAGAGCACAAAGTCAACCCCGCTTCAGGGTGTCTTCCCATGTTGTTGCAGATGCCGTTCTTCTTCATGTTGTACAGCGTCATCCGGGGCATCACCAACACGGTGAGCAAGGGCGCAGCGCTGCCGTACACCTACCAGAACGGCGTCTTCGACCCCAATCACGCCAGCGTCTGCAACTCGGCGATCTGCGCCGACCCCCGCTACATCTCCCCCAGCACCAAGATGTACCACGACATCGTGTCGTCGCACGGCCAGCTCCTGTCGGGCGGCATCAACTTCGCGGCCAAACTCCTGTCCCACCACGCGAGCCCGTGGATGTACATCCCCTACGCGATCCTGGTCATCGGTGCGGTCGGGCTCCAATACCTGCAGATGGCCCGTCTCAATGCCCGTAACCCGCAGGCCAATCAGGCCAATCCGCAGGCGGCCATGCTGCAGAAGTACATGCCTCTCATCTTCGGCTTCATTTACCTGAATGTCGCCGCAATTCTGAATGTGTATTTCATCATTTCGAGCGCGATCAGGATCGGGACGCAGGAAGTCCTGTTCCGCCGGGGCATCGTCCCTGGGCCCGGCGCCCCTCCCACGCCGGCAGGTGGGAGGACGCGCACGCTGTCGGCGGCCAAGGAGACCGGGGTGGAGACGACGGAGCGCGCACTGCCCAAGGCCAAGGGAAACGGGGGCCCGCCGAAGGGTGGGGCTGCGCCCAAGGGCGGAGCAGCGTCCGGCAACGGTGCGAAGCCGTCGGCCAATGGCAGTGACAACGGATCGACCGATGGCCGGGAAGCAGCGGATGCCGCCAAGAAGCATCCGCGCTCCAAGGCCAAAAAAGAGAGAAAGGCGCGCTGACACGTGGAGTGGGTGGAAGCAAGCGGAAAGTCCCTCGCCGAGGCGAAGGAGACGGTGCTCGACATGCTGGGTGTGGCCGAGGATGACGCCGAATTCGTCGTTCTGAGTGAGCCGAAGGCGGGCCTGTTCGGCCGACTCCGGGGTGAAGCGAGGGTCCAGGCGAGGGTCCGACCCGTCGCCCCTCCCCCGAAGCGGGGCCGGCGCCCTCGTCCCGACAAGAAGCGTGAGGGCGGGGACCAGTCCCGGACGAAGGGCTCGGGCCAGAAGGGCGGAAGCGGCAGTGCCAAGGACGAGCGCTCAGACGGCTCCCTCGAGGGCGACGGGTCGGATGCGACCACGGGGGCCGCTGCGGCCAAGGGAGCCGCTGCGTCCGGTGGAAACCGCAGGAACCGCTCGCGTGGCGGACAGAAGGGCGGCGGGGCCAAGCCTGCACAGAACGACAAGCAAGCATCCGGGCGTTCGTCCGGAGATAGTGAGGACAGCATGGAAGAGTCATTGACACTGGAGCAGCAGGGGGAGGCCGCACAGGAGTTCCTCGCCGGACTGATCCGTGAGTTCAGGCTCGATGCGACCGTCAACTTTGCGGAAATCGACGAGGACACCGTTCAGGTGGCTGCCACCGGGGACGACCTCGGACTGCTCGTTGGGCCGCGCGGGGCGACCCTGGCTGCCGTGCAGGATCTGACCCGCACGTTCGTCCAGCGTCAGTCGGAAAACCGCACGGACCGCATCCTGGTCGATGTCGGAGGCTACCGGGAGAAGCGGAACGCAGCCCTACGTCGGTTTGCCGAAGGGATCGTCGAAGAGGTCAAGAGCTCCGGGGAGGAGCGCGCTCTCGAGCCCATGTCGCCGGCCGACCGCAAGGTGATCCACGACACGGTCAACGAGATCGAAGGGGTCGAAACCCGTTCGGACGGGATGGAGCCGAGTCGGTATGTGGTGATCGCCCCGGCCTGACGGCACATGATGTCAGATGCGGTGATGACGTGGCACCGGCTCCGGCCGGTGCCACGGTCGCGTCCGCAATCGGTTTCCCGAGGACGACCGGTAGATGGAAGAGTGGGGATATGAGCGTGCACGGTGTGGGCGACGGGGAGATCGATCTCCTGCGGAGGCGGGTCGATCCGGGTATCGAGGGAGCACTGGCCCGGTCGTTCGAACTGGGTTTCCTGGGGTCGATGCCGATCGCCGATCAGGTGGACCACGCTCTGGGATTCGTTGCGGCCCTCGAATCGAAACTGGGCGGGCCACCGGGAAGTGTCATCGACCTCGGTACAGGTGGTGGGGTTCCAGGGTTGATCCTGTTGTCGTGTTGGCCGGAGGCCCGTGTGGTGCTGATGGATGCGAGTGAGCGTCGTACACAGTTCCTGGAGGATGTCCTCGAGACGTTGCCATCGGGCGGGAAGGGCGAAGTCGTCCGGGGCCGCGCTGAGGAGCTGGGCCGGCAAGGAGGACTGCGCGAGCTGTTCGACGCCGCCACCTCCCGATCGTTCGGGATCCCGGCCCTGACGGCCGAGTGCGGCGCCTCGTTCCTCCGACCGGGGGGATGGATGGCCGTGTCGGAGCCACCGGACGTGACGGCAGATACCCGTTGGCCTGAGGACGGACTTGCGGAGCTGGGTATGGAGCGGGGGGAGACGATCCGGGTAGCTGGCCGCTTCGGATACCAGCTTCTCCACAAGGTTGAGGGAATCGACGACAGGTTCCCCCGCAGGATCGGAATCCCGGCCAAACGTCCGATCTTCTGAGCCCGCACGCTTCTGATCCGGCACGGCCGATCCGCTCTGGCCTCCCACTGACCCTGACTTCGGGGTGGGTCGGAAGAGGTGCAGTGACGCAGTAGACGCAGCCGGTGAATTGTTCCACGTGAAACATCCTCACCGCCGAGGCCCATCCGCTCGATCATCAGGGTGCAGTCGATCAC
>Ga0209698_10005721_pt1 | contig 13375 bp, 10 predicted proteins | sample LitLauG_LLR_2012_FD_187203 | JGI IMG/M metagenome (GOLD analysis project Ga0209698, IMG submission 187203) | Freshwater sediment microbial communities from Pennsylvania, USA - Little Laurel Run_MetaG_LLR_2012 (SPAdes) (version 2) | ecosystem: Environmental > Aquatic > Freshwater > Creek >... | reverse complement strand
CTCGCCAACGGGCTGTTCCAGGAAGCGGTCCAGAAGTTCGATCAAGCGCTGCTTTTCTTCGAGAGCGTGGAACAGCTCTCGCATTTTCTCGCGCGTGAGGTGCAAATCCAAGCCAAGCAGATTGGAAGCGCCTTCCATGTGCACTTCCGGCGACGTGTCGCCTTCCAGCAAGCCCTTGGAATAGAGCAACTGGAGTTTGCGCAACACCGCATGGTACAGTTCACGCTCTTCCTCCAAGCGGCGAAGCAACTCGCGGCGCGCGTGGCCCAGTTGCCATCCCCGGAAGTTGTGGTTGACGTAGTTGCGAATCGAGATCAGTTCTTCCGGCGAAACCGGCTCATCCAACGCGACGACGCGGTTCCGGACCATGCGGTCGCGCGTGACCAGGATCATGAGGAGGCGGTTGGAGGCCAGCGGAACCAGTTCGATCTGATCGAGTTCCTGGGCCAGGGCCGGTATGGCCGCGGCAATACCCACGTGGCGGGTCAACTCCATCAGGAGGTAGCTGGAGCGTTCTACCCGCGCTCCCACCGTATCCAGGCCGTCGAACTGGTTGCTGAGGCGGTTGGATTCGCCGGAAGCGATGCGGTTGACGGTCATCGTGCCGGCGTAGTAGCGGAAGGCCTTCTCGGTGGGGACGCGGCCGGCGGACGTGTGCGGCTGCGAGAGATATCCTTCATCGGCGAGATCGGCCATCACGTTTCGAATGGAAGCCGGACTGAGCATGTTGTCTCGCCGCTTCGAGATGGTCCGCGAACCGACCGGTTCGCCGGTTTCGATGTACGTCCGGACGATGGAGCTCAGGATTTCCAGATGTCGCGACTTCAGCGGCGAGTCCGTTTTCATAGGCCCTAGGTACACACCCTAATCACCATTCTAGTGGCTTGAAAGTAAAGGGTCAATCAATAAACTTGATGGGGCAGATAGTCTGGTACTGTTGGCCCGCGCCGGGGACACCCGTTGGGCGCCGCACGCTATACTCGTACTTTCCCGTGTTCCATTCCATCGAAAAGCAGGTTTCCAGCGCTTTCCATGCGCACATTCAGGCACGCTACGGCGTCGATCTCCAGGTAAACGTGGAGCAGCCGCGCCAGAGCGAATTCGGCGAAATGGCGGTGCCCGCGGCCTTTCAACTGGCCAAACAGTTGCGGCAGGCGCCGAAGAAGATCGCCGCCGAACTGGCGGACGAAATCGGGCCCATCCCGGGGGTAGCGGCCCTCGAGGTGGCCGGTAATGGCTACATCAACATCCGGCTGGACCGCGGGGCGTACGCCGCGGCGCTGTTGCGCGGGGAGCCCGAACCCGGGGCGGATGACGGCGAGAAAATCATCGTCGAGCACACCAACATCAACCCCAACAAGGCCGCGCACATCGGCCACCTGCGGAACGCAACCCTGGGCGACACCTTCGTTCGCATGTTGCGGGCTTTGGGGCAACGGGTGGAGGTCCAGAATTACATCGACAACACCGGCGTGCAGGTAGCCGACGTGGTGGTGGGGTTCCACTACCTGGAACACAAGACCTCAGCCGATGTGAAAGCGCTTCTGGCCGACCCTGCGGTGCGCTTCGACTACTATTGCTGGGACCTTTACGCGCGCACTTCCAGCTACTACAAGGACAATCCCGATTCGCTCAAGTGGCGGAGCGCCACGCTGCACGCCATCGAAGCGGGCGAGGGCGACGGGGCCGAGTTGGCGCACCTGGTGGCCGACGCCATCGTGGAAGCGCATCTGGCGACCATGCTGCGGCTCGACGTGGAGTACGACGTGCTGCCGCGCGAGAGCGAGATTCTGCATCTGAAGTTTTGGGCGTCGGCTTTCGAACTGCTCAAAGAGCGGAAAGCCATCTACCGCGAAACCGAGGGTAAGAACGCCGGCTGCTGGGTGATGCCAGGCCTCTCCGAGGAAGGCAAGGTGATCGTGCGCTCGGACGGCACCGTGACCTATGTGGGCAAGGACATCGCCTACCAGCTCTGGAAGTTTGGACTGCTCGGCAAGGACTTCTACTATCGTCCCTTCAAGACCTATCCGGATGGCCGGGTGTTGTACGTGACCACCGACCAGCCGATGGAGAGCGGGCAGCAGTTTGGGCACGCCACGCGGGTCTACAACGTGATCGACACGCGCCAATCGTATTTGCAGGACGTGGTGGTGGCCGGTCTGCGCGGTTTGGGCTACGAGCGGGAGGCCGGCCAATCGGTTCATTTCTCCTACGAGATGGTGGCGCTCTCGCCGCGCTGCTGCGCCGATCTGGGAATACCGCTTTCCGAAGAGGACAGCAAGAAGCCATATGTGGAAGTCTCCGGGCGCAAGGGCTTGGGCGTGAAGGCCGACGATCTGATGGACACGCTGATCGCCAAGGCGCTGGAGGAGGTGGTTTCCCGGCATGCGGAAAACACACCGGAAGAGAACCGGGCTGTGGCCACCCAGATTGCGGTGGCGGCGCTGCGCTATTTCCTGTTGAAGTACACGCGTAACACGGTGATCGCCTTCGACCTTCAGGAAGCGCTGAGCTTCGAGGGGGAAACCGGCCCCTACGTGCAGTACTCGGCGGTGCGCGCGCGCAACATTTTGCGGAAGCTGGAAGAGAAGGGCGAGAAGATCCCCGATTTTGCAGCCGACCTGAGCCCCGAAGCCATGGCGCGCCAGGTCCAGTTCGAGGATTTCTGGCAAGTATTGCTGGCGGCGTCGAAGGCCGATTCGGCCCTGGAGAACGCGGTAGTTGCCGGCGAACCCGCGCACGTGGCGAGATACGCCTTCCAACTGGCGCAGGCCTTCAGCAACTTCTACCAGAAGTACACCATTATCCACGAGGAAAACCGCGAGAAGAAGGTCTTCCTGTTGTGGATGACGGACTTCTTCCGCCGCCAGTTGGAGCGCACGGCGGCGGTTCTGGGAATCCGCATTCCAGAGTACATGTAAATGGGTTCGCGCCGCACGACGATCCTGATCTGCGCTGCGGGCGCGGGCCTGAGTGTATGGATGGCGTGCAACCTTCTCTTGCCAGGCGCCTGGCGCGGGCGGAACGATTTCTTGGGTTTCTACGCGGGCGCGACGCTGGTGGGCGCCCCAAACCTCTACGATCGCGAGAGTGTGCGCGGGGTTCAACTCCGCGCCGCCGGCGAATCGGGAGAGGTCCAGTATGGCCGCCTCCCCTGCTATGCACTCTTTTTGAAACCTCTGTCGTGGCTGCCTTACGACACGGCGGCGGCCGTGTGGGAAATCTTGCTGGCAGCGGTGTTCGCTGGTTTCGTCTCGCTTTGGCCAGGGGTCGCGGCCTCCACCCGATGGCGCATCTGCTGCTGGTCTTTGCCGGCATTTGCTTGCATTTTCAACGGCCAGGATGACGTGATTCTGCTGTTGTGGATGGCCATTTCGGCACGCCTGTTGCGGGCGGGCTGGGCCGGAGCCGCGGGAGCGGTCCTGACGTTAATTGCCTCCAAGTTCCATCTGTTTCTATTTGTGCCTCTGGTGATTCTGGCGCAACGGCGGTGGCGTATGGCTGCCGGCGGAGCGGCCGGCATGGGCGTCCTGTTGGCCATCTCCTTCTTGGCGGCGGGAGTTGGGTGGCCTTGGCAGTTCTACGAAGTTCTTCGGGATTCGCGCATCAGCACCGCACTCGACCACATGCCGAACCTGCACTCCCTGCTAACCGGAACCGGAGCGCTGGGGCTGCCGCTACAGACGATTGCCGCGCTGGCATTGGCCGCCGGCGTGTTCTTGTCTGCGCGGCAAGCGAAGTCCTTCGAGGCGGCTCTGGGAGTAGCGCTGGCGGCGGGCGTGCTCGTGGGCTTTCACGGTTATCTGCACGATGGTTCTTTGCTGCTGCCCGCGCTCATGGCGTTCTCCAGTGTTGCCGAAAGATTCGCTCGCATCCCTGCGATGGTGTTGATCACGCCCGTCCCCTGGTTTCTGCTGCAGCTTTCGCGCCCGCTGCCGGCAGTGACCCAATTGCTGATTGTGTGGTTGGCGGTGGCAGGCATGGTCTACTTACGGAGGAATCGGCGGCCAGAGCCAAAGCTGATTTGAAGCGCCTCATTTCTTCGGCGGCGGAACTGTTTTGGGCGGCTCGGCTTTTTTCCCAGCTTCGCTTGGTTGTGACGCCTTGCCCTTCTCGCCTGCTTCCTTGCCCGCTTCCTTGCCCGCTTCGGAAGCCTCCGCCGCAGCTTTGGCGTCAGGCGGAGCGCTCAGGTACTGCACGATCACCGTGATCCTGCGATTTGATGCTGCGTTGGGGTCCTCGGGGTGACGAAGCTGGCGATCGGCGTATCCGCGCACCTGGGCAACCTGCTCGGGACGAATGCCATGAGCTTGCATCAGCTTCCGGCAGGAATTGGCGCGATCGGAGGATAGTTCCCAGTTGGAATAGGACCCGTCGCCGTTAAAGGGCTTGGAATCGGTGTGGCCCTCGATGAGGATGTCGTTCGGCAGCTTTCCCAACTCTTGGGCCAGATTGGTCAATAATTCCGCACCAGTGCCCGTTGGTACGGGCCGGCCCGATTCGAAGAACATTCCCGCCTCGGTTTCGAGCAACTCGATGCGGAGGCCATCGGAGGTGACGGTGATCTCTACATGGTCCTTCAGGTTGCGGAAATCCGGTGTGCTCATCAGCGCCTGGCGGATCTTTTCGCCGAGGCGCGCCATGTCGTCTTTCGGCAACTGGATCGCGTTGCCGAGCCCTGCCGCCGCAGAGCCTTTCATCTTGCCGGGGCCACTCGGGCTGTTGAAGTAGGCACTGATGGCCTCCTGCACTTTGGGTTCGGCATTCATCAGCCAAAGCACGATAAAGAGGGCCATCATGGCGGTGACGAAATCCGCGTAGGCCACCTTCCAAGCGCCTCCATGATGGCCGCCGTGTCCAGCTTTCTTCCTCTTGATGACGATGATGTTCGGTGCTGGCGCTGCCTTGGTTTCACCTTCAGTTTGAGTTGCCATGTGCTCACCCTCCTAGGCCGCGGCCTTGGCGCCGCCACGGCAGGACGCCTCCATTTCCTTGAAGGTGGGCCGGACCGCCGGCGGAATGCACCGGCGCGCCATTTCCACCACCATGATGGGGCTCAACTCCTTGGTGAACGCCAGGGCTGCCATGCGCAAGAAACCCATATAGTTGCCTTCGGCATCGGTATTCTTGGTCATGGCCGCGGTGAGCGGTCCGAAGATTCCGTAACACAGCAGGATGCCGAGAAACGTGCCGACCAGCGCTGCCGCCACTTTTTCGCCAATCGCTTCCTTCGGCCCCCCCAGCGCTCCCATGGTCAGGACAACACCCAGCACGGCGGCGACGATTCCCAGACCGGGTAGCGCATCCGCCATGGTGCTCAAGGCCGCGATCGGTTCGTGCGTTTCGCGGTGGTGCACCTCCAGGTCCGCCTCCATCATGGAATCGATCTCCATCGGGTCCACGCCGCCGGTGACGGCGGTCCGTAGGGTATCGCAGAGGAAGTGTAGTGCGTGGTGCGATTTCAAAAACTTGGGATACTTCGAGAAGACCGGGCTCTTCTCGGGATTATCGACATCTTCCTCCAACTTGGCGGTACCGGCTTTGCGGGCATACGAGAACAGCTCGTACAACATTTTCAGGTTGTCCAGGTAGAGGGCTTTGGTGTATATATTACCCGCGAGAACGCCGGCGATTCCCTGGCCGATCTTCATCAGAGTGGGCAAGGGGTTGGCAACCACAACGGTTCCCACCGCGGCCCCGAAAATAATGACCAGTTCGGCCGGTTGAAACAAGACCGCCAACTTTCCATGTTCCATCAGGTAGCCGCTGGCGATAGCCCCCAGAACGATCACGATTCCGATAATTGAGATCATAAGGCGCGCGCGTTAGAGCACACTATCTTTATCGGTTGAAGAGACCGAACCTTTAGGGTGGAATCGCATTAGCACCGCGTGTCCGCGGTGCGCGGGTGTACCGCAACTTCAGCGTAGCCTTGCCCAGGTAGGATATCGTGGTCAGGAGTTGTGTGGGCAGGCTGCCGGTCCGCGGCAACAGCCCGCCTCGCAATTTGTGCAGAATGGCCAGAGGTGGCCCAGCCAATGATAGAAATCGTCCGTCCCAGCGCCTCTTCCCCTGACGCCCGCGTCGCCCTCTTCGATTTCGATGGCACCCTCTCGCTCATCCGCACGGGATGGCTTAACGTCATGGTCCCCATGATGGTCGAGATCCTCGCCGCGCTCCAAACCGGCGAGTCCGAAGCCGACCTCCGCCGTGTAGTCGAAGATTACGTCTGGCGGCTCACCGGCAAGGAGACCGTCTACCAGATGATGGCCCTCGCCGGGGAAATCGAGCGCCGTGGCGGCACGCCGCTTCACCCGCTGGTGTACAAACGGCGCTATCTCGATCTGCTCTCGGAGGTCATCCGCGACCGCGTGGAGGAACTGCGCGGCGGCCGCTGCTCGCCCGACAAGTACCTGGTGCCCGGCGCGCGCGCGCTGCTCGAAACCCTCCAGGCCCGCGGCCTGCGCCTGTACCTGGCCAGCGGCACCGACGAAGTCTTCATGAAGGAAGAGGCCGGCCTGCTCGACGTCACCAGCTACTTCGATGGCGGCGTCTACGGCGCGCTCGACGACCTCTCGGCCTTCTCCAAGCGCATGCTGGTGCAGCGCATCGTGCGGCTGCCGGGCGTGCGCGGCGATCAGCTGATCGCGTTCGGCGATGGCTACGTCGAAATCGAAGAGGTCAAGCAGGTGGGCGGCGTCACCGTCGGGGTGGCTACCGACGAACCGGAATGCCGCGCGGTCGATCCATGGAAGCGCCAGCGGCTGATTGGCGTCGGCGCGGACTACATCGTCCCCAACTACCTTGACCCGCAGCTCATCCCGCTCCTGTTCGGGGAGAGCCGCTACCCTGTCTTCGACCGCGCCCGGTTGCTCGTCCAGCCTCTGGCCGGCCGCGCGCACGATCTCCCCATTGGCAACTGGCTGCCCCTCGGCGCGCCCACTCCGGCCTTCGACCACCCCGATCTGCCCACCGTGGCGCAGCACCTCGCCCGGGCCCGCAGCGCCGGCGCCGCCCGCATCCTCATGATGGGTGCGCACGTGCTCCGCGCCGGCGTCAACCGCCACATCATCGACCTGGTGGAGCGCGGCTTCCTGGACCACATCGCCATGAACGGCGCAGGCGCCATCCACGATTACGAGTTGGCCCGCATCGGCGCCACCACCGAGAGCGTGGACCGCTACATCCGCACTGGCGAGTTCGGCCTCTGGCAGGAGACCGGCGAGCTCAACGATTGGATCCGCGAAGCTGCTGCCCAATCGCTCGGCCTGGGTGAAAACATCGGCCGCCGCATCGCTGCCAGCGATTACCCGCACCGCGACCTTTCGGTCTTTGCCGCCGCCTACCGCGTGGGGGTGCCGGTCACGGTGCATGCCGGCATTGGCTACGACATCATCCACGAGCATCCCAACTGCGATGGCGCCGCCGTGGGCGCGGCCAGCTACCGCGACTTCTTAATTTTCGCCCGCGCTGTGGAGCGGCTCGAAGGCGGAGTGCTCCTCAACTTCGGCTCGGCCATCATGGGGCCGGAGGTTTATCTGAAAGCCCTGGCCATGGCGCGGAACGTGGCCCGCCAGGAGGGCCGCGCCATCCGCAACTTCACTACGGCCGTGTTTGACCTGGTCCCGATTCAGGGCGACCACCGGAAGGAATTGCCCAAGAGCGATCCCGGTTACTACTTTCGCCCCCAGAAAACGATTCTGGTACGAACGGTGGCCGAGGGCGGCCAGAGCTTCTATTTCTGCGGACCGCACCGCGCCACCTTGCCGGCCCTCTGGCGTCGGCTTGGGGAGGCCCAGCCGTGACCATTGCCGAAATCCTGGCCGAGTTTCCGAAACTGCGCGCGCTGGTAGTAGGCGACGTCTGCCTGGACCGTTGGTGTACCTACGACCCCGCGCTGGCCCTCCCCTCGAGCGAAACCGGTATCCCGCGCATCGGCGTAGTCGCCACCGAAGTCACGCCCGGCGCCGCGGGCACCATCGCCAACAACCTGGCGGCGCTCAAGGCCGGCAAAGTGGCGGTGCTCGGCCTGGTGGGCGAAGATGGCTTCGGCCACGAACTGCGCGGCGCCCTGGAAGCGCGCGGCATCTCGTCTGAGCTCCTGCTGGGCGCGCCCCGCATCTCCACCTTCACCTACACCAAGCTCATCAATTCCACAACCGGCGAAGAAGACCTGCCGCGCGTGGACTTCGTGAACACGCAGCCGCTCCCCGAAACGCTGGACGGGGCGTTGGTCGCGATCCTGGAGCGCGCGGCGCCGGACTACGACGTAATCCTGGTCTCCGACCAGGCCGAAACCAGCGCGGGTGGAGTGGTGACACCGCGGATGCGCGAAGCCCTGGCGCGGATATCCAACGCGCTGGTCTGGGTGGATTCGCGAATGCGGGCCGAACACTTTCGGAACGTGGTCGTGAAGCCCAACCTACAGGAGGCGGAAGCCGCCAGCAGGCGGGCGCTCGGACGGGTGGATTACGCCGAACTGCGTCGAATCATGAACGCCCCGGCACTGGTGATCACGCAGGGCAGCGAGGGCGCCTTGGTGGTCGCCGATGCCGCATCCACGTTCGTCCCCACGACGGGCGTTGCCGATCCCGTGGATATCTGCGGCGCCGGCGACAGCTTCTCCGCGGGCGCCGCGCTCACTCTCAGGGTCACAAGCGACCCCGTGGAAGCCGCGCGCTTCGGCAACCGCGTGGCTTCCATCACCATCATGAAAAAGGGTACGGGGACAGCCAGCCCGGAAGAGGTGCTGGGTTGATGCTGCTTACTGGGCTGGAGGCTCGGGAGGCGGCGCCATGTCTGGCTTAGTCTTCCCGCGATGGCAGGTATAGCAGGTCACGTGGATCTGCCCGTCGTGGAACTTGCCATTGATGTCTTTCACCATCGTGATCATGGCCCGGGCAATTTCCTTCTTCGGGTTCTCATCGGACGCAAAATCGGGCGGCGTGGCCTGCACGTGGCAGAAAAAGCATTGCTGGCCGAGAGCGGTGCGGAAAGCGCCCATGGTCTCGCGGATGTTGGTATCCGCCGGCAATACCTTCAGGTTCTTCGGCGGTGGCGGAGGTCCCTTCTTGGCGGGTGCATCCTGAGCTTGCAGACAGACGGCGGCGCAGAACAAAGTGGTGGCTAAAAATCGCATGACCTAGGATACTCCAAGTTGATGGTGGTTTGGTGGGCGGGCGGTTTCGCCTGCGTTTCGAAACTATTTCACGGCGCGGCTCCGCACCGGGCCGCGCGCGTCAGCAAGCGGTATGCGGGAGCCGGTTATACTGGAAGCAAGGCGCGCGCCAACGCCAGGACGCCCGCGTGGCGGGCGGGCGTGAGGACGCCTATCCTACAAAAGGAATCATGACAGGTCACGAAATCAGACAGCGTTTTCTCGACTTCTTTGCCCAGCGGGGCCACCGCATCGTCCGCAGCGGGTCCCTGGTGCCGGCCAACGACCCCACGCTGCTGTTCACCAACGCGGGCATGGTGCAGTTCAAGGACGTGTTTCTCGGCCTCGAAAAACGCGACTACGCGCGCGCCACTACGTCGCAGAAATGCGTGCGCGCCGGCGGCAAGCACAACGACCTCGAAAACGTGGGCTACACACGCCGTCATCACACTTTTTTCGAGATGCTGGGCAACTTTTCGTTTGGCGACTATTTCAAAGCCGACGCCATCGACTTCGCCTGGGAGTTGATCACTAAGGACTACGGGCTGGCCAAGGAAAAACTCTACGTCACCGTGTTCCGCGAGGACGATGAAGCCGAGGAACTGTGGCAAAAGGTTGCGGGCGTGCCCAAGAGCCGCATCTTCCGGCTCGATGAAAAGGACAACTTCTGGCAGATGGGTGAGACGGGCCCGTGCGGGCCGTGCTCGGAGATCCACTACGATCTCGGTATCGAAGCCGCCGAACCGGGGCGCGAGCACGAGGAGTTCCCGAATGACGCCGGCGGCCGCTTCGTCGAGATCTGGAACCTCGTCTTCATGCAGTTCGATCGCGATTCCAGCGGCAAGCTCACACCCCTGCCCCGGCCTTCCATCGACACCGGCATGGGCCTGGAACGCACCGCTGCCGTGCTGCAAGGCAAGATCTCGAATTACGATACCGACCTGATCCAGCCCATCATCGAGAACGCCGCCCAGTTGTTCGGTGTTGCCCCCGGCGCCGATGCGCGGGTGGATACGGCTCTGCGCATCGCGGCGGACCATGCCCGCGCCACCGCCTTCCTGATCCACGATGGCGTGGTCCCCGCCAACGATGGCCGCGGCTACGTGCTCCGCAAGATCATGCGGCGGGCCATGCGCAACGTGCGGTTGATTGGTGTGGAAGACCCCTTCCTGTACAAGATGACCGGGTTCGTGGCTGAGCTGATGCAGCAGGCTTATCCGGAGATGATCGAAACCGTGCAGCGCGTGGCGCGCGTGGTGAAGGACGAAGAGCACCGTTACGCCACCACCTTCCTGCAGGCGGAGAAGCAGTTCAACGACGCCATCCAATCGCTGGATGGCCACACCATCCCGGGCGCCGTCGCGTTCAAGCTGTACGACACCTTCGGGCTGGCGGTGGACGAGCAGGAAGACATGGCGCGCGAGCACGGCCTGGCCATCGACCACGAAGGCTTCGAGCGCGAAATGGAGCAGCAGCGCGACCGCGCCCGCGCCAGTTGGAAGGGCGCCGAAAAAGGCGCCGTGGCGCCGGCCTACCAGAAGCTGCTGGAGCAGGGCCGGACGAAGTTTCTGGGATACACCGATCTCGAAGCCACTTCGCGGGTGATCGGGCTGCTGGTGGACAAACAGCCGGTGGACGCGGTGACGGCGGGCTCCAAGGCTGAACTGGTGTTCGACCAGACGCCGTTCTATGCCGAAACCGGCGGCCAGGTGGGCGACCGTGGCGACCTGTATTCCGCCGCTGGCGATCGCGTGGCCGAAGTGGAAACCGTCTTTCCCGGCGTTCCGGGCCTCTCGGTGCATCGCATCCTGACTCACGCGCACATCTGCGTAGGCGATATCCTGAAGGCCGAGGTCGCGGCCCCTCTGCGCGATGCCACGCGCCGCAACCACACGGCCACGCATCTGCTCCACGCCGGGTTGCGGCAGGTACTGGGCACGCACGTCAAACAGGCCGGCTCAGTGGTAGAGCCCGGGCGGCTGCGTTTCGATTTCACGCACTACACCGCCTTGGACCGCGCCGAGGTGGAAGAGGTCGAGCGGCTGATGAATGAGCAGATCCTGAGGAACACCGCCGTGGAAACCAACGTGCTCCCTCTCGATCAGGCCATCGCCACCGGCGCCATGGCGTTGTTCGGCGAAAAGTACGGCGAGGAGGTGCGGGTGGTAACCGTGCCCGGGTTCAGCCGCGAACTGTGCGGCGGCACCCACGTCGGGCGCACCGGCGATATCGGAGTCTGCAAGGTGGTTTACGAGGGCAGCATTTCGGCCGGGGTGCGGCGCATCGAAGCCATCACCGGCGAGGCGGCGCTGCGGCAGTACCAGGAATCCACCGACGCCATCCGGCGGATTGCCGCGATGATGAAGGCCTCCGAGCCGGAGTTGATCGAGCACGTGGAGAAACTGCTGGCGGGCGAACGCGCCCGTGAGAAGCAGGTGTCCCTGTTGAAGGAGAAACTGGCGCAAGCCGCGGCGGCCGGCCTCGAAGCGCAGGCTCGCACCATCAACGATTCCAAGGCACTGGTGGCCCGGGTGGACAGCCTGGACCGGCAGCAAATGCGGACGCTGGCCGATTCGCTGCGCAACAAGTGGAAGTCGGCCGTACTGGTGCTGGCATCGGCCGAGGACGGCGTCGTGTCGATCGTATCCGCGGTGACCAAGGACCTGACCGGCAAGGTACAGGCCGGGAAACTGGTTTCGGCCGTGGCCCAGGCTGTCGGCGGCAAAGGCGGCGGCCGTCCCGACATGGCGGAAGGCGGCGGCAAGGATGTGGCCGCGCTGGACGGAGCGCTCGACACCGTCCGTAAGCAGATTGAAACCCTACTGTGACCGAATCATTCGACGTAGTCGTGGTAGGCGCGGGGCCGACGGGGCTGGCCTGCGGTATCGAACTCCAGTCACGCGGCGTGAAGACCGTTCTGCTGGATAAGGGGTGCGTGGTCAACTCGCTCTACCACTATCCGACTAACATGACGTTCTTCACTACGCCGGAACTGCTCGAGATCGGCAACATTCCGATGACGAGCTTGAACGAAAAGCCCAATCGGCACGAAGCTCTGAAATACTACCGGAAAGTGGCGGACCACTACCACCTCAACATCCATCAGTACGAGCGTGTCGACCGTATTGCCGGCGAAGACCAGGCGTTCGAGGTGTTCACCACCGACCGCCTGGACTGCAATCACGTCTACCGGGCGCGCAAAATCGTTCTGGCCACAGGGTACTATGACGTACCGAACCTGCTGAACGTACCGGGTGAGGAGCTCGAAAAAGTCATCCATTATTACAAAGAGCCGCACCCGTATTACAACCACGACGTGGCCGTGATCGGCGCCAAGAACTCGGCTGCGATCGCTGCCCTGGAATTGTATTGGACCGGCGCGCGAGTGACTCTGATTCATCGCGGAGCGGCGATTTCGGATTCCGTAAAGTATTGGATCAAACCCAATATCGAAAACCGGATCAAAAACGGCGAAATCCGGGCCTATTTTCACACGAGTGTGTTGGAGATCCAAAAGGATTCGATTCGTGTGGCCACGCCCGAAGGGGAAATCCGGTTACAGAACGATTTCGTGTTTGCCCTGGTAGGTTACCGGCCCGATCTGGAATTCCTCAACGCTACGGGGATAACTTTAGAAGCTAAAACACTCAGGCCGCGCACCAATCCGGAGACGTTGGAGAGTGAGCGCGCAGGTATCTACCTGGCGGGCGTGATTGTTGCGGGAATGCACACCAACGAGATATTCATCGAAAACGGCCGCTTCCACGGGCGCGCCATCGCCGAATCTATCGCCGCCAAGCTGTCGGCCTGATTCGTTTTAACTCGAATTCCGCAGAACATTTACACCTGTGCGCGGTGTGCTAAGTGTCCGGATCCGCACTGCGGTACAGTACCCCGTACGGACGCAAAGTGAAACGATTGCGGCCTCAATCGAATCTAATGTACTGAAGGGGGCCCGAAAAAATGCTTCACTCGATCTTTAATTCGCTGTTTGGTTGTTCTCACCAGCGCACGACTTTTCCGATTACGCCGCGACGCAGGAACGCGGGGTTCTCAGCTTCTACCGCGACCCGAAACAACACTTATGTAGTTTGCCTGGATTGCGGTAAGGAATTCGCATACGACTGGCAATCGATGAAAATCGGCGAACCGGTCCCAGTGCCGGTGGCCACGGCCGAGGCACAGCCGGTATATCGCTAAGCCGGGGCCGCATCGCAG
>Ga0209698_10005719_pt1 | contig 13379 bp, 8 predicted proteins | sample LitLauG_LLR_2012_FD_187203 | JGI IMG/M metagenome (GOLD analysis project Ga0209698, IMG submission 187203) | Freshwater sediment microbial communities from Pennsylvania, USA - Little Laurel Run_MetaG_LLR_2012 (SPAdes) (version 2) | ecosystem: Environmental > Aquatic > Freshwater > Creek >... | reverse complement strand
CTTCCGCACGCCGAAACAGATCAAGGAGATTCTCGAACGAGTTGCGGTCGGCAAAGTCGACATCCTGATCGGCACGCACCGTCTGCTTTCGAAAGATGTGAAGTTCTCCGACCTCGGCTTGCTGGTTGTCGATGAAGAGCAACGCTTCGGCGTCCGCCACAAAGAGCGCATCAAGCAGATGCGCACGCAGGTGGATGTGCTCACCATGTCGGCCACGCCCATCCCGCGCACTCTTCACATGTCGCTCGTCGGCCTGCGTGACATGAGCGTGATCGAAACGCCGCCAAAAGACCGCATGGCGATTCAGACGGTAGTTGCCAACTGGGACGAAAAGCTAATCCAGTCCGCTATCGAGCAGGAACTCGACCGCGGTGGCCAGGTCTATTTCGTGCACAACCGCATCGACACGATATGGGAAATCGCCGCCAAGCTGCAATCGCTGGTGCCGAGCGCCCGCATCACCGTTGGCCACGGACAAATGGGCGAAGGCGAACTGGAACAAGTGATGCTCAAGTTCATGCATCACGAGGCCGACATCCTGGTTTCCACCACCATCATCGAAAACGGACTCGACATTCCGCTCTGCAACACCATCGTGATCAACCGCGCCGACCGCATGGGCCTGTCCGAGCTCTACCAGCTGAGAGGGCGGGTCGGCCGGTCGAATCGTCGAGCCTACGCATATCTACTCTTGCCCGCCGAAATCGAACTCACACCCATCGCTCGCCGCCGTTTAGCCGCACTGAAAGAATTTTCCGACCTGGGCGCGGGCTTCAAAATCGCCGCATTGGATTTGGAGTTGCGCGGCGCCGGCAACTTGCTTGGCGGAGAACAAAGTGGCCACATCGAAGCCATCGGCTTCGAGCTCTACACCCAGATGCTCGAACGCGCCGTCCGCGAAATGAAGGGTGAAACCGGCGTCGAGTCCACAGAGATTCAGCTCAACCTCGGCCTCAACATCCGCATTCCGTCCGACTACATAAAAGAAGAGAACCAGCGCCTGCGCATGTACAAACGCATCGCCGGCGTGGAAACCGAAGCGCAATTGAAAGACGTTAGCAGCGAACTCACCGACCGCTATGGCGAACCGCCCAATGCAGTCCGCAACCTGCTGGCCTATGCCGCGCTAAAACTCCAGGCCATGCGCGTAGGCGCCACCGCCATCGAGCGCAAGCGCGAACTGGTCAATATCAAATTCAGCCAGAAGGCCACCATCGATCCCGGCAAACTAGCCCGCTTCGTAGCCTCCCAGCAGAAGACCCAGTTCACCCCCGACGGCACCCTGAAGTTCTCTATCAAAATCTCAAGCTCCGCAGGCATCCTCCAAACCCTGCGCGACCTGCTGGAAGAGTTGGAAGCGCAGGAAGCTCCAGCACAAACCACGTAGGGACAGGCGCCTCGTCTGTCCCGCCCGGCGCCCCAGAGCCTGCCCTGAGCTTGTCGAAGGGTTCGCGCCCGTTTCTTGGGCGCTAACCTGGGCCCCACTGTACTCAGCAGGGCACGTCAGGAGCGTCACTTCCCGCGCACTTTGCGAAGGCTGGGATTCCACACTGCCGAGAACCACCGCGCTCCTCCCAACTTTCTTCATCACATTTTTCCCGTACGCTCATCACAGACTTGCACCCCAATCGTTGCGAAGATACCTCGATAGTGCACCATCGAGAACTGCGCCAGCCTCCAGAGACAAACGCATTTCCGGCCGCAAACTTTTCACCGCTCTTTGACAACTTGAGGCGATTAGCGGGCGTGAGCGGAGCCGGGGTCCCCGACACGCGCGGTTTTCGCGTGACGGGGTGGGGGAGCGGGAGTCCGCTGCCGAAATCCTGAGCGAAGTGGATGCTTCGCGGATGCGAAGCGTCCACGGAGTCGAAGGATCTTGACAACTCCAATCAAGTCGCCGCCTGCTTCCAAGTGCACGCCAAACAGCAGAATTAGACGCTAAGTCCTATCTTTTGAATACTTTGCTTATAACTACCTTACTATCATCAACTTAACTCATTTTGTGGGTAGGGGGGTAACCCCCCACAAATTTCTCAATTCTACCCCGCCGATGGACCAACATCGAGCGTGAGGAATACGGGGACAGACGCCTCGTCCGTCCAATAGTCGCCGCGTCGGAGCCACTGGTCAACCGCCTTAGTGACGATGCACTATTGAGAGTGCCTGTATAACAGCCAGGCAGGTCAAGAGAACCGGATAGCGCGACCAAAACGCAAGGAGATTTATGGTCCTCTCGTCGGCGTTTTCGCGGATCAGTTCGACTTGCCGCCGATGTTTGAAATTCGCGAACCACCCGCCTATGACGGCAAAAGCGATGAAGCCAATTGCGAAGTAATCCCAACCTGTAAACCAGACAGGAGGCTTCAAAAGGCGAACGACAACGTCCAAGAATGTTACGCCCGTCAGAACGGTCATTACCCCGTCATTGAGCTTGTCCAAGCCCATTTTTTCAGGTTCATTGATGACCCTCCGGAGTGGCAGCCAATTTTACGTCATCGGACTCTCCCCGGTCGCCAGCGTTGCGTCCTCACCATTTACAATGGCTCCGCTATGACCCCCGAGCAAGATCGCCGCGTTCTCCACGACCGTCGCCACGTGCGCAAGGTCTGCAAAGCTGTCTTCCCTGCTGCCGGCCTCGGCACCCGCTTCCTCCCCGCCACCAAGGCGCAGCCCAAGGAAATGCTCCCCCTGGTCGACAAGCCCATCATCCAGTACGGGGTCGAAGAGGCGATGGCCGCCGGCTGCGACCAGATCATCATCATCACCGGACGCGGTAAAAGCGCCATCGAAGACCACTTCGATGTCAGCTACGAACTCGAAAAAATGCTGGAAGAAAAGGGTAAGAATGACCTGCTCCAGATCGTGCGCCAGATCTCGGACATGATGTACGTCTCCTACGTTCGCCAGAAGGAGGCGCTCGGGCTTGGCCACGCCATCCTCACCGCGCGCGAACTGGTCGGACACGAACCCTTCGCCGCCCTGCTCGCCGACGACGTCATCGACGCCAAGGTCCCGGTCCTCAAACAACTGATGGACGTCTTCAACGAGAAGCAGCAATCGGTGATCGCCATCCAGCCAGTCGACGGACCGGCGATCTCTTCCTACGGCGTCATCAAGGGTAAGGAAGTTGCCGGCTCAGGAGGCAAGCTTTTCGAAGTGCTCGACCTGGTCGAGAAGCCTCCGCTGGCCGAGGCCCCTTCGAACCTGGCTGTGATCGGCCGTTACATCCTCACGCCTACGATCTTCGAGACGCTCTCGAACATCAAGCCGGGTGCGGGCGGCGAGCTGCAACTCACTGACGGCCTGCGGGCTCTCTTAAAGCGCGAGAAGCTGTACGGCTGCGTCTACGAAGGCCGCCGCCACGATACGGGCGACAAGCTCGGCTTCCTGAAAGCCACGGTCGAGTTTGCGCTAAAAAGAAATGATCTCGGCGGGCCGTTCCGAGATTACTTGAAAAGTTTGAAGCTGTAGTCGCGAGGCTACGAGCTTCGAGTCTTGAGCCGCGAGCCTCGACTCTTAAGCCCCGGCTCCGTGGGCTGGACGGCCGGAGGCGGCCGTGCCTAGGCAAACCTTAGCTGCGCAGGGTGGATTGTAGCTTCTTGGACTTCTCTTCTACGCCCTTGGCTAGCTTCTCTTTGTGCGCATCCAGTTTTTTCGCGATCGCGGTGTCCGCCACGCCGATGATCTGCGCCGCGAGGATTCCAGCGTTGGTCGCGCCCGGCTTCCCAATGGCAACGGTCGCCACCGGAATGCCCGCCGGCATCTGCACAGTCGCCAGCAGCGAGTCCATGCCTTGCAGCGAAGTCGAAGGGATCGGCACGCCGATTACCGGGAGCGTCGTGTGCGCGGCAATTACTCCGGCGAGATGCGCCGCGCCGCCCGCTCCGGCAATGATCACGCGAATGCCGCGTCCGGCGGCCTTTCTGGCGTAGTCAGCTGTGCGGTCGGGAGAACGATGCGCGGAGGTGACATCGATCTCATAAGCGATGCCGAAATCGTCCAGAGCCTTAGCAGCCTCTCGCATGATCTCCAAGTCTGAGTCGCTGCCCATTACGATTGATACCAGTGGTTTACTCATAATCTCTTTTACCCTGAAAGGCGAGTGCCAGAGCCAAGAGCCGAGAGCCTAGTTCTTCTTCAACGCTCTTGCTGCAATGTCCTTCCGATAGTGCGCGCCTTCAAATGCAATCCTGTCGCATGCTTCGTAGGCTCGATTGACGGCCGTTTGCAATTCCGCCGCTCTTGCCGTCACGCCAAGTACACGGCCGCCGGTGGTATAGAAATTTCCATCACGCTTCGAGGTTCCGGAGTGAAAGACTTTCACGCCTTCGATTTTCGACGATTCTTCCAGGCCGGTGATTTGCTTTCCTGCTTCGTACGCTCCGGGATACCCGCTTGACGACACTACCACGCACACCGCGGCATCGTTCGACCATTTGAAATCGCCGTCGCTGGTGCGGCCATCAATCGAAGCTTCCATGGCCTCGACGAGATCGCTTTCGAGGCGCATCAAAATGGGTTGCGTCTCCGGATCACCGAAGCGACAGTTGAATTCGAGCACCATCGGCCCGCGCGCGGTCATCATCAAACCGCAGTAGAGCACGCCTTTGTACTCCGCACCTTCGGCCTTCATGCCAGCGACGACCGGCCGCGCGATATGCGTCACGAGCCAGTCGCGCATCTTGTCGTCGATGATGGTTGAGGTGGTGTAGGCGCCCATGCCGCCCGTGTTCGGGCCGGTGTCGCCATCACCCACGCGCTTGTGATCCTGCGCCGCGACCAGTGGCGCCACCCGCTCTCCATCGCTGACGACCAAAAATGACAGTTCGTCACCGTGTAAGAATTCTTCCAGCACAACCCGCGATCCCGCCACGCCCAACATGCGGCCGCTCAACATTTCGTCGGCGATCCCAGCTGCCTCGTCCTTCCCCATGGCGATAACGACGCCCTTGCCCGCTGCCAATCCGTCGGCCTTCACCACAATCTGAGGGTGGAAGTGGGGCAGCGCATCACGCACCTCCTCGGACGAATTGCAGATCGCATAGTGCGCTGTTGGAATGCGGTGGCGCTGTAGAAATTCCTTCGCAAAACTTTTGCTGGTTTCGAGCTGCGCCGCGGCTTGAGTGGGGCCGAATGTCGGCCAACCTCGGCGTGTGAATTCATCCACTACTCCCAGCATGAGCGGCAATTCCGGCCCAACCACCGTCAGGTCAGGCTGGAGTTGACTGGCGAGGGCGACCATCGAATCGAGGTTGTTAACGTCGACTGCGAGGCACTCCGCTTCTTCGGCAATCCCGCCGTTGCCGGGCGCACAGTAAATCTTGCCCACGCGGGGCGACTGTGCGAGTTTCCACACGAGGGCGTGCTCGCGGCCGCCGCCGCCGATGACAAGAATTTTCATGGCTCCGGACATTGTGGACTTTCAAGGTTAGGGGCGGGAGGAAGACGATGTCAAACGGAACGAAGGAGGTCAGAGGTTAGAGGTCAGATTGCAGAGGTGGGAAGAAGGGGTTTCAACGTTTCAAGGTTTCAGAGTTTCAAAGTTTGGCGTCCGATCTTTGAAACCTTGAGACATTTGGTTTTCACCTCTCCAATCTGATCTTTACCCTCCACAATCTTAACGTTAACTATGCTTAAGCTCGCCGTATAATGCGGTTCACGTGATTACCGTTTCCAAAGAGGATTACCTGAAGGCGATTCTGGAAGCTGAGGGCGAAGGCGAAACCGTCATTTCGGCGACGCTTGCGCACTGGCTGAAGGTTTCGCCGCCAGCGGTGACGATGGCCGTGCGCCGCTTGAAGAAAGATGGATTGGTGCGGGTGAATGCCGATGGGCGCGTACGGCTGACCGGGGCCGGACGCAAGATCGCGCGCAAGCTTACCGTCCGGCACCACCTGATCGAACGCATGCTCAGCGAGATTTTCGGTATGGAATGGTATCAAGTGCACGACGAGGCCGAGCGTCTGGAGCACGCGGTTTCTCCGCACTTTGAAACCAAGCTGCTGGAAAAACTGGGACGCGGGCGTCCTTGTCCGCACGGGAACTTGAGCGAACTTGAAAGTCCGGCGAGCCGACGCCGGCGCGGGCTCGTCTTGCTGTCGGAAGCCGAAGCCGGAAAAAGCTATACGGTCAGCGGCATTTACGAACGGGACCGGCATCTGCTGGAATTCCTGGAAGCCCGCGGCATCCGACCCGGGGCCAGACTCGACTTGCTCGAGCGCAACTATGATAAGACCCTTTCCATCCGCGCGGCGGCCCGCACGATCGTGCTAGGCCGTTCGGCTGCGGAGAGAATTTGGGTTTCCCCCTTGCCTTTCCGCTCTATATAATTAACCATAGTTAATACTGGGCGGTATACTCTGGTTGACAGAACGCCGGCATCGGAACCACCACGCGCGAGCGCTGAAATTGAAAGCAGCCAGATCCCAAGTGGGGAAATGAGCAAGGAAGATCGACAACCCGGAAACAATGCAGCCCTCGGCAACGACGACCCGGCTGCTTCCGGCGCGTCCTCTGCCATCGAGGTCCCCAGCATACCATCCCGCGGGCACGTGTCGCTGGAGGGCGTGCACAGTACGGTCGAGGTGCCACACCACGCAGCGGGATTTTGGCAGCAATGGCGCGCCTTTGTTGGCCCAGCGATTCTGGTCAGTGTCGGCTACATGGATCCGGGGAACTGGGGCACGGATCTGCAAGGCGGAGCGCAATTCAAATACGCGCTCTTGTGGGTCGTCGGCCTTGCCAGCCTGATCGCGATCTTCATGCAAGTGATTTCCGCACGCCTGGGCGTCGTGACCGGCAAGGACCTTGCGCAATGCTGTCGCGACTGGTATCCCGCATGGACGCGTTGGCCCAACTGGCTGATGAGCGAAATGGCGATCGGCGCGTGCGATCTGGCCGAGGTGCTCGGCAGCGCAGTGGCGCTCAACCTGCTCTTTCACATCCCGCTACTGTGGGCGGTAATCATCACGGGCGTTGACGTACTGCTCTTGCTGGCCCTGCAAAACTTTGGGATGCGGACGATCGAGGCGGTGGTGCTGCTCCTCATCGTCACTATCGCGGCGTGCTACTTCATCGAGATTTTTGTTCTTCCTGAGACCCAGCCGAGTTTTCTGGAAATGGCCCGGGCATTAGTCAGCCCGCGCTTTGGCCATGCCGGCATGTTGTACATTGCGATCGGCATGATTGGGGCGACCGTGATGCCGCACAACCTTTACCTGCACTCCGCACTGGTGCAGAGCCGGCAGTTGCAAAAAGATGACCAGTCGATCCGGCGCGCCATCCAGTTCAACACCATCGACTCAACCGTCGCCCTCACCGTCGCCTTCTTTGTAAACGCGGCAATCCTGGTGCTGGCGGCGACGGTGTTCTTCGGCAAGCAGAGCGTCACGGTTGCGGGTGGGCAAGTGGTCACATTCACCGCCAACAGCGATTGGATCCGCGTTGCCTACCTGACATTGGCGCCGCTGCTGGGGACGGCCGCGGCGAGCACGCTGTTTGCGGTGGCTCTGCTGGCAAGCGGGCAGAGCAGCACCATCACCGGCACGCTGGCCGGGCAGGTCGTGATGGAAGGCTTCATGCATTGGCGAATCAAGCCATGGGTGCGGCGGCTCATTACACGCACGCTGGCGATTCTGCCCGCTGTCTTCATCATTGGCCTGCGCGGCGATAGCAGCGTGACGGATCTGCTCACGTTGAGCCAGGTGGTTCTGGCACTGCAATTGCCGTTCGCGATGTTTCCGCTGCTTCAATTCACGAGTTCCCGCAAGCGCATGGGAAGGTGGCGGAACGGGTGGTTTCTGCTGGCAGCCGGGTGGGCGAGTGCTATTCTGATCACCGCCATGGACGTTTGGGGCCTGCCCGATTCGATTCAAGCCGCTTGGCAGGTCATTGTCGGCGGATAAGCGCCTTTGTGGAATCGGCGACCGGCGTACAGGTTGCATGAATCCCTAAGAAGGAAAAGGCAGTGGAATCCCACCCTTCGAAAAGCACGAAGGGTGGGGCACCCGCAGGTGATTACGGGCGGATAGATAAAAACTCATGTACGACACTATTCTCGTGACGTTGGATGGCACGCCGACGGATCGGGCGATCATCGAGCACATCAAACAGCTCGCCAAACTCGCGCACAGCCGTCTGGTGTTGTTGCACGTGGCCGACGGATGGGCAGCCCGAACCTACGGCCCGGACGCCGTCAGTCCGGAAATTTCGGAAGATACTGCATATCTGGAAAAAGTTCGGGCCGAGTTTGATGCGGCGGGCATTCCCACCCAGGCGGAGTTGGCATTCGGCGACCCTGCCAATGAGATTATCGAATGGGTCAAGCGGAAAGGATGCGACCTGGTGGCCATGAGCACGCATGGACACCGATTGCTGGGCGATATCTTTCTGGGAGCAACGGCCACGCGGGTGCGACACAGCATTAGCGCGCCGGTGTTGCTGCTCAAGGCGAAGTGAGAGGTTGAATCCTGTCGCAAATCAGGGAGCACTAGTTGCTCTCAGCTGCAGCAGGTCCCACAAGTTGCCGTACAGATCTTCGAAAACAGCGACTGTACCATACGGCTCCTCTTTCGGCTCGCGCACAAACTTTACCTTGCGCGCGGTCATTTCATGGTAATCCCGCCAGAAATCGTCCGTATGCAGGAAAAGGAAGACGCGTCCACCAGTCTGGTTTCCGATACGAGTTGCCTGCTCGTGGGTGGCAGCACGGGCCAGAAGCAAGCTCGTGCCCTGCGACCCGGGAGGAGTGATCAGCACCCAGCGCTTGTCTTCGCTCACACGAGTGTCTTCGACCACTCGGAAGTTGAGCGTGCCGGTGAAGAAGGCGAGAGCTTCGTCGTAATCACGGACAACCAGCGCGACATGGCCTAAAGTCTGCATTGTTTCCCATTCACTTTAGCAGCCCGTTTCTTCAGGGGGCGGATTCCACTGGCGCTTCGAAACGATTTACACTATTAGTTCCGAATTTGTGGTGAAGGAAGGCCATCATGTCAGCAAATAGTTTTGGCGCTCGCGCTACTTTCAAGGTTGGTAACAAGGAATACGAACTCTACCGCATCGATGCCCTTGACAAGCAGGGCATTTCGACGAAGCACCTGCCGTTTTCGCTTCGAATTCTGCTGGAGAACTTGCTGCGCACTGAAGACGGACGCAACGTTACGCCGCAGGAAATTCGCGCGCTCGCCGCGTGGAATAGGAATTCGAAGCCGGAGAAGGAAATTGCATTCACGCCGAGTCGCGTGCTTTTGCAGGATTTCACAGGCGTGCCGGCCGTCGTCGATCTGGCGGCCATGCGCGATGCGATGCGGAGCCTGGGCGGCGACCCGGGACTCATCAATCCGCTGCAGCCAGCGGAACTGGTGATTGACCACTCGGTGCAGGTCGACGAGTTCGGCTCGGCGGGCGCGTTCGATATGAATGCTCTGCTCGAATTCCAGAGGAATAAAGAACGCTATGCGTTTCTGCGCTGGGGACAGACCGGCTTCCGCAATCTCGCCATCGTACCGCCGGATACAGGCATCGTGCACCAGGTAAACCTGGAATACCTGGCACGGGTTGTGTTCGTGCAGGAAGAGGGCGGGAAGCGCACCGCCTATCCAGACACGCTGGTGGGCACCGACTCGCACACAACGATGGTGAATGGGCTCGGCGTGCTGGGTTGGGGGGTTGGCGGAATTGAAGCGGAGGCCGCGATGCTTGGGCAGCCTGTATCCATGCTCATTCCGTTGGTCGTCGGCGTGAAACTCACGGGGCGGCTGCGCGAAGGCGCGACTGCAACCGATCTTGTGCTGACCATTACCGAAATGCTGCGCAGGCATGGAGTGGTGGGAAAGTTCGTCGAATATTTCGGGCCGGGACTACAGGATCTTCCGCTCGCCGATCGCGCCACGATTGCGAACATGTCGCCGGAATACGGCGCGACTTGTGGCATTTTCCCGATCGACAAGGAGAGCCTGCGCTACCTGAGGCTCACGGGGCGCAGCGAGGAACAGATCGCCCTGGTGGAAGCCTATGCACGGGAACAGGGCCTGTTTCATGACGCGCGGACACCGGAAGCGGAATACTCGGAGTTGCTCAGCCTTGATCTATCGACGGTTGAGCCTTGCCTGGCTGGGCCGAAGCGGCCGCAGGACAGGGTGGTGCTCTCGCAAGCGGGCGAATCGTTCACGAAGGCACTGCCTTCGCTCATCAAGCCGAAGTCGGGGGCGAAGGCTGAGTCGACGGCGTCCACAACTTTGTCCGGAACGGTGACGGCCGCGCGCTGGGAGCAGGAAGGCGGCAGCCCCGCTGCGATCGGCGTGGAAGATCCGAACGTGCAGGAGCACGTTCCAGCGGATGTGCGGAAGTCGCTGAAGCACGGCAGCGTTGTCATCGCCGCCATCACTTCCTGCACGAATACGTCGAATCCTTCCGTGCTGATTGCCGCGGGATTGCTAGCGAAGAAGGCGGTGGAAAAAGGCTTGTCGGTTCCGCCATGGGTCAAGACTTCGCTGGCGCCGGGTTCGAAGGTTGTTAAGGACTATCTCGACACTGCGGGTCTGATGCCGTACCTGGAAAAACTCAAGTTCCATCTGGTTGGCTACGGGTGCACGACTTGCATTGGCAATTCCGGGCCGCTGCCTACGGAAGTTTCGCAAGCGATCGACGAAGAAGAACTGGTCGTGGCCTCGGTTCTTTCCGGCAATCGCAACTTCGAGGGCCGGATCAATTCCGAAGTGCGCGCCAACTACCTGATGTCCCCGCCGCTGGTCGTCGCATTCGCGCTTGCTGGACGCATCGATGTCGACCTGCGGAAGGATCCGCTTGGTAAGGGCAAAGACGGTCAACCTGTTTACCTCGCCGACGTCTGGCCGTCGCAGGCGGAAGTGGAGCAATCCATGTCGGGCTCCATTACCTCCGAGATGTTTCGCAAGAGTTATGGGGAGGTTTTCTCAGGCGATGAACGCTGGCGGGGCCTGCCGGTTCCGAAGGGTGAAACCTATGCGTGGGATAAGAGTTCCACTTACATTCGGCAGGCGCCTTACTTCGAGGGCATGGCGTTAAAGCCGTCGGCGGTCGAGGACATCAAGGGAGCTCGGGTGCTTGCCGTGCTCGGCGACAGCGTCACCACCGATCACATCTCGCCCGCGGGATCGATCAAGAAGGACGGCCCGGCCGGGAAATACCTGATCGCACATCGCGTGGAGCCGGGCGACTTCAACTCTTACGGCTCGCGGCGCGGGAATCATGAAGTCATGGTGCGCGGGACATTCGCGAACGTCCGCCTGCGCAACAAGATGGTGAAGACCGAGGGCGGGTACACGCGGCACTTGCCGGATGGCGCTGAGATGTCGATCTTCGATGCCTCCGAGAAATATCAGGCGGAAAAGATTCCACTGGTGATTCTCGCCGGCAAAGAATACGGCTCAGGCTCATCGCGCGACTGGGCGGCGAAGGGGCCGCGGCTGCTGGGCGTGCGCGCGGTGATCGCCGAAAGCTACGAGCGCATTCACCGCTCGAATCTTGTTGGCATGGGAATTCTTCCGCTGCAATTTCTGCCGGGAGAAAATGCCGAATCGCTCAAGCTGACCGGGGAAGAAATTTTCGAGATCGCGGGCATTCGCGAGGTGGTCGAGAAATTCTCCTCTGGACGCAAAATTGCTGTGCGCGTGAAAGGTGGCAAGACGAGCGAGTTCCAAGCGGTGGTCCGCATCGACACGCCGCAGGAGGCGCTCTACTACGCCAACGGAGGCATTCTGCAGTACGTGCTGCGGCAGTTGCTCGCGGGCAAGACGCAGCCCGAAGCTGTGACAGCCTAAAACATCCGCCCAAAGTTCGTGACGGGACGCGCTCGGCGTCCCGTTTTTTCTTGGGGGACCATGGCTGTTCAAATTTCACGACAGACAAAACAGCGTCACACGTATAGGTGATAAATGTCACAGATTTCATGTCCGTACGTCAGGCACCATTGTGACAATTTTCCAGATCGGAATTCGCCACCCCCGATCGTAATGTTTTAGTTCTGCGCCGCCTCTTAACAAGCACGCTCAAGTAAGAACGCTCGAACGTTAGGAGAACCTCGCATGAAGCGCACGTTGGTTTTGATTCTTTTTGCATTCGCCGTCATGTTCTCGCTTGGCGGCCTGCCCTCCCACCTGATTGCTCGATCACCTTCCTCACCCGGTGGAAACGCCCAGCCCGATGCCGGCGCGTCCGGCTATGCTCTGCTCGGCTGGAGCGAACTCGGGATGCACTGCATTGACGGGAAGGATTACTCGACCTTCTCCGTCTTGCCTCCTTACAACATCATTCACTCCCAATTGGTAAAAAAGGGTGAGCCCCCAACCCTAGTCTCGAGCGGAGCCACCATCACCTACCAGGCTACACCCGACACAAAAAAGTCCATCGACAGCATCAGTTCAACGAAAACCAACTTCTGGACCTACGTGCAGGCCTTGTTCCTTGCCAATCCTAAGCCTGACGTTGGCCTGGCTGGCTACGCTGTACAGGGCAAGAAGGCCACGAAGATGTCGTATAACGCAGCTCTCGGGTACTGGGAAGCGATCGGTGTACCCACGATTGGTTATGACGACAAGGGCAATTTCAACCCGTATCCCATGGCGAAGCTGAACGCAAAAGTCTCGGGCAAATCGGTGGCCAGTTCCAGCATCGTGGTTTCAGTGAGCGATGAATTGAGCTGCGGCACGTGCCATGCCTCCGGCTCAGACCCGGCAGCAGAACCCGCCAGCGGATGGGTCGACAACCCCGACCCCACCAAGGACATGAAGTTCAACATCCTGAAGAAGCATGACGACCGTTGGAACATCCAGCCCTATCTCGCGCAACTGGCGGCAGAGGGCTACAACTATCAGTCGAGTCTGTTCCAGACGGCATCGAGCGGAACGCCCGTTCTGTGCGCAGCCTGCCACAGCGACAATGCACTCGGCGCGCCCGGCCTCGCCGGAATCGGCGCCGAGGCCAGCGACATGCACACGCTCCACGGGCCGCAAATACTGCAAGCCAATGGACAAACGCTCGACCAGAACAGCCTGGCTGACGACAACAAGTCGTGCTACCTCTGCCACCCCGGACCGGTCACGCAGTGCAAGCGTGGAGCGATGAACAAGGTGCTCTGTTCCAGCTGTCACGGCACCCTCACGTATGCCGGCAACCCCGCACGCAACCCCTGGCTGATCGAGCCTTCTTGCCAACTCTGTCACCAGAACAGCCAGCGCTATACCACTGCCTTCGACAACGGCCAGTGGCGAGCGGTTACCGATCAGACATTCGCGACCAATCCTAACGTTCCCATCGCCGGCTCGGATCTGTATCGCTACAGCTCCGGACATGGCTCGGTTTACTGTTCCGGCTGCCATGGTTCGCCGCATGCCGAGTTCCCC
>Ga0209698_10005718_pt1 | contig 13382 bp, 8 predicted proteins | sample LitLauG_LLR_2012_FD_187203 | JGI IMG/M metagenome (GOLD analysis project Ga0209698, IMG submission 187203) | Freshwater sediment microbial communities from Pennsylvania, USA - Little Laurel Run_MetaG_LLR_2012 (SPAdes) (version 2) | ecosystem: Environmental > Aquatic > Freshwater > Creek >... | reverse complement strand
CTTCCAGGGCTACATGGCAGACGCGGCCGATGAGGTAGTCGGCGGCGGACTTGCCTTCATCGATGGTGACGACTTCGAGGGGAGAGGACTGGTTGTGCGGGCGAAGAATAACATGATTTCCGGCTACTTGGACGTACTTCACGGTGCACGTATCGTTTTTCAGAACCGCGTACATATTGAACTCACCTTTGCGATAAGGCGTAAGTGAGTTGTAATGGCGGTCAATGAGCAGCGTGGCACCAGGAAGCAGACGGGGATACATGGTCATCGCTTCCTTGGCATCGACCTTGATGAGCACGAAGCGGTGCCAAGCGGAGCGGTCGCCTTCGGTTTCGGCGCGCAGGTGCTGGAGGAATGTTTTCTTGAACTTGAGGATTTCCTTCACGTGGCGGCTGTCGATCAGGGGCTGAGTGGCGGCAGTGGGGGCGTCGGTGAGCAGAACGTTCTCGAATTCGTCGCCGCTCGGCGGCAGGATGGTGGCACGTTTGTTGACTTCGGCGGGATCGAGCAGATCGAGGACGGAAAGATGCTGCACGGAGAGGACTTTGTCCATGCCTTCGAGGCTGAGACCGCGTTTCTTGTTGAGAAAATTGGAGATGTGGGCCTGCTTGAATCCGGTCTGTTGGGCCAACCGGAGGCCGGTCAGTTCGCCTGCTTCGATGCGCTCCCACAGGATGGCGCGCAAATTATCTTGCAGGACTTTGAACTTCATAGGCGGGAGTATAGCACTGCGGTATCGCATGCTGTTAAGGGCGGTAGTTTTCCACAGGCAAGCTTTGGCCATTCAACCTTGACTGAGAAAATTCACAGCTATAGGATCGCGGCAAAGTACAGGCCACTACGCTCCAGGAATGAGAGCTATGACGAGCAATTCAGATAACTCGAATGAGGAGAAGAACTTCGGCGAATTTCGGAGGAAGGTGAAGTCGGCCGAAGTGTTGTCGGCATCGATGGAGCGGCTGTTGTTGTCGCTGCGCTTCACGGGGCGAGTGAGCCTGGTGGTGCAAAACGGACGCGTGCTCAAGTCGGGCTACGAGGAAAGTTACTTCCGCCAGCGTTCGGAGTTTGGCGGGGTAGACGACGAGATCACGCAGAAACTATAGACGCATGGAGGAAGTTAAAGGCAAACATCAGTTCAAAGGGACAGATCGGGTTCATGGCAGTTAGAACTAAATAGACAAGCAGGCCATCGTAAGAAAAACGAGCCCTGCGTTGGGTTCCCGCAAACCGCGGAAATCGAACGCAGGGCTTTTCTTTAGCGTCGGGCTTGCGATTTCCGGCGCTCAGGTCGGAAGGAGCAAGCGAAGGGGTTATTCGAACTCATGGAGGAGTAATGAAAAGCAATCAGGACGATGAGTACAAGTCGGTGCGGAAAGAATTGAAGTATTGCGAGCACTGCGGCGGGTTATGGCTGCGGGAGTGTGGCGCGGGAGTCGTGTATTGCGAGAACTGCCAGTCGAGAGTGGCGGACTTGCCGATTCCGAAGAAAAAACCGGGGCGTATCAAGATGCCGGTGCGTTCACACACCCTGGTGGAGGACTACTCGGTGGAGAGATGGGACGATGACGAGATGGAATTTGAAGCGGCGGGAGGTGCAGCATGAGCAACATGATTGCGTGGATCGCGGCGGAGGCGGAACGACCGGAGTTGAAGGTGGGCGCAGGATTCCCATTGATTCGACGGAAGGAACGGCAGAGGCAAGGGGTGGACGTGCAACGATTGCCGGCGCATCAGTTTGCGGCGCTAGGCGAAGATTCCCACCCTGTCGCAAACAGCGCGACAAGGGTGGGGCACCCGGCGGCCGGCGAAAATCCCCACTTCTCGCAAACAACGCGAGAAGTGGGGCACCCGGAAAATGATGCGGTACCGGCCATGGAGCAGACGCAGGAGATTGCGGAGATGGTGGACGCCTGCGACGAGATCCGCGAGGCGTACGAGCGGGAGCGGCGAATCTACCGACGCCGGACGGTGGCGATGTTGCGGCGCTACATGCGGTACTCGATTGAGACGGGAAGGCTGCCGTCGCTTCTGGGGAGAGAGTTCTTTCGAGCGAAGGTGACTTCGTACACTGTGGTGACGTTCGAAGATCGCGTCATCTTCGTGCATGACATGGAGACCTGCCTGGAACGGTTGGATGAATTTTCGCGGCAGCTCATTGCCCGACACATTCTGCAGGAGCATGATCAACTGGCGACAGCCACGCTTCTGCACTGCACGGAGAGGACGGTGCGGCGGCTGACTCCGTTCGCTCTGGACCAGATGAGTGACATTTTGCTCGAAATGGGACTGATGGAGAGGCTGGAGCCGAATCCGGGAAATTCTTGTCAAGGGGGTCTGGAGGGTCGAAATGCTGTAAGTGATTGTGAAGATGGAGAAAATAAATTTTGAAAAATGTCCGGTTGACCCTTAGCAATTTGCTATTCTGAATATAGAGAGTAAGAAAAAAGAAATCTTCTGTGGAGGGCGTGCCCAAGGGCGCGCCCTTCGTTTTTTTGGGAGTGTTTCATCCGTTGAGGAATTCATAGGGAAATCCGAGTGTTGGCCATGATCAAGAAGAAGACAAAGAGAGCAAGCAAGGCGGGGAAGAGTAAGGCGAGAGCGAAGAAGAGCGCCAAGGGAAGCAGTGCGTCCAGGACTAAGAAACAGGTTGATCCGGTTGAGGTGAGGAAGGATATCGCCAAGATTGTGGGGTCGGGGGCTAAGAAGGTGGCGAAGGCGGTGATGGAAGAGGCCATGAAGGGACAACTGGCTCCGGCGAAGTACATGTTCGAGGTGGCGGGGGTGTATCCGCCAGTGACGGATGGGGAGCAGGCGACGCAGGAGGAAGATTGTCTGGCGAAGACTCTGCTGTCGCGACTCGACAATGCTAAGAAGCCGGCGCCTGAGGAAGAAGACGAGCCGGCTGGGACGGGGGATACAGACGAGGTGAAGAGCTCGGACGGGGTGAGGGAGAAGGCTGAGGGCGAGAAGAGTGGCGGTGACGTTGTCGCGACGCAGTAGGGAATGGTTGGGTGAGTCGACTTTCGAAACTCGAACTTGAATTGCGGAAAGTCAAGTCCCCACCCTAGCCGCGACGAACGCGGCTAGGACGGGGCACCCGGCCTGGGATTATTTCTTTTGACGGCAAAGGTGGGGTGCGGACGATACCGTAGAATGAGGCGGAGCGGTGCAAAGAGATCTGGTGGCGATTTGGGTTGGGGAACGCAAAGGGCCCACCCCTTCGGCAGGCTCAGGGCAGGCTCTAGCCGCAAAGAACGCGGCTAGGATGGGGCACCCGCGAGAAATGGGGCACCACGAAAGGCGGACTGGAGTGTCCGCCCCGCGCAGGATGGGAATGGACATTACCTGGTTGACGGACCGGATCGCGGTCGGGGGCGGGATCTGGAACTCGGAGAATATGGCGAAGGTGGCCTTGGCTGGGATCACGCACATCATCGACATGCAAATCGAGTTCGATGACACGCCGCTGGCGGTGGATCAGGGCATCGAGGTGCTGTGGAATCCGACGGACGACGATTTCGAGGCGAAGCCTGCGGAGTTGTTCCGGCGAGGAGTGGACTTCGCGCAGAAAGCGCTCGACGAGGGCGGTGCGAAAGTATTTATTCATTGCGCGGCGGGCGTGCATCGGGCGCCGATGATGGCGCTGGCGCTGTTGGGGACGATGGGGTGGACGATGGGGGACGCGATGACTCTGATTGAGGCGCGGCGTCCGGTGGCGGATTTTGCAGAGGTGTATGTGAGGAGCGTGGAGGAGTTTCTGGATGGGAGCGGGGAGTAGAGTCGCCGGCTGATGACCGCCGGGTCTCAGTAGAGACTTACCACACCGGACAAAGAGCGACACTGGGGGCGCGGGGAAAGCTCCACTTCTCGCCAAGGACGCGAGAAATGGGGCACCCATCAGGAAGTCAAAATCCCCACCCTAGCCGCAAAGAACGCGGCTAGGATTGGGACGCCCGCTGCGTTCACTAAGGGATTGATGGAGGAGAAGAACATGGGTTACGCCGGACGCCGCCCTACGGGGCGGCTTTGTTGTTGGGTGTTAATGGCGGGGATGGTATGCGGCTTCCGGGTTTTGGCTTGGGGAGCGGCGCCTGGCCCGCAGAGTGGACCGGCTATGACTACCGTTGCGGACACGGTTTACCGAGCGGACGGAACGGCGGCGCAGGGGACGATGATCATTACCTGGCCGGCCTTTGTGAGTGCGAGCGGGACCGCGGTGGCCGCGGGCGTGAGCAACGTGGCAATTGGTGCGAACGGTGGGTTCAGCGTGGCTCTGGTGTCGAATGCGGGAGCGAACCCGGCGGGGGTGTATTACACCGTTGTCTACCAGTTAGGACCCGGCGAGGTGAAGACTGAGTTCTGGTCGGTGCCGACGGCTTCGCCGGCGAACCTAGCGACGGTGCGGGCGACGCCGGGGTCGGGCGTGGCGGGGCAGGGAGTGTCGATGCAGTACGTGAACACCGCACTGGCGACGAAGGCGGACGACAGCAGTGTGGTGCACGTGAACGGAACGGAAACGATCAGCGGGACGAAGACGTTTGCCAACGCGCCGAATGTTCCGGCTCCGACAAGTTCCGGACAAGTTGCGAGCAAGGGATATGTGGATCAGTCGGTGGCGAACGTGGGAGCGGGGAATTATCTGCCGACCGCTGGTGGAACGATGACGGGGCCGCTTACGCTGCCGGGAAGTCCGGCGGCGGCGCTGCAGGCGACGACGAAGCAGTATGTGGATACGGGACTGGCTTCGAAGTCGGACTTGATTTCGGGGCTGGTTCCGGTGAGCGAATTGGGGGCGGGACAGGCGAGTGCCAACAATTGTCTGTTGGGGAATGGGACGTGGGCGCCGTGCGCGGCGGGCGGGACGGGAAATCTGTCAACGACTCCGGTGGCGAGCCAGACGATTGCGCAGCCAGCGGGAACACAATTTGCGACCAACAACCTGGCGAACATCCGTTATGTGACGTCGAGTTGGAATTGGGCGCAGACGCCGGCGGACAATCTGGCGACGCCGGGAAACGTGGCGATTCATCTTAGTCCGTGCCCGCTGGGGATCGATACGGCGTCGAGCACGAACTACTACACCTACAAGGTGTACATCTCGGGGGCGGGGACTGCGGAGGCGGTGGCGGTCACGGGTGGGAGTTGCACACCGGGAGCGAGCAGCGGAACGATTACGGTCAAGACGGCGTACGCGCACGCGGCGGGATATACGGTGGGATCGGCGAGCACGGGGATTCAGGAAGCATGGAACGATGCGTGGACCAACGACATTCCGCATGACGCGACGAACACGGCGGCGCCGTATGTAAAGCTGACGGCCGATTCGAATTATCGGGTGTATGCCTCGGTCTACCTTCGCGGCAAGGGCGGAATTTTGGACGGGGCGGGGGCGTTCATCGCCTGCTCAACTCGTGATCGCTGCATTTTTGTGGGGACGACTCAGCCTGGTCCCGCGACGCATTATCACAAGCTGTATAACCTGACCGGCGGCTCCACGGTGAACGTGGACGGGGTACAAGTGGCCAGCGTTTCGGCGTCAAGCGGAACCTACACCATCACGACAGCGAGTGTCCATTCTTTCGTGGTGGGAGATACGGTGGACTGCGAGTATCACTCCCAGACCAACGACCAGCACTGGGCGTCGCCGGTGGTCAGCGTGCCAACGGCGAGCAGTTTCACGGTAGCGTTCGGGAACGGTTCATTTGCGGCGGGGGCGAATACGTTCGGGTTCTGCAACATTCTGAATGCGTTCATCGAAGACAACTCCAACAAAGTGGTGATCCAGGACATCAACCTGACGCAGTTGGCCCCGACGCTAGCGATGGGATTTTTCAGCTATGGGATCGTGAACGACAACGACCAGCAGTTCATTATCGAGCGCGCGGGGAACCGGTCATCGATGGTGATCCAGAGCACGGCGAACTGGCCGATCGGTGCGTTCCTGTACCAGCGCACGGACCAGGGAGCTGCCGGGATTACGTATCTTCACAACTCCGAGTTCACCAACATCAACTGCGGCAATGCGGGCGGGAATGGTTTTGTGGTGACCAATACGGTCTGCCAGGGATTCCCGTTATTTGGATTCCGCTATTTTGGAGGGCTGCAACCCTCCACGTTCGAGAACGTGTATGAGGAATCCACGGGCGGAACGATGAATCCATTGTATGGCTCGCTGCCGGCGCAGATGGGGATGCTGGTGCAAGGCGGGACTGGGCATCGGATTGTAGGGACTTTTCCGGTTGCAGGCTACGCCCCGACTTTTGCCAGCGGCGGCGGCAATGCGGCGGAGCGAACTTACTTTGTGGTTCCGCGCAGTTCGACGATGGGGTACGGGCCGGTGCTCTTCATCGGGCTGGCGCAACCGACCAGCAGCAGCACGAATATCAGTCTGCAGTGGCCGTCGATTGCATTGCAGGATGGCAACACGCATGGGAGCCTGGGCACGCTGACGTGGGACATCCTGGTGGCGACGGGCACGTCGGCGACTTCGCCAGCACCTTATGGCACGGGTACCTATGCCTTGGCGACGAATATCTCCGGGTCGTGCAACACGGGCGGCATTTGTTCCTATACCGACACGCAGCCGGGGCTGACTCAGTACACCGTGCAGGCACAGCAGTACTATCCGGCGTTCTGGTTCTGGCCGGCGAACCTGGCGATTAATAACACGGTGGTGTTTCAGGATGTACTGGCATCGAACCCGGCAGTGGTGGCTTCGCAGGGAATCACGAGCGTTTCGGTGGTCGCGGCGCATTGCACACAGTTGAATGCGGCGTACCTGCGCAGTCCGGTACAAGTTACCTGCGAGACGATCAACAATACTTATCAGGCTACGGTGCTGGGAACTCTGGGTGGACTACCCGCCAATAGTAAAGGGCGGCTGAATCTGGGGGCGTATCCCAATCCGCCCAACGATCTGATTACCCTTTATGACTCCAACTTTGGTAAAACCGCGGCGACGGCGGGGGCGCGGCCGGCGGCCGATGCCGGGGATACGACGATCGGGATGGATCAGACGGGGGGATTGTCGGAACGGGCGGGGACGTCGATCACGTCGTACATCAATGCGCTGCCGAGCGGAACGAATTATCTGGAGCGGCTCACGGCGTCGGGAAAAACCTTTAATGTGCCGCTGACGGTGAACGGTGGGTTGGCGGTGAGCGGGGGAAACGTAACGCTGCCCGTCACGGGACCGGGATCGCAGTGTCTGCACGTGAGTACGACGGGAGTGGTGTCGGGTACGGGTGCGGATTGCGGGAGCGGCGGATCGTCATCCGGGACAGTGAACACCGGGTCTGCGTCACAGGTGGCGATGTATTCAGGCGGCGGGACGGCGGTCAGCGGGGACACGGTGCTGACGGACAACGGAACGACGCTGAACTACATGGGCAGCGGCGGGCTGGCGACGACGACCGGGACGTTCAGCGGAAATCTGACGGTGAACGGGCAGTTGCGGGTAGCGGGGCCGTGGTCGGTGACTTCGCCGGTTCCGGGGACACAGATGGGAGCGGCGGGGGCGGGGACGTCGGCGCTGGGCATTTCGAACGATGGGAACTTTTATATCTCGACGAACGGCGGAACGCCACAGCAAGTAGCGACCAGCGCGACGAGTTCGTACTTCCCGAATCTGTGGCAGGAAGATGCGAACACGTTGGGAGCGTACAACGGGACGAATCCGCAGGCGCTGCACGTGTACGGGACGTACGGGAGCGCGTCGAGCTACGAGCGGACAGGGTTGGGCTGGGACGCGAATGGGCTGTTTGTGGTGAGGAATGAGAATGCGGGGACGGGGCAACAGCGGCCGCTAGGGTTTTCGATTGGATCGACTGTGCGGTGGATGCTGGACACGGCGAGTGCCTTTAAGCCGTTTCAGAATAATTCCTTTGATATAGGAACGGTGACGTCGGTGCCGCGGACGGTTTATGCCGGCACGTCGTTCGATTCGCTGACCCAAGGGCGGTTGAATTTCGAGCTGTGCAATGACTTGACGACGGGGACGGCGCTGAATTTTCTGGCGAAGTACAACGGGGCGACCCCGGCCTGCGCGGTGAAGGCGGGCATGTCGGACATGGACGGTGTGATTGGAGTTGTGAGCAACGGATGGGGGATTACCGGGAATGCGGTGATCACGTATCGCGGCTATGCGCAGTGTTCGTTCGATGGGGGCACGACGGCAGGGGATTACGTGGTGGCGAGCACAACGAATCCAGGGGATTGCCATGATCCGCTGACAACAGGGCGTCCGACCGGAGTGCAGGTGCTGGGGCGAGTGGAGTCGACGAACGCGGGAGCGGGCACGTATGGGGTGAGAGTTTCGTTGGATGCTCCGGGGGGAACGGGAGCGCCGGTTACGTCTCCCACATTTACGGGCACGGTGACGCTGCCTGATGGAACGACGGACAGTGCGGGCGGGCTTACTTTGGGCACGGCGGTGGCGTTGCCCGGGGGAAGCACGGCGGCGACGCAGTCGACAGCTGATAGCTCGACTAAAGTGGCGACGACGGCGTACGTGCAAAATCAGAAGTACATGACGAACACGGGAAGGTTTATCGATGCCGCGCTGCAATCGGGGGCTACGCTGGACGTGAGGCTCAACAACGCCAACGCCCTGGCTATCACCAGCGGCAACTCGACGATCGATGCGCGGGCCATGGGCGGGACGCAGACGCTCGCGTCGGAGGTCAGTATTGGGGAACTGCGTCCGCCGGCCGTGAGCGCGGTATCCGGGACATCGCCGGGCGCGGGCACGTATAACGTTGTTTACACACTGACGTCGCCGACAGCGAGCGAGACCTCGGCGTCGATGGAGTCGACAGTCACGGTTACCGGAGCGCAGGCAATTCAGGTCGCTTCGCCCACCTATTACGGCACGGCCACGTCTTACAGTGTGTACATGACCGCAGCGGCTGGTGCTTCGTGGACGGAGAAGAAATGCGCCTCGGCCACGGGTGTGGCCATTGGAACGGCGGTGACCATCACGGCGTCGTGCAGCGGGGCGGCGGTATCGCTGGCGAATAGCAACTTCGGTGTGGCCCTGGTTCCGCCACAGACGGGAGCATGGAATGTCTCGATCACTGATGGAGTTTCGTGCGGGCTGCGCTTCTTTGATCAATCCTCGTTTCTGGGAAGCGGTTCGGGTGCGGGCCGTCCGTGGAGTGTAGTATCGGCGTCGTCGGCTACCAACGTCGAAGGGTTGATCTGTACCGACAACAATCCCAAACAGAACTCGGGCTACTACAATCTGGTTGGACTGAGCGCGCATGATGTAGCGGGTGACACCATGCACACGGCGGTGATAGTGATTCAGAACACGTACGACACATCCGCATTCGTGGGACTGCACGCGGGCGCGAATACGGCTGTTCCGGCTCTGTGGGTCTGGGGAACCTGTTGTGCGACCTATTTCTCAGGCGCCGAACTTGGGGGCAATGGCATAGGTGAGCCACTGAAGATCGGCATGGTGGGAACGGGGACGTACGGGACGAACTTTCACGACACTTCAGCCGGAAATCCCGGGCCGAACCTTCCGACCATTGAGATCGCGCAAGCCGTTCGCGGCCTAACCTTCAGCGGTACGACCTATATGGAGGGATCAACCCCAGGCCCCTGCGCGGACGCGATTCAGATCGCAACGGCGGCCGGCGTGCTCGGTCCGGTCTCATTCGACAACGTTACCTACGGCGGTATCGCTTGCAGCGGCTCGAGTTCCTACATTTTCGATGTCGGAGTGAACAGTAACACGGTGAATCAGTTCTCCGTCAGGAGTATCCAGACAGGGACTTTGACCAATGTTTTTCGGTATCCGGCAAACACAGCACTGAACATTTCGGGCGTGGGAACCAACTCGGTCTACCCCGAAATTACCTTGGATATCAACAGTCCCAAGACGGTGCTGACGAATTTCCAGGTATTGGGAGCCACGGCGCTGGGAACGGCGACGGCGATCACACCTGGAAACTCGGACAACTCGACCAACGTGGCGACCACGGCATTTGTGAAAGGGCAAGGATATGCGGGGCTGGCTTCACCAGTGCTGACGGGGACACCGACGGCGCCGACGGCGAGCGCGGGCGATAATTCGATGAAGATTGCGACCACGGCTTACGTGAAGAATGAGGCGCAATTCGCGTGGACGTGTCCGGTGGCGGGATCGACGGCAGTCACACAAAACTGCAATTGGACTTTGCCGGCGGGGCTCACGATTATGGGGTTTGATTTTGCGGCCAACACGGCGGCGGTAGGGTGCACGACGTATCCGACGGTGCAGGTGTGGGACGGCACGGCTGGTGCGGAGGTGGGCAGCTACTCGATTACGCTGAGTTCGGGGAACAACTTCCCTGCTCAGGTCGTTGGCAGTACGAACATTGCGGCGGGGCACTGGCTTCGGATTAAGGTGACGACGGCGGCGGCAGGATGCACAACGTATCCGCTGGGCATGGTCGCGACCGTGACGTACCAGATGCAGAATTAAATTAAGAGGAGAGTGAAAATCCCCACTTATCGCGCTAAAGACGCGGGAGAAATGGGACACCCGGCGGCAATGAACGAAAGATGCAATGCTAGGAATGCAGGGGTCAAAACCTCCACCCTGTCGCAAAAGGCGCGACAAGGATGGGACACCCAGGTGAGCACGTAGTGTAATCGGCAAGAGGACGTGAGTGGCCATCGGCGGGAGCCGGTGGCTTTTTTGTTGGTGCGAGCGGGCGAGGTTCATGACAAGATTTCTTGTTTTTCTGGTTTGCACGGCGCTGATGATTGGCGCGGGGTGCGCGCGGCGGGCGGGTCGGGCTTCAATGCCTAGCCTGGCAATTCCGGTAAGTTGCGCGTCGAAGATCACGATGGTGGAATGCGATGCGCGGGTGAGTCCGCCGAAGTGTAAGAGTGTGAGGGTGACGTATCGCAAGGGGTGCGAGCAGATTTTGGTGGCGGGAAGGAAGTAGGGCGGCGTAAGGCACCGCACGGGTTTGGAAAGTCCCTACCCTCTCGCGAAGAGCGCGAGAAGAGTGGAGCACCCACTGGCTTTTTTCGAGTCAGGGCTAGAACTGATGGTGTTTTGTGGCTGGGAAAACCTTGAAACGCAGCGGGCACGGAGGAGCACAGAGTTCATGAGGAAGATTCTTTTCATTCTCGTGGTGGGGCTCGGTGGAGGCGCGTCGGCTACGACTTACTACGTGAGCTTCAGTTCGGGGAGCGACGCGAATGATGGAGCCTCAGCGGCGAGTCCGTGGAAGACGTTCGGCGGCCCAGGGAACCGCGTGAACGGTGGCACGTTCTTGCCTGGTGACACGATTCTTTTGAAACGTGGCGATGTTTGGAATGAGGCTCTGGTGCCGCCTTCTTCGGGTGCTGCGGGAAATCCGATTACGTTTGACGCCTATGGGACGGGGGCGGCGCCGAATCTGACGGGATATTACGCGGTGCCGGCGACGGCCTGGCAGTTGGTGACGGGGAATGCTTGGAGGGCGCTAATGCCGCCGACGTACACGACGGTGAATTTCTGTTTGTTTGGTGACCCGTCGCATGCGGGCGCGCAGATGCCTTCGGTGTGGGGGCAGAAGCAGACGGTCTTTTCGGTGACGAGTCTGACAGCGCAGTGGGATTTCTATTTTGCGAACGGATATGTGTACGTGTACTCGGTGGGAAATCCGGCGACTTATTACAACGCGCCGATTGTGCCGATGGGGCTGAGCAATACGCCGGTGATAAACGTCAACGGGAAGTCGTGGCTGACGTTTCAGCACATCCTGGTGAACTGGTTTGATCAGTACGGAGTATATGTGTACGGGGCGAGCGATCATTTGGTGTTCGCGAATATGGAGTCGGACTCGATGATTCCGCAGGGCACACAGCCGCTGGGATTCTATGTGAATGAGAGCGCGCCGGGGCCGGGGGATATCAAGATCTACAACTCGGAAGCGCATATGAACTACGACGGGTTTCGGTTCGATGGGGCGGCGACCGGGATCTTGATGGTGAACGACAAGGCGTACGCGAACCGGGATGGGGCGCTGGTGGATAACACTTCGGCGGTGAACTACTCCTACTGTCATTTTTATGCGTCGAGCCTGGCGGTGGCGAATTCGACGGACGTGGAGTGGACGAACGGGACGGGGCCGACGGCGGGAGTGGGGAACGTTCCGGGGGATACCGCGCCGGTGGTGCAGGCGTGGCAGAGGTATCCGGCGCGGGTTACGTTGACGGTGGACGATATCGGGATGACGCCGGAGGCAGACGGCTACTACGCGAATACTGTGTTGCCGATCGCCGATGCGGCGGGAATTCCCGTGGGCGTGGCGATTACGGTGGGGTATACGTCAGAGATTGCGCCGCTCATTCCAGAGATTCAGGGATGGATCAATGCGGGGCGGGATGTGACGGCGCACTCGATCTCGCACACGTATTACACGAATACGGATGCGCTGGACATTCGGTACACAGGGAGCGGGACAGCGGCGACACTCGGGATCAGCAACAAGGTACTGACGATTACGGTAACAGGTGCGCAGGACAGTGTGAGTTATAGCCTGGCGCAGGCGACGATCTTTGATGTAGAGAAGGCACTGACGGCTACGGGACATTTCACCGCGGCAGAGAATCCGACGTGCCAGGGGCCGTACGGGTCGGGATGCTCGGCTTACACGAAGGCAGCACTGCTGGCGCAGGATCTCGCGGATGTGGCTGCGCAGGACGTGAAGAGTTCCGTCTACGCCATGCAACTGGATGTGACGCGGCTGACAACGGACGAGATTGCGCTTTCGCGGCAGTGGATGACGACGAACCTGACGGGGCTGCCGGCGACGCCGGTATATGTGTATCCGGGCGGATATGAGACACCGGCGATGCAGGGGATCGCGGCGGGCGTGCCGTATAGCGGGGCGCGAGGTGCGCTGAAAGAAGATCAGGGTGTGAAGGATACGTATGCGAGCGGGTTTGATGTGCAGAACGTTACCAGCTTCGGGGTGTATCCGACGTGGCAGCAACTGCAGCCGGCGGTGCTGCGGCAGAAGGTACAAGCGCTGGCGTGGAAAGAGATGGTATGGGGAGTGCCGTGGGGAATCTTCTGGCACTTGAGTGAGCTAAGCGCGACGGAGATTACGAATCTGATTGCAGACTTGCAGAGCGCAGGCGCGACAATCCAGTCGAACACGGAACTGGTGAACTGGCTGGCAAGCGGGACGCTGGAGACGGGGACGGACGGGAACTACTACTACAAGTCTCCGGCGACGAGCACGGGGTTGGATTTTCGTCCGACGGGGAATTCTCCGGTAGTGGATGCGGGGCTGAACCTGGGCGCGGCGTATGCGATTGATATTAACGGAATCAACCAGAACAGCTACGGGAATGGGTGGGAGATTGGAGCGCACGCGTACATCTCGGGGACG
>Ga0209698_10005716_pt1 | contig 13383 bp, 8 predicted proteins | sample LitLauG_LLR_2012_FD_187203 | JGI IMG/M metagenome (GOLD analysis project Ga0209698, IMG submission 187203) | Freshwater sediment microbial communities from Pennsylvania, USA - Little Laurel Run_MetaG_LLR_2012 (SPAdes) (version 2) | ecosystem: Environmental > Aquatic > Freshwater > Creek >... | reverse complement strand
TGGTGAGCGCGGCAGGATTCGAACCTGCGACCCATGCCTTAAAAGGGCATTGCTCTGCCAACTGAGCTACGCGCCCACAACCTTTCAAATTTAACACATTCGGAATGGCTGCTTGGGCCTCCAGGCGCTGGCAAACTTGTGGATCAGTTGGTTCAATTGCTCGCGGGTGATACGCGCGAGACCCGTTCAACTTCGCTCAAGGCAAGATTCTGTTCGGCTGGAACGGAAACCCATAGAGCCCTCGCAAATCGGCCAATTCTACTCCACTTCGGCGGGTTCCCTCAGTTCGCAAGCTGCACTACTTTGAGGATATCGAGATCGAGAGCGAAAATATCTGAATTTGTTGCGCAGGAGCGTGACCAGCAGCGACCCGCTAGTGGTGCAGTCTCAACCTGCACCACTACCGGAGCGTGAAGAGTGGGGCGTCGTGTCCCTGTCTGACCAGTTCGTCTCAACTAGTGGGCGATGGGGCGAATTGGTGTCGGCTTAGTTCCGGGCCTCAGAGAGGCGGCGGGAATCTTCATCGGCCGGGTCGAGAGCAGCTGGCTCGAAACCTCGGTTTTCGGATGATGAACCTCAGCCATGCGAACCGATTCATAACCCCGCCGTCTGGCAACGATGCGGAAATCGAACGCCACCGTCGAGGCGCCGCCTCCGTGCTCGCGCACTTCAAAGCCGGTCGCCGTCTTCCGCGCCACGTACAGGCCGTTGGAGTCGCCGTTCGGGGTCAGATACACATGGTAGGCGAGAGCTGTATTAGTGGACTGCGCGAAAGACGCGTCCAAGGGGATCCACGCCACACCGTTGCTGAGTTCACCGCTGCCAAAATCCTCGAACCAGTTTTCCGGGCTCTCCACAGCGTACAGCGCAACCTCGCGCCCGTCTTGCAGCTTTGCAGTCGAAGACTTGGTGCCGTTGACGATGAGGTTCCCGCTGATTGTCAGGTTCCCGCTGGCGTCCACAGTGAACACGGTGCTGGTTGCCGAGATGCCCTGCAAAAGCAGGCCTTGGCCGGCAAGGTTGATAAATACGCCGGCGGTGCCGTTGGGGCTGAGGACTTGTCCGACGACGCCCGCGGTTCCCCCTGAAGCCGATGAGGCATAACCCGAAACGCCGACTCCGCCGCTGCTGGCATCCGCTCCATAGACGCCGACGGTGGGGCCGGTAGTCGCGTCTTCAAAGCCGGCGATGGCCACGCCGTCGCTGCTGAGACTGTTCCCCCACACGCCGTACGCCGGGATTCCGGAAGTGGCGCTGGCTTGGCCACCCACGCCAACCCACATGTTGCTCGTTCCAGTGACGCCCGAGCCATTCGGGCTGGGACTGCCATCCCCGGCGACCCCGGTTGCGTAACCGGAAGTTGAGGTGTTGCTGCCAAATACTCCTGCGTAACCTGAGCCCTGGCCATAGATTCCGGCGTAACCTGTGCCTTGGCCGTAGATGCCAGCGAAACCCGGGCTTTGGCCATACACTCCAACGGCAGACGTGCTGTTCGAGATTCCCGCTACCCCTGCCCCGCCACCGTCATTCTGACCGTACACACCGTTTTGGTTAGTGGAGGTCGAAGTGGACATGGCGATACCAGCCACGCCGTTCGAGCTTGTGCCGCCCGTCTGCCCAAGCACTCCGGTACTTCCGGTACCTCCGGCGGAGTGACCGGACAAAGCCACATTCTGCGTAGTCAGGGATACCAGGCCAGCCCCGCTTCCCTTTTGCTGGACCAGTACGATCTGGCTCGTATTGGAGCCGCTGAATACGGTGGGTGGGTTCGGCGCAGACGACTGCGGAAGCCCATTGCCGCCCGCTGCTTGTGGCTGCGACGTGCTGACCGGCGCGGGTTGTGCCGCGGACTGGGTCTCGATCACCTGGCGCACTTGATCACCAAGATTCTCCGACAGCACAAAGTCGGACAGCGACTTCCCCCCCAGTTTCTCGGCCTCAACTGCCCTCAGGGCGTACGGCACGCTGACCAGCAGTGTGCGAGGAGGCTGGGGCTGTCCCTGAACTTCCACACCCAGCCAATGCGCCTCTGACGAAGCGAACAGTTCCACGGGAAGGCCCTCAGATTGGGTGGATCCGAGCAGCACAGTGTAGTTGCCTTTGCTGTCGCACTGTACGCTTTGTGTTTCCGTCCAGACCGGCTCGGTATCGGCTTCCTGCTTGTACAGCGTGAAGGTGACTTCCGCCGCACCGTTCAATGGGTTGCCACCGAAGTCGGTCAGGGTTCCGTTGAACTTGATGAGGCGAGGTACAGCGATGCGATTGTCGTGAGCCATCATGCTGGTGGCCGGCGCAGCCTCGGCGCCTGTCACGTTCACCGACCTCGGCTGTTGCCCCTGCGCCGACAAAAGACTAGCCAGACACATTCCCGCCACCCACGCCCATCCGCAATTCCATTTCATGGTGACACCTCGTAAAGAAAAGTTGACGAAGATTCCGGAAGAAATGAGCCCCAGGCGGCCTCGATCAATGCGGGTGGAAATCGAAACTCTTTCCCCAAAAGGCAGAAGAGGACCAATGCTAGACCTGCTGCCAGAGAACCCGCTGGAGTTTACCCTTCCTTCCTCGAAGATCAACCGGAGTTTCCCTGTAATTTGGCTGAAGTCGCAACCCCAGTGTCTGTAACAGTTTACGGACCCCTCTGAAGAAACTGGCGGGGAAAGAAAGTCCAATCGACGCCGCAAAACGCGAAGGCCGCCCTTGCGGGCGGCCTTCGCACTGAGTACTGAGCGGACCCTCCGCCCATGCACACAACCTTGATTGATTAATGAGCCGTGATCACCCCAAAGTATCCGTTCGTGTCGCTTGGCCCCGCGGTGAAGTACAGCGCATTCTTCGCTCCATTGCTGGTCGTTCCACCGCCGAACTCGATACCCCAGAGACCGCTGATCGAGATCGCCTTCCCGGACGAATTCTTCGCTGCGCTCACAAACTTGCCAGTCGTGAGATTGAATCCGTTGATGTTGCCGGTCGTCGTGTTATTCGAAATCAGCAGCAGTCCGCTCAGCGTGCCGAAGTTGCTCGGCGCCACTGCCAGACCCCACGGTTGATTCAGTGGCTTGCCTTGCGTGAAGCGTTTCACAAATGTCCCGCTCTCCGTGAAGATGTCAACGTACCCACCAGAACCGCCCGACTGGCTGGCGTACGTGACATAAAGCTGGCCGCCGATATCCTGAATCCCAAACGGCGCAAAGCCCGACGGAATCGTGCTGTCAGTGAACGAGTTCACCAGGCTGAAGGTTCCGTTGTAGACGTCCACCTTATTATTGGCGGCATCGGCGGCATACAGAAAGTTTCCCGATGTGTGGCTTGTGATCGCGAGCCCCGTATATACCGCGCCTGCCTGCTGCGCTCCAATCAGCGTCGAGCCCGGATTGAACGTGGACCACCCCTGAATCGTTCCATCCAGAGTGGCGAAAAGAAACAGCGAAGTCCAAGAGTCGATGGCGAACTCCGAAGAACCGTTGTAGACGATTCCCGTCGGCGTCCCCGATCCCGTGCCCGAAGCCGGCGGAACGATTACCTGTAAGCTCTGCGGATTTCCCTTGCCGTCGTACAGAGTCGACCAACCCGAGGCGTTATCGCTGATCCAGAACGGCGCTCCCGGCGCGTAAACCAGGCCCCAAGGATTGGTCAGCAACGCATCCGTGTGTTTTGCCTTTCCCGTCTGGTTCGAGACCAGATTGCTGAGTGTGTAAGACTGCGCCACAGCTGCGCTGGAGAACATCAGCGCTAGCCCAAAGACTGCGGCGAGAGTGATCCAACGACGAACAGAAGTGTGCATGCATATTCTCCTTGAGCGAGTAGTTTGGGGAATTCGGAACCGATGTTCCGCGCAGGTTCGTCAAAACTTCTCAACTTGCCAGCCCCGAAATCGTAGGCCAGACGCGGCTTTCCACTTGTCATCGCCATGTCACCAATTTGCACATTTCCTGTAAGCAAATGTGGCGCGGCAGCCCTTCGACAAGCTCAGGGCAGGCCCTGCCCGCGAGCCCTGACCAATAAGCCAGCGTTTAGCGTTAGTTGATCTGTCGCCGGAGACGCAGCAAAGAGAAAAAGGCCGCCCGAAGGCGGCCTGGAGTTGTACATACAGCCAAGTACCTATTTCACCACCGAAATGCTCCCAAACGTCCCCGCCAGATTTCCGCTCGGTCCGGCAGTAAAGAACAACTCGTTCGCCGCGCCATTGTTCGCACTCCCGCCGCCAAATTCGATCCCCCACAGTTGATCGATCTTGATCGGCTTTCCATTCGTATCCGTGACCGTTCCCACAAACTGCCCCGTCAGCGCATTGAACGCATTGATGGTCGAGTTTTTATTGATGTTGTTCGAGATCAGCAGCGTATTGCTGAGCGTTCCAAAGTTCTTCGGGGCCGCGGCAAATCCCCAAGGCTGATCCAGGGGACCGTTTTGCGTAAGCCGCTTCAAGAACACGCCGCCTTCGCTGTAAATATCGATGTAGCCTCCCGATTTGCCAGACTGGCTGGCGAACGAGACGAACACCAACCCGTTGATGTCCTGAATACCGAACGGCGCAAATCCCGCCGGAACCGTCGCATCAGTGAACGAACTCACCAGATTGAAATTCGCGTCGTACATATCAATCTTGTTGTTCGCCGCATCCGCTGCGAACAAAACATTCCCCGACGCATTGCTGGTAATCGCCAGCCCCGTATAAACCGCCCCCGGATTGTTCACCGCAATGATCGCCTGGTTCGGATTCGACTGCGGCGCCCAACCGCTGATCGTTCCATCGAGCGTGGCAAACAAAAAGATCGCAGCCCAGCCCTGCACCTGAAAATCCTGCGACCCGTTGAACACAATCCCCGTCGGCGATCCGGGACCCGAGCCGCTCGCCGACGGGATCACCACCTCCAACCCCTGCTTCAATCCTCCGCCCGTGTACAACGTGGACCAGCCCGAACCGTTGTCGCTGATCCAGAACGGCCCGCCCGGCCCGTAGGCGAGTCCCCAGGCATTCACCAGCAGCGGATCCGTATGCTTGGCCTGCCCGACTTGATTCGATACCAGATTCGTCAGCTGATACTGCGCCACGGCCGCGCTCGATGCAAAAATCAGCGCGAGTCCAAATGTAAGCGTGAGAGTGATGGTCCGAATGCTTATGCTGCGATGCCGCATATGAAATCTCCTCGTTTCAGAATTCGATGGCCAGTGCAGTGCAGGGGCAGTGCCGGTGCCGCATTCGCACTCAGATCACGATTCTCTGACTAGCAAACCGATCGTAAGTCGCACGCCAATCGCGATTGTCAGCGCCATGTCAGCAATTTGCACATTCGGTGTCTCGCCCTCCTGGTGTTAAAATCGTGCGTCCCCAAAACAACCATGCGAACTGTCCTGCTAACCATCGCTCTCTCCCTCGCCGCGTCCACCTTCTCCGCCGCCCAACTGGAAGACGTCCTCAAGAAGGCTGAGTCGCTCGAACACCGCGACACCTCCGGCCTCAGCAATGACAAAATTATCGCCGGCCTCAAAGAAGCTCTGCAGGTCAGCACCGGCAAAGCCGTAGCCCTGACCGGCCGCACCGACGGTTTCCTCAAGAATGAAGAAATCCGCATCCTTCTCCCCCCGAAGCTCCAGGCCGTGGGCAAAGGCATGCGCATGCTGGGAATGGGCGAGCAAGTCGATGACCTCGAAATCGGCATGAACCGCGCTGCCGAGAAAGCCACACCGCAAGCCAAGGAAATCTTTCTCGCCGCGCTGAAAAGGATGACCTTCACCGACGCTCGCAACATCCTCACCGGCGACGACACCGCGGCCACCGAATATTTCAAGCGCACCAGTACCGCCGACCTCACCACCACGTTCACCCCAGTCGTGCATCAGTCGATGGAGCGCGTCGGAGTCGTCAAGCAGTATCAAAAAGTCATCAAGAACGCACCCGGCGGAAGTGCGATCGCCAACGAGTTCGACATCGACAAATACGTCGTCGAGAAGACTCTTGACGGCCTCTTCCTTATGTGCGGAGAAGAAGAACGTAAGATCCGCAAGAATCCGGCCGCCCAGACAACCGAGTTGCTAAAAGAAGTCTTCGGCAGAAAATAGGTTCGGGACAATGGCTGGCGCCTGAGCCGCATCCCGGCTCGATGTCTTTTCCAGATTCCGAACAAACTTCCAGTTCCGTCGCCGAAGTCCCCTTGCCGGAACTACAATCTCTCATCCCGCGGAGGCACATATGTTTGCTTCGCTCTTCTCCACGCGTTTCTTTTCCACGACTGCGCTTCTGTTAGGAGCGCTCGTTCTTTGCGCCTGTCCCAAGAAAGAGTGGCACTACGCTCCGCCGCCCGCGCCCGCTCCCAGCGAAACTTTCGACGCGCAGTTCGACGCCGCTCACCTCGACCCGAACGGCGCCGCCCGCAATGTAGACTGGCATCCGCAACTCTCGGGACATCTTCCCAACCCCGACACCTGTAACAACGGCCAGCCCTATACGCCGGCCTGCACGCAAAACAAACCGTTTCAGGATCAGCCCGACGGAATTAACGAAGCCTTCTGCTTCATCGGAAAGGCAACCAGTGGCAGTCCGATCCAGTCTTTCTTTGGCCACGCCGACTGGATGGTCGCGCAATTCAACGGCAGCATCGGCTGGTTCAACTTCGGCGCCGACTTTGACTACGATCTGTTTCTCATCCCCGCGACTGACAATCTTCCGCCCGCTCCTCCCGCCCCCGTCAACGCTCATGGCTTGACCACGAATAACAACCACGTTGCCGACGACCAGAAAAATTCGCAATACATCGAGATGGAATTCGACTCCGACGAGACCAACCCGGCCTTCACCAAGGGCTGGTGGAACGATTTCAAGATGAGCGGAATAAACGATGACGTCAACGCCGTAGCCCAACTGCTTCATCCCAACCAGAAAACTTTGGCCTGCGGCTCCGCCGTAGGGTTGTTTGGCCTCGACTGCGACCACGGCTGCCGCAGCGAACTGCATCCCATCTATGGCCTCGCGATTCAGCGAACCGAAGATCCCAGCGACAACGAATGGTCGGTCATGGCGCGTAACTGGGGCACTGGAGGATATTGCAGCCAATACAACGACGAACTCGCCGAGACTAGCCTCTCAATCGTTCTTCCCTACAGTTCGTCGCAGCCGCCCACCAGCGTCGAAGTGCAGGATTTCGCTTCTGCCGGGGCCAGTTCAACTACCTCGGTCGGATGCCCCAGCCTCTACTTCCAGAATGGACAGACCATCGTGAATCTCACTCTGCCTCCTCCGGAACAGCAAGCGGTCGCCGCCTTCACGCTGAAAATCCAGTGGCCCACCGGAGCGCAACCAGTGGCCTGTACGCAACCCAGTGCAGCCGAACCCGCGGCCATGGCGCTCACGGCCGAGCACACCAGCAAGATGAATGGCGAGGACTACATGGGCGCTCTGCTTCAAGCTGCAGCCCAGAGTCAAAACCCGAGCATTCAAAGACCCAGCCTGGAAAAAGACATCCTGCCCACCGTTCCACAGAGCCAGTCGCGCATGCAAGCCTTCAAGCTCATGGCTACAGCCCCGCCGCCACAGCCGTGCGATGGAAGCATTCCTGTTAAGAGCGGACTTCCCCCTCCCGCGCCCGTTACAACGGTCCATCGACTGAAGAAAGACACGCGCAAGCAACTCCGCGACGTCGCGATCCGCAACTATGTTTGCCGCAGCTACAGGACAAAACAGTTCGCCTTGCCCCAAGGCAGTACGCAACAAGATTTCGATCAAGCCTGCAAGGGCGTCAAGTAAAGAAATATTAGACGGCGCCACGTTGCTCACGCGCCCTGGCCGGGAGATGAGACTTTCTTCTCTGTCGCATCGAAGACCGTGTCGAAGCCGCCACCCTTGACACTCCCCCGCCCAAACTGCCAAACTTCCCTGCCCGCGCGATCCAGTCAAATCCCGCAACCAGCGCGGCGTTTCGATCTCTCAGGAGGACTTCCTCATGTCTCGCACGATCAGCCGAGCAACGATCAGCCCATCCGCGCTCCGAGCAGTCCTGATTCTTTTCCTTACCATAACGATCATCCCCGCAGCCTTCGCCGACGGACCTTACACCATCGGCTCGGCCAACACCGTCACCGCCGATCCCACCATCCCGCGCCCGCTCACCACGCCCTGCTCCGTCACTCTCTTCAGCAACTTCGCATTCGACAACAACTACAACCTGAATCCCTACGCGTATGCGCCACCGGCCGACTGCCCCGGCCCTTGGGCCAAGGTTGTGCTCGAAGTGGATATTTATGTGACGGCCGGCATCCAGTTTGACCGCACGGCCAACATTTGGCTCGGAGGCACCAACATCTTCTTCGGCACAACCGCAGAACCTTCACCAAGCCTGAGTCCCTCCTGGCACGTGGAAAGCGACCTCACCGACTACTCCCCGCTATTCACCCTGGCGCAGCAAGGCTCGGTCTATCTGGGCAACACCGTGGACAGCACGTACACCGGAATTCAGTACGCGACCGCCACCTTGCAGTTCTATCCACTCGCGGCCAACCAAACCGCGCCCGTCACCGCCGACGTCGTTCTCCCGCTCTCCGCCGGATCCACCGGAGGCACCGTCACCCTCAACACCACCACCGACACGCTCTCCGGCACCTTCACTCTGCCCACCAACATTCAGAACGCCTATCTCGACGTCTACTCGCAAAGCCAGTCCGGCGACGAATTCTGGTATACCTGCGTTCCCACCGATGTTTCCAGTGAACTCCAAAGCTGCAGCAACACCGGCTTCCGCGAAACCGAAGTCACCATCGACGGCACGCCCGCCGGAGTCGCTCCCGTCTCCCCGTGGATCTTTACCGGAGGCATCGACCCCTGGCTCTGGTTCCCGATTCCCGGCGTGCAGACTCTGAACTTCGTTCCCTACCGCGTCGATCTCACACCGTTCGCCGGACTCCTCAGCAACGGCCAGCCGCACACCGTCGCCTTGAGCGTCTTCAACGCCAACGGCTATTTCGAAGACACCGCGACGCTGCTCCTCTATCTCGACTCGGGATCGACTACAGTTACGGGAAGCACGGTCAAGAACTCCCTGGCGTCCCCCAACCCAGTGGTCACTGAAAATCTGAACGTAAGTACTTCCATTACCGGATCAGTACAAGTCTCGTCCAACCGCAGTTTCGTCATCAGCGGCTTCGTCAACACCTCGCACGGAAAAGTGACGACCACCATTTCTGAAAGCCTGGCGTTCCGGAACTATCAAGTCTTCAACATCAGCAGCACGCAATACCTCCAGGACATCCAGGTGTCAGGCAAAATGCACTCGGCCACACTCGTGCAAGTCTCCGGACAACCCAACCTCACCATCTATAAGAACTGGAGCTTCCCGCTGGTCCTCGACATCAACCAATTCGTGACCTCGAGCGGCGGCATCAACCTGACCACCAAGGCCCGCCAGACGTACAGCAACCAGCAAGTCTCCGAGCAGAACTCAATCCTGTTCGACGCCCTGGCGACCACCAACACAGCCCAGCGCCAGGACACACTGGAGTTCACTTCCAGCGGCAACCTGATCGGCAACATCAACCAATCCGCCTCACAAACCTACAACCAACAAGACGCGCCCGGCGTGAACTATTTCTGCGTAATAGCAGCCGCCAACAACGCCCTGACGAGTTTCAGCCCAGGCTGCTCGCAGTAAGAAGTAGTGGAGGGCACGTAGGAGGGCACGGAAGAGGGAAAGGAAGATAGGCGTTGTCATCCTGAGGCCCGCGTACTTTGCGGGCCGAAGGACCTATGCAACTGCGTGTACTATCGATGTCGTGGGTGCCCCGCTTCTCGCCTCTTTTGCGAGAAGTGGGACCGGAAACGTAAGCATCGTGGTTTCGTTACTTAACCGAACTCACCACAACCGGAAACTCAGCAGGCCCGAGCCGGGTGCCCCACTTCTCGCGCGTTCTTTGCGCGAGAAGTGGGGATTTTCATTTCGCCCGCGTGGAGTGGACACTCCTGTCCGCTGCCCTTCACCTTAGTGTTGAGGCCCTAGCGCAGGTGCGGCGGGTCCAAGGTTGCGCAGTAACTCGCGAGGCCGGTCAAATGAAACATTTTTCACAACTTACCAACTCATCCAGATTAATGCGGAAATCCGTTGAATTTCCACGACTCGGGGAGTACTTTTGGCGACAGAAAGGCGTACGACTTGTCCGAGGTCAGCTAACCATGAAACGGAATTACCGATCTGTAATTCTCTGTTGTCTCAGTTTCGTTTATCCCAGCAGGGCCTTAGCTCAACAGCCAGCTCCCAGAATGATGACGGCCCGTTCAGGTGCACCTAGTCTTTCATTCTCCAAGACAGTCGAAAACTCGTTTCTGCCGGCAATAACGCCGCCAACGTGGATTGGCAGCTACACGTACCAAGGCGACACCTACTACTACACCATGATCGGAACCAATCCGTCTGCTGGCTCGGTCAAAACGCAAATCCCCGCCGTAATCATCCCCCTCAAGTTCACCTTCGCCGACGGCACCATTTTGTCCGCCACGACCGCCTACCCGACATGCGGACTGAGCAAGAGTTCACTCGCGTTGACACAGCAGTCTCCCCTCTTTCATTCTTATGCGTTCGCACCCGGCGGCACGAAGGTCGGTACCACACAGTACACGGACGCCTTCCAGCGCGCTAATTTCTGGAACTACATCTCGACGACATCCAGCGGCTATCACGTACTCTTGTCGCCCGTGACAGTAAAGCCCGTCCAGCCGATCAATGTCACCGCAACTGAGGGCTCCACTGCATCCGGGAACTGTCTACTCTCGAAAATCGGAATGGTGAATCGGTCGTTTTTTGATTCCGTCGCTCAGGGGCTGCTCTCCACGCTCGCCATACCGTCTACGAGTCTCGCTATATTCTTGAGCTATGACACGGTGTGGACCGACAACGGAACAAGCTGCACGTCATGCTACACCGGCTACCATTGGCTAACCCCGAGCAGCCAGACCTACGCCGTCGCCACTTATCTCGATCCAAACTACGGGGGAACCGCGGACACAGCGTCCCTAAGCCACGAACTAGGGGAATGGATGAATGACCCCTTCGCAAGTAATCCCGCACCGGGGTGGCAGGCAGGTCAGGCGACTCAGTGCCAGTTCAATGTAGAAGCAGGAGACCCCGTAGATGGGATCACGTTTACAGCCCCTCTTAACGGAATTACATATCACCTTGAAGACCTCACTTTTCTATCTTGGTTTGCCAGGGAGGGTCCCGCTACCTCCGTGAATGGCTGGTACAGCTTTCTCAATTCGTTTTCATCTCCACCTTCAGTCTGTCAACCATATGCGGTCGTTCACGCCTTTGCTGGCAGCGACGGCGCCGACCCCTATGCCGGAGTAGTCATAAGCAGCAACGGGACTGTGTACGGGACCACGACGTCCGGCAATGGGCCGGGAAATATCTTCACGATCAGTGGGAACTCCTTCTCAGTGCTCCACTCCTTCGCTGGAGGGAACAATGGCGGAACTCCGAGCGGAGGTGTCGTGCTAGGTAGTGACGTGAACATCTACGGAACGACTACGTTTGGCGGCACATCCGGCGGCGGGGGCACCCTGTTTCAAATGAATACCTCCGGCAGTAGCTTCACAACCATTGACTCCCTCAACGGCAATCCCGACGGCGCGGAACCATTCTCCTCCCTATTAGAAGGAACGGACGGCAACCTGTACGGAACGACGTTACTGGGAGGGTCGGGCGGCCAAGGCACAGTCTTTAGCGTCGCAACGAACGGAAGCAACTTTACAGTCCTGTTTTCTTTTGACGGCACACACGGAGCTCAGCCCTACGCACCACTCATTCAGGGCACCGACGGATACTTATACGGAACAACAGTCGGCGGGGGAGCCTACAACGCGGGGGTCGTCTTCAAGATCAGCACTGCTGGCGGCCAGCCCACCATCCTTCACAGTTTCAATGGAACCACCGATGGCGGTGCGCCATACGGGGGACTCGTGCAAGCCTACGACGGGAATCTGTATGGTACAACGACCTCCGGTGGCCAAGGCTACGGAACGATTTTCAGAGTGGATCCATACGGAGTCGTATTTACAGCTCTGCACACGTTCGACTACTCGGTTGAAGGCGGAATCTCTTTTGCTGGTCTGGCCGAGGATGGGGACCCACTCGACCTGTTCGGCGTCACCTACACCGGAGGCACCGGGGGCAACGGGTCGATCTTTGGCATCAATCTTCTCGGCAACCTTACCTACATTGCGCCTTTTGGAAACAGCACAAACGGCGCTGAGGCACGCGGTACCTTGGCCGTCGCGCCGAACAGTACTCTTTACGGAACGACTCAGGTTGGCGGCTTGTTCGGCGACGGGGTTGTGTTCCAATTTGGACCTTAGGCCCAGCCCAGACGTTGGGTTATGAACAGGAAGGCCCCACCGGGCTATGCGGGCAAACTGCCCTGCTGACGAGCGCAAACGACGCAGCTGCGAAGACAGCGCCCCGGCGAAGGCGCAGCGGTACTCAGAAGCTCCGAAGAATTCGGTACTGAACAAATCGGGCCGCCTCAGGCGGCCCGTATGTTTGAGCTAGAAGCTAGTAGCTAAGAGCTAGTAGCTAATCCCCAGCCACCGGCTCGGCAACTTCCGGCTTTGCCGCATGCGCCCCATTGCCGTTCGACTTCGCCAGCGCGCCCAGCGGGATGAATCCATCCTGCGACTGCACCGGCTTCTCTTTCAACACGACTTCGCGATACAGAGACGCCATGCGCGCGTTGTAAGCCTCGTCGTTTTTCTCCGGACCACGTGCTTCTGCCTTGACCTCGGCATCGTGCTTCTGCTTCGCATCGCGCGCCCGCGTCTTTTCTTCACGTGCGGTCTTGGCGATGCCCAGCTTGTCGAGATCGTGTTGCAGTTCGTTGGTGACCAGATCATCGCGCAGGTTCAGATACTCGGTGGCCGTTTCTTGCTTGTCCATCTTCACTTTTTTGCCACCTGCGAAGATCTCATGCCGCCCGTGCTCTTCATACCACTTAGTAAGTGTAGCGGTCATATGCATCTTCTCGATGATGTTCCGCCATCCCACGCCCGTGTTGTAAGCGCAGAACGAAATCTCGCCTTCCTGCGTAGCGTAAGGAATAATGCACTGCTCCGTCCGCCGGAAATCGTAGTTAAACAAATCCTGAAACCACATCCCCGCGATGAACAGGAAGTTCCAACGATCCTGTGTGCGCCGCTTCATCACATCGTCAATCGTCCGGTCTGGACCAACCTTCCCATAGTCCTTCCCGGTAATGTGATAGTTCTTGTCGAACTTCTTCAGAAGATCCATCAACTTGAAGTGAGTAGGCGCCTGATACGGATCGTAGTTCTTCATCAAGCACAATGCCATGCCAACCCCAGTCAAAAATTTCCCGCGCGCCGCATCGTTGACCTTGGCAATATCC
>Ga0209698_10005715_pt1 | contig 13386 bp, 11 predicted proteins | sample LitLauG_LLR_2012_FD_187203 | JGI IMG/M metagenome (GOLD analysis project Ga0209698, IMG submission 187203) | Freshwater sediment microbial communities from Pennsylvania, USA - Little Laurel Run_MetaG_LLR_2012 (SPAdes) (version 2) | ecosystem: Environmental > Aquatic > Freshwater > Creek >... | reverse complement strand
CACCGAGACCGCCCACGGCTTCGTCTGCGCGACCTCTGGCATCGACCTGTCCAACGTCGACGAGGGCGCCGCGGTGCTGCTGCCCGTGGACCCGGACCGCTCGGCGCGCCGTCTTCGCGCCGACCTGCGGCGCCGCTGCGGTGTCGAGGTCGGTGTCATCGTCTCGGACACGTTCGGCCGGGCGTGGCGTCGCGGCGTCACCGACGTGGCGATCGGCTGCGCCGGGATCGCGGGGGTCGTCGACCTGCGCGGCACCTTGGACGCGAACGGCCGGGTCCTCGAGGCGACCGAGGTGTGCGTCGCCGACGAGCTGGCGAGCGCTGCGGACCTGGTGATGGGCAAGGCGACCGGGATCCCCGTCGCGATCGTCAGGGGCGCGGACCCGTCATGGCTCCGCGACGGCAGCGTCCGCGAGGAGGTCGTCCGGCCCTACGACGAGGACCTGTTCCGCTAGGAGCCGGCGGGCCGCCAGGTGCGGTAGGCATCCCATGCGTCGCCGATGACCTCGTGGAGCGCGGAGCGATCCGGCGACCACCCGAGCACGCTGCGCGCGCGGTCGTTGGAGGCCACGAGCACCGCGGCATCCCCCGCTCGGCGCGGCGCCACCGACACGGGGACCTCGAGGCCGGTGACCTCGTGGATCGCGCGCAGCACCTCGGCGTTGCTCGAGCCCGTCGCGCTGCCGAGGTTGCACAGCAGCGACGGCGTGTCATCGAGCGCGCCGACGGCCAGCAGGTGCGCGGAGGCCAGGTCGGCGATGTGGACGTAGTCACGTATGCAGGTGCCGTCGGGTGTGGCGTAGTCGTCGCCGTACAGCTCGAGCGCGGGACGGTCCCCCGCTGCCGCGGCGAGCGCGAGCGGGATGAGGTGCGTCTCTGGCTCGTGACGCTCCGCTCGACCGCCGACCGCACCTGCGGCGTTGAAGTACCGCAGCGCGGCGAAGCGGAGCTTGCCGAGCCGCGCCAGCCAACCGAGTGCCTGCTCGATCGCGAGCTTGGACTCGCCGTAGGGGTTGACGGTCTGGGTCCGGTGGTCCTCGTCGATCGGCGTGTACAGCGGCTCGCCGTAGACGGTCGCCGACGACGAGAAGATGAACTTCGGAACGCCGCGCGAGACGAGCGCCTTGAGCAGCACGAGCGTCTCGGCGATGTTGTTCGTGAAGAACTCCTCGGGGTGCACCATCGAATCTCCCGCGGCGATGAGCCCCGCGAAGTGGAAGCACGCGTCGAAGCCGCCCTCGAGGACCTCCTCGAGGGCGGTGGCATCGCCGACGGCCATCTCGCGGAAGGCCGCCCCTGCGGGGACCTCGTCGCGGTGCCCGGACGTCAGGTTGTCGATGACGACGACCTCGTCGCCGCGCTCGAGGAGCGCGGCGGCGACGACGGATCCGATGTAGCCGGCGCCCCCGGTGACCAGGGCCCTCATCGCTCGACCCTCGCACCGCTGAGCCGAGCGCCCTCGGGGACCGACGAGCCCTCGCCGAGCATGCAGTGCCCGTCGAGCACCGCGCCTGCCCCGACCGTGGAACCCGGCCCGAGCACCGAGTCGTGGACCGTCGCGCCCTCGCCGACGACGGCACCGTCGAGGAGCACCGAGCCCTCTACGTCGGCGCGGTCGCGGACCGCGGCGCGCGCGCCGATCACGCTGCGCGCAACCGTCGCCGTCGGAGCGATCGAGGCGCCGGGAAGCGACAGCGTCGAGTCGTCGAGGGAGCCGGGGATCTCGACCTGTCGCGTCCCGTCGATTGCGTCGAGGTTGGCCCTGAGGAATGCGGCGGCCGTCCCGGCATCGAGCCAGTACCCGGGGTCGACGACGGCGTAGAGCGTGCCGTCGGCGGCCATCTGCGGGAAGATCACGCGCTCGATCGAGACCGCCTGGTCCGGTGCCACGCGACCGAGGAACGAGGGCTCGAGCACGTAGGTCCCGGCATTGATGTCGTTGCTGGGCGCGGTTCCCGGAGCCGGCTTCTCGACGAACTCCTCGACGCGACCGGATTGGTCGGTCACCACCACGCCGAAGGCGCTTGGATCCTCGACGGGCGTCAGCGCGATCGTCCCCTCAGCGCCGGCCGCGCGGTGCCGCTCGACCAGGGCGGTCACGTCGAGGTCGGTCAGCACGTCGCCATTGACCGCGAGGAAGGTGCCCTCGATCCCGCCCGCGAGCGCGGCGAACCGGATGGCCCCCGCCGTGTCGAGGGGCTCTGGCTCGATGGCGAAATCCACCTCGACACCGGCGATCCGCCGGTTTGGATACGCGCGCGCGAACGGCTCGGGGAGGTGGCCCATCGACATCACGACGCGGTCCACGCCGTGGGCCGCCAAGGCGGACAGCACCCGTTCGATCATCGCGACGCCCGCCACCGGCAGGAGCTGCTTGGGGATCGTCGAGGTCAGCGGGCGCAGTCGGGTGCCGAGCCCGCCGGCGAGGACGACGGCCTGCACGGTCAGTGCTTGGTGGTCGTCGTGGTCGTCGAGGCGTGGGTCGTCGTGGTGACCGGCGGCAGCGTGGTGGTCGTCTGCGTCGTCGGCGCGTTGAGCATCGCGTCGATGGCACTCTGGGGCGGCTTCGGCGGCGTGACGCCCGTCGGACCGTAGAACAGCGTGATGAGCATGTTCTGCGAGAACTTCAGCTGGTTCGAGAAGGCCACCGCGGACGGGGTCTTCGCGCCGATCGTGGGCCAGTAGGCGATCAGGGTGTGGCCGATCTTGCCGGCATCCGGCGTGCCCGACGGGCACGGCTTGCCGGAGGTCCAGGTCGTCTTCGGGTTCGCCAGGCCGCGGGGCCCGGGGACGGCCAGGACGGTCGGGGTGATCTTGAGGCCGATGTACGACGAGACGAACTTGTCGAACGTCGCGTTGTTGCCCGCGTACGCCGCCGTCGTCGGCGCAACCTGGATCGCGCCGTTGGCAATGGCGCGGAACTGGCCCGGCGACGTGGGATTCGCGGTCAGCGCGGGCTGCTGGACGCCGCATGCGTTGATGCCGAGCGCGGCGTACCAGACCGTGCCCACCTTGGGCTCGATCGTCGCGGCACCGGCCGCCGGATGGCGGTACTCGTAGCGCGCGAAGGCCACCGAGGCGAAGCCGAGCACGCACACGACGACGAGGACGCCGTAGAAGTTCATCGGGCGCTGCCGACGGTACGTCTTGCCGCCGCCGGCGGCACCGACCCGACGTACCCAGCCGCCTGTGTTGCTCTCTGCCACGGCGAGCCACGCTAGTCGCTGGCGCGCCCGGGTCCCCCGCGCGAGGCCCGTTGGCTCACCCGAGGATGTTCACAGCCCTCGAGATGACCACCGCCACGGTGATCAGCGACGCCAGGGACTGCAGGGCCATGAGGAGCTTGGACCAGCCCGTCAGCGGCATCGTGTCAGTGGGGCTGAACGCGGTGGCATTGGTGAAGGCGGTGTAGAGGTAGTCGTCGAACGAGGGCGTCCACTCGGGATCCGCCCCGGCGGCAGCCATCTGGGGGAACAAGAAGTCCGGCCTGCGATGGACGGGCTGCTGACGCGCGGCCGGCCCGCCGCGGTCGAGCTCCCAGAACCACAGGCCGAACGCAATGACGTTGGTGAGCCAGATCGGGACCGACGCGTAGACGAGGGTGCGTCCACCGGTCTTCGAGCTGTAGAGGAGCGCATGGATCAGCTCGATCAGCGAGGTGAAGTTCGCCACGGTGATCAACGCGATGAGCATGATCCCCACGGCGCGGAGCCGCCGCTCCTCCGCGTTGATCTGACCGGGATTCGCGACCAGGAGCACCACGAGCAGCAGCACCTCGAGGGCGGGCAGCAGGTAGCGGCTCCCCAGCCCCGAGACGAGCCGAACGGGCAGCACGAGCTGCAACGCGATGGCGACGACGACGGCCGCGAGTACGGGCCACCTGGTCTCGCGGGGCGACCGTATCCCCCAGGCGGCGGCTTCCTCGCGCTCGCGCCTCGAGGCGTCGGTCACCCGGCCACGGTACCGACGCGTCGCTCGCTCGCCGGGGATCTCGAAGAGACCGAGTGGCGTCAGCAGGGCTTTGTCGCGCGCCCGACCGTGAAGAAGCTCCAGGGCTTGGGGCCCTTGGCGAATCTGCGGTGCAGCACCTCGACGTCGAATCCCGCCTGCGCTGCGAGCTCATCGGGCACCCGCGTGAGATGGCAGCCCCCCGCGAGCCGCTGCTGGATCGGGTCGAGCCGCCGCTGCCAGGACGCCACGCCCGGGTCATCGGCCAACCCGTGCTCCAAGAAGTGGAGCGCGCCGCCGGGCCGAAGCACCCGGCGGACCTCTTGGAGCGCGAGGTGCGCGTCGGGGATCGTGCACAACGTGAAGGTGCACAGCGCGGCGTCGCAGCTCTCGTCGTCGAGGGGCAGCGACTGGCCGTCGAGGCCGATGAACTCGACGGCCGCCGAGGTCCTCGACAGCCGCGACCCCGCGAGTCTCCTCGCCCCGCTCGAGGGCTCTACGGCGAGGACGGTGCGCACGCCGTCGGGGTAGTGCTCGAGGTTGAGCCCCGAGCCGAACCCGATCTCGACAACGACTCCCGCGAGGCCCTCCGTGGCGCGGTCCCTCCAGCGCGCGAGCCCCCTCGTCCCGCAGCTCAGATCCACCAGCCGCGGGAGCACCCGCTCGGAGTACACGCCCATCGCCGAAAGGTACTCACTTCATTCGTCGCCACGAGGGAGAGAAGCGCTTCTCCGTCGCTACCGCACCTGAACTTTGTTTGGCGATATAACTGCAGCCGCGGGAGCGCCAGCGACGAGGGAGGACCCATGACGGGGCAAGGACGCAGGACGGGTGCGCGCGCCATTGCGCTCGTCGCACTCCTCGTCGGCGTCGCCGTCGCCGCGCCGGCAGGTGCGACGGCTGAGCGGCCCGTGGCGGTCGGACACGGTTCCGCGATCCCCCACTCGCTGCGAGGCGCCAACGTCTTCGGCTGGAACACGGCCGGAGCCAGCTCGATCGCGACCGACGCGACGCACCTGTGGGTGCTCAAGGCGATCTCGTTCACTTCGGGCCCAGTGGTTCCGCCCGTGCTCCTCGAGCTCGACGCTGCGACGGGTGCGATGATCCGGGACCTGCCGACGGAGGCGTGGGGGGGCTGCGATGCACTCGCGATGGCCGACGACGGGACCTTCGTCTGGCTCACTTGCGTGGACGGCTCGCTCGTGCAGATCGACGCCGCGTCGGCGACGCTCGTGCGGGTCATCGGCGCCTCGACGCTCGCGGTCACACAGGCCCTGTCGATCGCGTCGAACGGGACCGACGCGTGGATCCCCGACGTGCGCTCCAACGTCGTCGTCGAAGTCGACGCGTCCTCGGGCGCAGTGGTCCGACGCATCAGCGGGGCCTCCTACCAGTTCGACCAGCCCAACTCGATCACCGCGGACTCCCACGGCGTGTGGGTCGCGAGCTTCGGCGCCACCTCGCAGTCCGTGACCGAGCTCAGCGCGTCGAGCGGCGCGCTCCTCAGGGTGATCCCGCCGCCTGCGAACACCTACGCCACGTCGCTCCGCTCCGACGGGGCCGACGTGTGGATCGGCTACTCGGGACCGGGAACGAACCAGGTCATCGAGTTCGCTGCCGCCTCGGGAAGCGTCGTGCGCACCATCTCGGCAGCAGCGGACAAGTTCTCCGGCCCTGCGAGCGTGTCGCTGGACGGCGCGCACGTGTGGGTGGCGAACAGCATCGGGAACTCGATCACCGAGCTCGACAGGTCGAACGGGGTGCTGGTTCGCGTGATCTCCGCGATGAACAGGCACTCCTTTGCCCCGAGCCAGGTCGCGTCGGACGGAACCCACGTGTGGGTCCTGTGGCAGTCCACGCCTTCGCTCACCGAGCTGTCCGCGGCGACGGGAGGCGTGGTGCGAAACGTCGACAACTCTCCCTATGGCTTCTCGGAACCGGGGCCGCTGGTGGTGTCGGGCAACGCCGTGTGGGTCCTCAACTGGTACGACCGCACGCTCACGCAGCTCAGCGCCTCCACCGGGGCGAAGCTGCGCAGCGTCGGGCCGCGCATCGGCGCCTTGACGGCTCCCTACGTCGAGTGCACCGACGGGCCGCACCTGTGGGTGGCGAACGCGAACTCGCTCGCGGAGCTCGATGCGGCGACCGGCGCGGTCCTTCGTGTGGTCCGGGGACCGACCTTCCACTTCAATGCCATCGCGGCGATCACGGCGGCCAACGGCCACCTGTGGGTCTCGAGCACCGCCAGCCGCGCGATCACCGAGCTCAACGCTTCGACTGGCGCGTTGCTGCGCGTCATCCGCGGCCCGAAGAGTCACCTCGCTGGCCCCGGGCAGCTCGCGGTCTCGGGCGCGTACCTGTGGGTCATCACGTCGTCGGGGAACGCGGCGACCGAGTTCCGCACGGCCACGGGTGCGTTCGTCCGGGCGGTCAGCTCGCGCGCCTACGGATTCACGAACAGCTACTCGATCGCCGCCGACGGCGGCCGGGTATGGGTGGCGGGACGGGGCGTGCTGACCGAGCTGTCCGCCTCATCGGGAGCGCTGATCCGGGTGATCGGGAGGGGGATCGCCAGAGGCATGGCCCTGCCGCCGAGCATCGTCGTGGAGGCCGGAAGGGTCTGGGAGTCCGACGGGGGGAACCTGGCCGCGGGGATCCAGCAGGTCCTCGAGATCGGCGAGGGGAACGGGCGCGTGATGCACGCGTTCGCGAGCCCGTCGTACATGTTCGCCGCCCCCGCCGGGCTCGCAGTCGCCCACGGCCAGGTGTGGGTCGCCAACTCCGCGTCGGGCTCGGTCAGCGAGTTCCCGGCGAGTTGAGGCGCCCTTCTTAGAGCTCCACCTCGGGGTCGTGCACCGGCGCGGCATCGAGGATCCGTGTGACGAACGAGCCGAGCTCGCGATGCACCGCACGGCTCGCGGCCGCCCACGGCATGAGGATGGGGAAGACGTGGAACATGCCGGGGTACTCGTGGGCGTGCGTCTCGACCCCCGCGTCCAACAGGTGCTCGACGAGGACGCGAATCGAGTCGCGGAAGATCTCGTCCTGGCCGTAGGCGATGAAGGTCGGTGGCCAGTGCGCCACGTCCTGGTCGATGGCCGAGACCAGCCCGGACTTGGGGTTCACGCCGTGCAGGAACGGCGTCGTCGGGATGTTCCAGGGAAGCACGTCGAGCGCGGCGTTCTCGGTCACCGAGTCGTGCTCGAAGGCGAGGTCCGCCTCGGGCGAGTACAGGATCAGCCCGGCGACCTTGGGCATCCCGCGGTCCTGGGCCTCGTGGATGAGCGAGCACGCCGTGCCGCCGCCGCCGGAGTCGCCCGCAATGAACAGCCGCGAGTGGGCGAACTCGCCCGACAGCAGCGCCTCGAGCACGCTGAGCGCGTCCTCGAGGTCGGCGGGGTACGGGAACTCCGGGGCGAGTCGGTAGTCCGCGACGAAGACCTCGCACCCCGTCGCAGCCGTGATCGACGAGGTGAAGTACGCGTACATGTTCGGGGTGCTGCCGATGTGGCCGCCCCCGTGCAGGTACATGATCCGGCCCTTGGGCTCGTCGCCTCGAGGTCGGAAGAACAGCCCGGGGACGCCGCCGTAGGTCCGCTCTTCGACGTCTACCTGGTGGAGCAGCTTTGAGATCCCGATCGTGGCCCGGCACGTCTCGTCGAGCACCAGCTCGAGCGAGCGGAACTGATCGATCGGAAGGCCCGACGCGTAGCCGATGAACGATCTGGACACCTCGCGCACGACGGCCGCGCTGAGGCGGTCCGGCACGCTCCCGCTCCCCTTGAGCGCCCCGCGGAAGGGAACGTGCAGCAGCGCGTTCACGAGGTGCTGCGCCAGTCCGATCGTGTCGATCGCCGCGATCGGGGGCCTCGACGTCTTGACCTCTGGTCGCCGCGCCATCGCCATGGGGAACCTCCGAGCGGGGATCATAGATGCGGACCCCTGGCGCCCCAGGAGCCTCGACCGGGCGACGAGGGGCCGTTGGTCGGTGCCGGGGCGCGAGCACCCCCCTCGGCGCGGTGCCCGACGCCGACGCCCTCTGGTGGACTGCCCGTGTGCCGCGCGGGGCGCTGGCGTAGAGTCATTTCGCGCTGGCGCCACCCCATTGGGCGCGATGCGCTGGGAGGTTCCTGCACCGTGACACGTCGTTCCGCGAAACTGGCCGTCCTCGTCGTCGCGGCACTAGGTGCCGCACCGCTCGCCGGCGCTGGGAGCGCCTTCGCTGGAGTGCACCCCTCCACAACGAACTGCGCGACCTCGACGCCGTCACGCGAGGGGAAGTTCGCGGGCATCGTGGCGCCCGGGACAGTGCGGGGGGGCATGGCGACGTGCCTCGCGGCCCGCTCGCCGCGCGCCGCGACGCCGCCGCAGGGCGCGTACAACAACACGCCACCGCTCGTCTACAACGGCGGTGCCGTGATGGACACGACGTCGTCGGTGACCCTTACGCCGATCTACTGGGCGCCCTCGGGCTACTCGTTCACCTCGTCGTATCAGACCCTCACGGAGAGGTTCATCACCGACGTCGCCCACGACAGCGGGTCGAACGCCAACGTCTTCGCCGCGCTGCACCAGTACACGGACGGATCGAGCAACAAGATCACCGGGACCTTCACGGCGGGTACGCCGATCAGCGACACGACCGCGTACCCCTCGTCAGGCGGGTGCACGGCGGACGCGGGCAAGACCTACTCGGACGCCACCGGCTACTCGGCGTGCCTCACCGACGCACAAATCGAGACGGAGATCTCCTCGGTGCTCAGCGCGCATGGCCTCCCGAGCGACCTCAGCCACATCTACTTGATCTTCCTCCCGAAGGCGGTCGAGTCGTGCTTCACCACCCAGGACAACACCTCGGGCGGGCAGTGCAGCCTCTCCCAGCAGGGTGGTGCGTTCTGCGGCTACCACTCCTTCCTCGGCTCGGGTGCTGTGTACGCGGACATGCCGTACCCGATCAGCGACAACCCCGTCACCGGGGGGACTTGCAGCTCGGACGGCGGACGCATCCAGGGTGGCTTCGGGGTCGGGAACCAGTCGCCCAATGCCAACCTCGATGCCGACACCGTCATCAGCGTCACGAGCCATGAGCTGAGCGAGGCGGTCACGGACCCCTACCTCAACGCGTGGTACGACTCGAGCGGCAACGAGATCGGTGACGAGTGCGCCTACATCTACGGCGACACCTCGAGCTGGGGCGGCTCATCGGGGCAGTTCTCGGATCAGACCATCAACGGGCACCACTACTTCATCCAAGAGGAATTCTCCAACGCCGAGTACGCCGCGAACCCGTCGTACTCGTGCATCCAATCGGCGCTGCCCGTGACGGTCCGCTTCACCTCGATCGCGCCGGGCGCCGCGTCGGTCGGCGGCCACTACACGGTGACGGCGAGCGCGACGTACGCGATACCCGTCACCCTGAGCGTGGACGCGAGCTCGACGGGGATCTGCTCGCTGAGCGGGACGGCGTCGGGCTCGAGCGTCACCTTCAACGCCGTCGGCGCCTGCAGGATCGATGCCAGCCAGCCCGGCGACAGCGCCCACGCCTCGACGCCCCCGGTCCAGCAAGCCTTCATCGTGAGGTACTCGTCGAGGACCACGCTGTCCGCTCCGCTCAAGACCCTTCGCTACGGGCATGAGAACGCGGAGCGGCTGACCTTCGTCGTTGCCCCGCAGACCTCGCTTCCCGCCCCCACGGGGAAGGTCGCGATCGTGTTCGGATCGACGACGATGTGCACCGCGTCGCTCGTCGGCGGAAGGGGCTCGTGCGTCGTCCCCGCACGGTTCCTGCGAGTCGGCGCCCATCTCGGGCAGGCGCGGTACGCCGGCAGCTCGAAGTTCACACCGTCGTCGTCGACCCAGGTCAGGATCGTCGTCACGAGATAGACGAGCGCGGCGCGGCGATCGCGTCGGGTGGGGACGGAGGGGGTCGAACCCTCACTGGGGGCGGTTTAAGCGCCCTGCCTCTGCCGATTGGGCTACGTCCCCGCGGCAACCGAACCGCGTGGCACCGGTTCTAGCCCGTCGCAGCCCGACGGAGGTCGCTCAAGGGGAATCCGCGGGCGGGAGAACCGAGGCCGGTACCGTGGTGAGGTGGCTCCGAAGCGGTGTCGGGGCGTGAGCCGCGCCACCCGACTCCTCATGGTCAGCGGTCTGTGCGGCGTGGTCCTGGCCACGTCGCTCACCGTCGCGGCCGCGGCTCCCCCGTCGATCACCTCGCTGCGCGTCCAGGTCCAGCGGCTCGAGGCCACGCTGGCGGACCAGCAGCGCCGCAGCGATGCCCTGTCCCAGAACTTCGACGCGATCCAGGCCCGACTGGTCAACCTCGACCACCGGATCCGCCGCATGCACGACCGGATCAACCGGGTCCACAACGAGGCAAGGCTCACGGGCCGGCTCCTGCGGGGCGACGCGGTGCTCGCTTACATCTACGGCGCGAGCGGTGACGCCAAGGGGCTCTCGCTGTTCACCCAGAACTCGACCCAGGCGCAGGCCGAGAGCATCTACCAGCAGACGGTCATCGGCGACATCGCCGCGGTCGAGGCCCGCTACAACCGCCAGGAGCGGCTGCTGGTCGCCGACCAGCGCAACCTTCGCGCCCAGCGCAGCGAGATCGCAGCGGCGACGGCGCAGGCCGCGAGCCTCGTCGCGCAGAACCATGCGATCGCCGTGCACACCAATGCGCTCGTCGCCTCGATGAGCGCGCGACTCCGCTCGCTCGTGCTCCAAGCCGCGATCGCCGCCGCGCAGGCGGCGGCGCGCCGCAACGACGCCGCGGGCGCATCGGGCTCCTCGGGGGTCGCAGGACAGCTGGGCGGGTCCGCGGGCGCCAACGCCGCGAACCGGGGCTTCACCGGCCTCATCGCCGGCGTCGCGAGGGGCAACGCGGCTGGGATGCGCGCGCTCGGCGCGGCGGAGACCCAGCTCGGCGTGCCGTACCTGTGGGGCGGCGAGTCCCCCGGCGTCGGCTTCGACTGCTCGGGCCTGACCCAGTGGGCCTGGGCGCAGGCGGGCGTGAGCATCCCGCGGACCGCCGCCGCGCAGTACGAGGCGCTCCCCCACGTGAGCCTCAAGGCGCTGCAGCCCGGAGACCTGCTCTTCTACTTCAACCTCGACGGCGACAACGCGGTCGACCACGTCACGATGTACGTCGGCTCCGGCCCCTACGGGAGCCAGACGATCATCGCGGCGTCGCACTCGGGCACGAGGATCTCGCTCGACCCCTCGTTCAGCTACGGCCTGATCGGTGCCGCCCGCCCCTGAGGCGAGCGGGCGCGACGAGGCGCACGGCGCCCCCGCGCTCTCGCTCGTCATCCCCACCTACAACGAGGCGGACCGCCTCGAGCACGGCCTCGAGCGCCTGCGTGCGGCGGCGGCGGAGGGAGCGGTCGACCTGTCGAGCACCGAGGTCCTGATCGTCGACGACGGCTCGACGGACGCGACCAGGACTGCCGCGGGCGCGCTCGCACGCTCGATGCCGATCGCGCGCGTGCTCGCGCATCCGCACAACATGGGAAAGGGCGCCGCAGTTCGCACCGGCATCCTCGCGGCCCGCGGCGCGCTCGTGTGCTTCGCCGACGCGGACATGGCGATCGATCCCTCGCACCTGCCGGCGCTCGTCGAGTCCCTCGCGCGCGCGCCGATCGCCGTCGGGTCTCGTGCGGTCGCGGGCCACGTCGACTACGGCTCGCGGCTGCGCACGGACGCCGGGCGCGCCTTCAACCTCGCGGTGCGCACCCTCGGCGGGGTGCATCTCGCCGACACGCAGTGCGGCTTCAAGGGGTTCCGCCGCGGTGACGCGCTCCTGCTCGCGCACCTCCAGACGACGACGGGCTACGAGTTCGACGTGGAGCTGCTGTGGCTCGCGAAACGCCTCGGCATGGACGTCGAGGTGGTCCCCGTGACCTGGCTGGACGTGCCGGGCAGCTCGGTGCACGTGGTCCACGACTCGATCCGGATGCTCACCGACCTGCTCGCGTCGCGACGGCGCAAGCGCTGGATCGCCGCGGCGCGCCTCGACGGCGCGGCCCCCTCCGCGGCCCCCGAGGGCTCGGTGGTGCTGCGCAGCGGTCACGGCGCGTGGCTGTGCGGCTCGGTCGCGCAGCTCGGCGAGCTTCGAGCGCTCACCGGCGAGGCGCGACTCCTCGACCTCGGCGAGCTGTCCGCGATGGCGCCGCTCGAGGCGTCCCCCGCCTAGCCGCGAAGCCAGCCCTCCACCAGGGCATCCCCGCGCTCGGCCCACTCCTCGAGCGTGATCGCGTAGCGCGCGTGGTCCTCCCAGACCCCGTCGATCGACAGCATCCGGACCGCGACGCCCTCGAGTCGGATGTCCAGCTTCTCGACGACGCGCCGCGACGCGAGGTTCCTCGGGATGATCGAGATCTCCACGCGGTGCAGGTGCAGGTCGCTGAATGCGAAGCGAAGGCTGGCCACCACGGCCTCGGGGACGTAGCCCTTGCCGGCCTCCTCGCGGTCCACCCAGTACCCGATGAACGCGCTCTGGAACGGCCCGCGCTGGATCGACGACAGCGTCAGCTCGCCGACGAGCCTGCCGCCCACGAAGATGCCGAAGCCGTAGCCGGTGCCGAGCTGGCGCTCGCGCTCGCGCAGCGAGCAGCGCGCCGCGAAGTTCCGCCGGTCCTCGGGAGGCGGCACCGTGCCCGCAACGCGCGGCTCCCACGGCACGAGCCAGTCGCGGCACCTCGTGCGCACCTCGCTCCACGCATCGAAGTCGTTCTCCGACAGCGTCCGCAGCACGATGCGCCGTCCCTTGAGCACGACCGGGTCGACCGCGGGGTGGCGCGCCCTCATCTGCCCAGCACGCTCCGAGCGAGCCCGTCGAGGATGTCGTGCTCGGACGTGAGGCACCCCGGCGCGCCGAGGCGCTCGACCACCTCGTGCAGGACGCACGCGCCCGCGACGATCACGTCCTCGCGTCCGGGGACCATCCCGGGACGATGCCGTCGCGCCTCGATCGGCTCTGACGCAAGGCGGTCGCGCCAGCGCCCGATCGACTCGAGCGACAGCCAGTGGTGGTGCAGCGCGGCCTCGTCGTAGTCCGCCATGTACAGGTCGATCTGCGCGAGCGTCGACACCGTCCCGGCAAGGCCCACCACGGAGCGGGCGGGGTCTGTTGCGCCGAGCGACGGGATGGCCTCGAACGCCTCGTCGATCGCGGCATTGATCATGCGGCGCGCAGCGTCGAGCTCCTCGGGGCTCGGGGGGTCGGTCACGAGGGCGCGCTCGGTCACCCTGACGCAGCCGATCTGCATCGAGTGCGCGGCGAGCCCGGTGCCGACGCGCGTGACCAGCTCGGTCGAGCCGCCGCCGATGTCGACGACCACGGTTGGCTCGCCCCTGCCCGCCTGATCATCCGCGGAGCGGCCCGACATCGCGCCGAGGAACGTGAGCTGGGCCTCTTCCCCGCCGCTGAGCACGCGGG
>Ga0209698_10005713_pt1 | contig 13391 bp, 13 predicted proteins | sample LitLauG_LLR_2012_FD_187203 | JGI IMG/M metagenome (GOLD analysis project Ga0209698, IMG submission 187203) | Freshwater sediment microbial communities from Pennsylvania, USA - Little Laurel Run_MetaG_LLR_2012 (SPAdes) (version 2) | ecosystem: Environmental > Aquatic > Freshwater > Creek >... | reverse complement strand
CGACCTGACCCCCGCCGAGGCGAGAGCCGAAGCCCTGACCAACCACAAAATCGCAGCCTGAGCGTCAACGGTTCAGGAGGTCACTACGATCACCCGCGATAATCGCCGAGTCGTGCTTCAGGAGTGGCTGGCCGAAGCGTTCACGATGTGGGGACTGGCAAGTGTCATTGTCACGGTCACCATCGATGGCGGATCTAGCTCGTACGCCAGTCACTGAGTCTACCGTGTGGTCGCTGGGGTCCTGATTGCCTTGGCCCTACTCACCAGCCTCACCGGAGCTCGCACGCCCGTGATCTGGTTCAAGATCTGCCGGATCCTTCTGACATTGTCCGCAGTGCTACTACTCGTGGCGAGTCTGATCTGAAGATTCGCTCTCGAGCCATTCACGTCTCCCTGGGTTGGGGGTGTCCCCGAACGCCTGGTCGGAGTGACTCCACTCAACTAGCCCGCCTGCACTGAGTTCAGGTCCGAGTACGGATCCCAGAACGCCGGATCATCCACCGAACCTGATTGTTCCATCCGGTTGGACCATCCATAGTTCCACGTTCCAGTACTGCATATGCGGGCTGCCATAAGCCCTTGGTGCGTGACTGCGATACAGCCCATGTGCTGGGAACGCCTGCACTATCCGAGCCTCCGGGTGCATCTTGCGCATCGCCGGTCCAGTCCACAGTGCGTCTGAGTATCGTCCAGAGGCGCCCTTCTGCTGGCTCCCGATACCGGAACGATTCTCCTTCGATCCGTCCCAGGCGCCATCGAACGAGCCAGGGTGGCCCACGGCCTCGACCAATAACCGCACGCCGTCCCGCTTGGCCTCCACATCGTGGATTGGCTCACCGATGAGCACCAGGAAGCCCGCGTACAAGCGGTCGCGCCGCACAGCGTCTCCTGTCCAAGCTATCGACCACCCGGTCTGAAGGAGGTAGGAGACCACGTCGGTCAGAACTCCATGCTTGGAGAACCAATGAGTTGCCTGCATGCCGACAGAATCGCCGGGACCGACCTCTGCGGCGTAGACCCGTCGAAGCCGCCTGGCCAGTTGATTACTCACCGTTTCAGGGTTGCCTACCTTCACGAGCCCGACCTTAGGGTCTTCGAACGGACCACAGAAGGACGGGTAGACCCTGCCACTAGCCGCCGGGTCGGCGGCGCTCCAGGCCCACGCGTGCTTGCCGGGGCTGGGCGACCTCGACCGGCGTGGCTGCGGCAGGCCCGGGTCAGAATGCTGCTCCAAACCCGCGTGTCAACAGGTCCGATCCCAGTCCAGCCCGCAGGTAGGTACGGCAAGCCATCTCGAACGCCTGAATCGGACACCTGGGCAACGGCCTTTCGGACCGTCGCCAGTCATAGTGCGGCTCTCGTGAACTTCGAGGCTATCGCAGCACTGGAACGGCGAGAGGCGCACATTTTCGTGGTCCAGGATGAATTCTGCGTGAACCGGAAACGCTGGGAGTGGCCGGGCCGTTGGACGGTGTGGACCCCACCGCACCACTTGTTGGTGTCGGCTGGGCCTGCGAGAGTACCCGGAACCCCGACCACCGCAAGGTGGCAGAGCAAGGACGTGAGTACATGAAGCGTGTGGCACTCATCATCGCGATGGGACTGGCCGTGGTCGGTGCCGGCACCGTCGCCACCTCCACAGTGGCCTCGGCCTCCAAGCCGAAGATCCCTCTCATCAAGTCCATCGCCCCCGCCCACGGACCACTCGCCGGTGGGACGACGGTGATCATTTACGGCAAGAACCTCGGCGGGGTGACCAGCGTGTCCTTCGGGACCTCCGCGGCCACCTCGGTCACTCCGGTGACCCAGGGCGAGATCACGGCGCAGTCGCCAGCCGGATCCGGGACCGTCGACATCACCGTGACCACCGCTGCGGGCAGTAGTGCCACCGGGCCCGCCGACCAGTTCACCTACGTGACGACGCCCACCATCCAGAAGATCACCCCGCATGTCGGCGGGACCCTGGGCGGCAACCGGGTGACCATCGTCGGTGCCGGCTTCACTGGAGCCACCTCGGTGTCCTTCGGGTCGCTCCCTGCCGCGTCGTTCTCGGTGCAGTCGGACGGGGAGATCCTCGCAACCGACCCCGCCCAAGGGGTGGGCAACGTCGACGTGTCGATCACGGCCCCGACCGGCACCACGCCGATCGATCCGGCCGACCTCTACACCTACTCACTCAAGGTGCCGGTCATCACCGCGGTCTTGCCCGGCTTCGGACCGGTGGCCGGCGGGACGACCGTGTCGATCACCGGCAAGTTCTTCAAGGGTACGACTTCGGTCGCTTTCGGATCGATGCCCGCAGCCAGCTTCACGGTCACTAGCGCCAAGACGATCACCGCGGTGACTCCGCCGGGTGTGCTCGGAACGGTGGACGTTTCGATCACCAACGCCTCCGGTGTCAGTGGCACCAGCGCATCGGATCAGTTCACCTACCAGCCGTGAGCATCTCGGGACGGGGCGTAACTGCGCCCCGTCCCGAGGCTCCGGCCCCGCGACCCCCGGCAATCGGTGATCGGCCGGGCCGTGTGAACGACTCGACCAGCACCCGGTTCCGCTTCCGGGCCACGCCCGTCTCGAACCGCTCGAGGACAGGGCCTGACCCCGTTGCTGCCCACACAGTCAGAGTCTCGGGCGGTGGCTCATCGTCTGGCGATGCATACCGCAGGTATCCATGAGTCCGCCGACGTCCCCCCGGAGTCGCCTCCCCTCCGCGCGGCCTTGATGGCTTGAGTTCATCGCGGCCTCCAGAGGCCGAGTGAGGGAGCGCCATCGCCCGGCGATGCCTGCCCACCGCGAACTGCCACCGACCGGCAATTCGGTGATAGGAACAGCAGTTCCACCGGTTGGTGGGCCTAGTCTCCAAGGATGAATCAGCAGCGCTGCCCCCTTGAGGTCGAGAATTCCGAACGCGCACGGATTGTCATTGCCGCAGCCGAGCGGATGTGTGGATCCTGATGGTCACCTTCGAACAGTTGACCGAACTCATGCAAGCCGGAGGTCAGCGCTTCGTCTTCGGTCGGCCGCAGAAGGACGCAATGCTCGCGTAACTGCATCCAGACGAAGAAGCGACGGCATTCAACCGCATCAAGGAGTACTCGACGACCCTGGCGGCGCCGATGCGAAAGCAGGGCCTCTACGTCCTCGTGACCAGTCAACGAATGATCTTCATCGCATTCAACAACAGTGGCGGATGGAAGAAGACATGGGCCGAACCCTATTTTGCGCCAATTGAACTTCAGCAGTTCGCGTCCTGTGCTCCTCTCGAAAAGAAGCGATTGTTTGCAACATTGAATTTCGTCTTCGCGGATGGCAGCGAGGGCTACATCATCGGGTGGAAGAAGTACTTGTCACAAGTGCATGACGCTGTCTCCACTGCCATCAGCGGCCACGAGTTCACACCGCACCCACGTAACGTCGGACTCGCCCCTGCGACCTCTGGAGCGGACGCTCGTCAGATCGGCCAAGGGCCAGACCCTGCACCAGCGCACAGCCAGACGTCCAGGGCCGGTCGATCATCGTCGGGCCGATGGCGCAGCGCATTTCACTTCTGCTTCATGACGATCCCTGGACTCCTGACCGTTGCCCTCTGCGTGATTGCAGCTGTCCTCCTTCCCGGTCCCACCAAGATGATTCCGGTCGTGGTCCTTGGTGGCGTGCTCGCTCAGAGGTCGGATGGCTGAGTAACTGACTGTCCGTTGCCACGGGAGACTCGAACCTGTCCCACAACACCGGCTGTGGGTGCGTTAGCCGGGGCCCATGCGTGCCACTCGCGAACTCGCACGCTTCGGCACCTCGGTGACGCAACTCCTGTCCACAACGCAATCAGGCGAGATCGGTACGAGGCGCAGGAAGAACCGATTGGATCAGCCAGGTACGGGTGGCGCGTAGGTGGTTATCCCGACGACTGGAGTTGACCCGCGCTGACGCGCACATCGGAGTTGATCCGGTTTGGTGGACACGGTGCGCGCTATTGCTGGACGACTCCAGACTGACCGTCAGGCTCGCGCGCCGGAATGACCAGTCGCCACGCATTGGCGAGAGACCATCCGAGGTAGATGGCCACTGTTGCGAGAATCCAGTAGAGGCCGCCACCAGACTGTGCCAGGAGCGTCGCTCCGGCGACGATCGTCGTGAGCGCCGCAGCGTTCAGGACGCCGACCCTCAGTAGCCAGGTTGGACGCCGCTCGAGAGGGAGCCGGTGAAGAGTCCTGATCTGCAGGCTGACTCCAATTGCGGCGAGGATGGCGCCCAAGGCGATCAGGGCGATCCCGAACTGTTTCGGATTCGACTCGGGCACCAGGCCGCTGAGCCCGATGACGAGGAGCGCAACGAGTCCACCGAAGCATTCCCGGGCCCAGGCACTTCTCACTGGATCCGATGTCAACTGGTCGCGGTCGAGGGTGAGGACGACAAACAGGAGACCAAGGAGCGTGGCAGCCACGGTCGCAGTCACCGTGAAGAGATCTGCCCATCGCCCAAGTGTGTACGCAGCGCCCGATACCGCAGTCATCGCTCTGGGAATTCACCCATTGCCCGCTCGACGGCCCGACCTCATGCGGACAACCCTAGGCAATGAGAACCCTGGGCACCGGGGTCGGTGGGTGCCCGTCATCACGGCGAGTAGGACGCTCCCGGGAATGCTCGTTCGAGCACACGAGCATCACACTCCTTGCGGTCGCCTGCTGAGGTCGGTGGGTAGCATCGCGGGAATGAGCGCATCCGCCAGAGCAGCCGAGTTCTTGGATGCGATCACACATCGGTCCACGGAACGCCTCCGATCGATACTGGCGGAACGTGTACACGTCGAATTCCCCTATGACGAAGGTCAACGTGATCACCAGTTCCATGGTCGCGATGCCGTCGTGGCCTATTTCGCTGCGGCGTTTGACTACCTCGAGCCGATCGTCTTCTCCGACATCATCGAACACCGATGCGCCGACAGCCACGAAACGGTCATCGAGTTTCGCGGGACTTCCCGGTGGGTGACGGACCTACGCCCCTACCATCAGCGGTACATTGCGATTGTGGGTACGGATGAGGACGATCGAATCGTCCGCTACCGCGAATACAGGAATCCCGGGGCCTACTGAACACACTCGGGTCCCGGAAGGTCGCTCCAATGGCGCCTGCCCGCCTGCCCTCCTGCGCCGTGTCGGTGGGACAGTGCCGAACGATGGTGGCGAGGCGCTCACGCCTCGGGCTCGATCTGCAGGCGGACTCGGCTGGAAACGAAGACTGGATCATGGCGGCGGGAATCGAGCCGACTGAGGTCTGACGCAGAACCGAAGCTTCTGCCGCGCTCATCTTCACGATCGTGGCGGATCCGAAACGGCATGTGGAGTCCGATGGCTCCGGAATGCTTGGTGGTGTGGTCGTGGACCGTGGATCTTCCGGTGTGGGCGACACACTTCGTCGCCGCCCGACACCTGCCCCCCGGCAGGACCCGGGAGCTGGTGGCCTTCGCCCCCGACCGCGTCATCCGCATCGGACAGCTGCGTCGTGACCACCGACTGCCCATCCGGGGCCGTCTCGCACCCGGCGCGGACCGACAGTGCGCAGGCTGACGCCGTGCCGGCCATGGCTCGGCCCACGGCCTGAAGCGGACCGGACCGGCCCGGTCCCGTGGACGCCGGAGCCGGTCGGCCGTCCGGGTCGTGGGTCAGTCGGGCGGCTTCCAGTCAGGGATGAGTTCCAGGTACCGGAGCGCCAGCCCTTCGAGTGCGATGCCGAACAGCGTCCACTCCTGCAGCGCACCACCGGGACCGGTCGCCAGCGGGTACAGCTGGGGTTCGTCCCGGCTCGCCTGGCGGAGGGCGAATCCGGCAGCCATGGCGGCGGCCGACTCGCAGTGCTGCCTGAGCGTCAGCCCGGCGCGCACCCGGACCCCGAGGTAGTCGTGGACGGTGCCCACCAACTCGTCCCAGGCCGCTCCCGTGGCGTCCATGCCTTCGGTAAGGGCCTTGCGGAGCCGCCTGTCCTCCTTCACCTGCGGATTGGTGACGGACACCACCCACACCCCGACGAACAACTCCCAGCCCCGTTGACCCACGCGGGCGCCGATGGCGATCTCCGAGGCGATCCGCCCGAACTCGAGGACCGCCGCCCACCGCGATTCCGGGGTGGACCGGTCGAAGGTCGCCAGCAGGGGGTCCAGTTGGTCGATGCTGGTCTGGAGCTGTCCGGCCTCGTCGAAGCCGGTCACGACGTTCGCCATGAGCTCGGATTGGAAGGCCGCCTGGTCCTCCCACACCCGCCCGATGATCGACGCGTTGGTCAGCCGCACGCCGGCGTCCGCCTCCACCCGCTCGAACACCCGTTTGAAGGTCAGGTCGGCACCCGTCCGCAGGCCCTCCTCCGCCAGGATCGCCATTCCGGCGTCGACGACCAGCTGCCGAAGTTCCGCGCGTGAGCGCCGGGGTGCACGTGGCGGCATCCTCCAACCGTAGTGCCGGCGCGCCGCACCGATCGGTCGGCGAAGAGCGTGTGACGCCCGCGGGGTCCGGATCCGTCACACTGGGGGTGTGACCGAGACGCAGACCGTCGTGCCCTACGAAATCGGGACCTCGTGGTCTGCGGTCGGCTCGCCGTACCTCATGCAGACCGGGGACAAGGCCATCCTGGTGATCAGCGCGTCCGAGGACGACGACGATCCTCGCTGGGTGATCATCCGGGTGCACGGGTGCTGTGGCATCGTCGTCGGCCCACCGGACGCCGAAGCACGCTCCGGTCACCGCCTCTACGGCGCCGGACTCGAGGCGTGTGCATCGGCAGGGGAGGTGTTGCGGAGCAGTTGGATCGCCCGCCTGGCAGCAGTGCACTCGCTCTATCCCCTCCGTCTGCCGGCGTCGTTCTCCGAGCTCCGGCACTGGATCCTGCTGTTCGAGGCCAATACCGTCGAGTGCGTCGGCACCTCGCTCAGCGTCACCCGGGAGGCGACGATCAGTTTTCCGGACCTCACGTCCGGCCCCTGACGCCGGAGGCAACGGGCCACACCGGCACTCGCGACCGAGCGCCCGGGCCCGCCGGTCCGCCTCCGACGCGCTCACCTGTCCCTGAGCCCATCACTGGCATACTGCGTTGGTGTTCCCCCAACGGAAACTCGCTGTCGCGTGCGAGGGCACTCCTGTCGGCCCTCGCCCGGTCACACGTCCGACCGCCCGGGCGTTGCCGACGGTCGTGCGCGGGGACGCGACGTACCTGATGCAGGATGCCGGCGCGACCTGCCGTCCGACAAGGATGCGGAACTTCTGATGGAGCCAATTCCGGCACGGGACGTCACCGAGGTGCGCTTCGACGGGACCGTCGACGTGGTCGTCGTGGGCCAGGGCGTCGCCGGTGCGTCCGCTGCCGTCGGTGCCCGCCAGGCCGGGGCAGAGGTGCTGGCGGTGGAGCGCGCCGCCACACCCGGTGGGACGTCCGCACATTCCGGAGGACTCATCTACCTGGGTGGCGGCACGGCCCTCCAGCAGGCCTGTGGCTTCGACGACTCCCCCGAGAACATGGCGGCGTTCCTGCGGGCGGCACTCGGCCCCGGTGTCGACGACGACCGACTCGACGCCTACTGCTCGGGCTCGGTGGAGCACTTCGACTGGCTGGTCTCCATCGGCGTGCCGTTCCGGGCGGCGTTCTGCGACGAGCCGAACCGCGAGTCGGCCGATGACGCAGGACTGCTCTTCAGCGGCGGCGAGGACACCTATCCCTTCGACGAACTCGCCGTGCCGGTGCCCCGTGGGCACAAGCCGCAGTGCACCGATTCCGCCGGGGGGTTCCTGATGGAGCGCCTCGGTGCGGCGGTAGCGGCCAGCGGTGCCGAGGTGCGGTCCGATGCCGGCGTCGAGGCGCTGGTCGTCGACGGTGGGGACGTGGTGGGCGTGGTGGTGCGGACCGACGACGGACCCTGGCGCGTCCGGGCCCGGGGCGGGGTGATCCTGGCCTCCGGCGGGTTCATCCACAACGAGGCGATGGTCGCCGAGCACTGTCCGCTCGCCCATGTCCCGGACCCGGCCTGGCGGATCGGCACCCCGAACGACGACGGTCGCGGGATCCGCATGGGGGCCGGGGCCGGCGCTGCCACCACCAGACTCGATGTCTTCGAGTGCGCACTCCCGCTGGGGCCTCCCCACGCCATGGCACGCGGCATCCTCGTCGACCGCGACGGACGGCGGTTCATCAATGAGGACACCTACACCGGCCGCATCGGGTGCCATGCCCTGCGCGACCACGACGGCTTCGTCTACATGGTCACCGATGACGTCATCCACGAGCGGAATCCGATCGGGCTCCGGATCGGCTACGCCGCCGCCACGCCCGAGGAGTTGGCCGCTGACCTCGGTGTCCCTCCCGAGGCCCTGGCCCGCACGGTGCGCGAGTACAACGGGGCAGCGTCCGCCGGGGACGACCCCGCATTCCACAAGCGGGCGCCGTTCCTGCAACCCATCGGCGAACCGCCGGCCAGTGGCATCGGCGCCATCGACCTGCGCGTCGACCACGGGGCCATCTACGCGACCTTCACCCTCGGCGGCCTGGTCACCGACCCCGACGGCGCCGCACTGGACGGCGGGGGCCACCGCATCCCGGGCCTGTACGCCGCCGGGCGGACCGCCGCCAGCCTGGCGGCCCGCCACTACGCCAGCGGCATCAGCCTCGGTGACGGCTCGTTCTTCGGCCGGCGCGCCGGACACCACGCCGCGACCCGGGCCCGGGCCGTCCGTTCCCCGGGGTAGTGGACGGCCGGCTCAGGCGCCGGCGACCGTGCGCCGCACGAAGTAGGTCATGTCTGACGGGGCGTCCCCGGGGGAGTCGACGACGGTGAGCCCGGTGGCCGGATCGGGACCGCAGCGGTGGACGGTGGCTCCGCACTCGAGGTAGAAGGCACGACCCCCGGCGTGCTCCAGCTCGAGGATGACGCAGTCGTACCGGTCGGCGAGCCGGGCCAGTGCGGACAGGTTGGCCACGTCGACGACGAGCCGCGCCGTGGCGGCCGGGCTGGTCGACACGGGCACCAGATCGTGGGCGTGCCGGGCACCGAACCGGGTCACGTCGTCCGACCGACGTCGACGACCGAGCCAGGTGGTCACACCGATGCAGGCCAGTGCGGCCAGGACCGTTGCGACCAGCCCGATGCGTCGGAGGTCGGTGACCCGGAACGAGTGGCCCAGGAACGTGATCCGGCTCGACGTCGTGGTGGAGACGTCGACCGATCCTGCCTGGTGGGGTGTGAGCGTCGACGTCGCCGGCGCCGTGCCGCCGGACGGTGGCGGGGCCACGTCAGCACCTGTCCGGCCACCGGGAAGATGACCGACGGTGCGAACCCCGAGTGCACCGGTGCACCGCCCAGCATCCCTCCGAGGTGGATGGCGGGGATCAGCTCCAGTCGCGCTCAAGCGAGCGACACGCCCGTCTCGGCCACGAACGCCTTCTCCGGGGTGGCGATCCGGGTGAGGTCGATCGGGACGTCGACGTCCGCCTGCGCACCCGAGAACGGTTCGGGCGAGACAGCAGCCAGTCGGGTGCTCCACCCGGCGGGACCGTCCAGGAGCGCGGTGGCCGAGATGGTGCCCTCCACCGCGGCGTGCGGGTGCGCCGGCCCCCCGCCGGGCACGACCACGTAGTGGACCCTGATCCCCAGCGTGTGGACGAGGCGGAGGAAGACGGGGTCACCGGTCGACAGCGCTGCCGTGGGGTAGGCGTCTCCGACCGGGGCCGTGGCGGTGTAGGTGACCGTCATGCGCTGGACGTAGGGCAGCGGACGCACGCTCGGCCGGGTGGTCGCCATCGACCAGGTGCCGGCGGTGACGACGGCGAGCACGCAGACGACCGCCAGGGCGACGACGAGGGGCCACCACTCCTGGCCTGTGCGGTTCGGAGCGGCGTGCTTCGGACCCGCTCGTCTCGACCCGGCGGCGGTGGTCGGGCCCCGGCCCCATCGGTGTCTCGACGCGCCGCCCACGCCGAGCACGATCAGGACGCAGGCGACGAACCCCAGGACTGCCGGTGCACGCACCCATCCGAGCACGGTGCCGCCGTCGGGCACGTGGAGCCACAACCTCCCCCTGATGTCCGATGCCGGCAGTCGGCGCGGATCGAGGAACGGATTGTTGTCCCCCTTGAAGGTGAACGTCCCGCCGTGTGCGGCCACGATCCTGTGGAGCACCACGACCCGCAGGAGCGGACTCCAGTAGCCGACCACCTCGCCGACGTGGTAGTTCGAGCCCGGGACCACGACGGCGAGGTCGCCGCTGTGGAAGGACGGTTCCATGCTCCGGCCGTGCGCGGTGATCAGGGCCACCGCACCGGTGGCCAGCACGACGATCATGAGCAGGGCGACCACCGCGACCAGCCCGGCGCCGACGCTCCGCAGCCATCGACCCACCGTCATGCCTCCTCCCGAGTCGGGGTGCCGCGCGCCGTCCGGCACGCAGCACCCCTCGTCGGTGATCGGCCCGCCACGCCGATGCGTGCGGGCGGGTGACGGCGCCCGGACCGGCGCGGTGCGGTTCCTCCGGCTCAGCCCTGGGCGGCGGCGATGGCGTCCTGGATGGCGAGCACCCGTCGGGCCTCGTCGACGTGGAGGTTCTCGATCATCCTGCCGTCGACGGTGACCACGCCCCGGCCTTCGCGCGTCGCCTCCTCGAAGGCGGCGATGATCCGCCCGGCGAGCTCGACCTCGTCGGGCTCGGGGGAGAAGGCTGCGTTGCACGGCGCGACCTGACTCGGATGGATGAGCGTCTTGCCGTCGAAGCCCATCTGGCGCCCCTGGCGGCACTCGGCGATGAGGCCGTCCTCGTCCTTGATGTCGTTGAACACGCCGTCCAGGATCACCTTGTCGGTGGCGCGGGCGGCCAGGAGGCTCAGGTAGAGGCCACCGAGCAGCGGGTCACGGCTCGGGACCCGCTGGGCGTGGAGCTCCTTTGCCAGGTCGTTGGTCCCCATGACCAGTACGTTCAAGCGCTCGGAGGCGGCACAGACCTCCTCGGCGTGCAGCATGGCCACCGGTGTCTCGAGCATCGCCCAGATCCGGGTGCGGTCCGGGGCCCCGTGACGCTCGAGGGCCGCCTCGATGGCGTGGACGTCGGCTGCCGAGTTCACCTTCGGCACCACCACGCCGTCGGGGCCCGCCGCGGCGATGGCGGCCAGGTCGTCGTCGTGCCACGGGGTGCCGAGCCCGTTGGCCCGGATAGTGACCTCACGGGTGCCATAGCCGCCGCCGGCGAACATGGCGCACGCCCGCTCCCGGGCCTCGGACTTGGCGTCGGGGGCCACCGCGTCCTCGAGGTCGAAGATCAGCGCGTCGGCGGCGATCCCCTTCGCCTTCTCCAGGGCCCGCTCGTTGGCGGCCGGCATGTACAGGACACTGCGGCGCGGACGAAGGTCGGCGTGGCTCATGTCAGTCCTCCAGGGTGATGGTCGAGTAGAGCTCGGCGAGCTCGGGGTCTCGGGCGGCCAGGTCCTCGGCCAGGTCGACCATGACCTTGCACTGCTTGACCGATGCGTCGTCCTCCATCTTCCCGTCCAGCATGACCGCACCGGTGCCGTCGCCCATCGCGGCGATCACCCGGCGGGCGTGGCGCACGTCGGCCACGCTCGGGGAGAAGACCCGGCGGGCGATGTCGATCTGGGTCGGGTGCAGCGACCAGGCGCCGACGCAGCCGAGGAGGTAGGCGTTGCGGAACTGGTCCTCGCAGGCGATGACGTCGGCGATGTCGCCGAAGGGCCCGTAGTACGCGGCGATCCCGTTGGCCTGGCAGGCGTCGACCATGCGGGCGATCGTGTAGTGCCAGAGGTCCTGCTGGAACACGGCGCGCGGCGCGTGGATGTCGCCGGCGGGCGGGTCCTGGCGCACCAGGTAGTCCGGATGGCCGCCCCCCACCCGGGTCGTCTTCATGCGGCGGTTGGCCGCCAGGTCGGCCGGGCCCAGCGACAAGCCCTGCATGCGGGGGGAGGCCGCGCAGATCTCCTCCACGTTGGCCACCCCACGGGCCGTCTCCAGGATGGCGTGTACCTGGACGGGCCGGGTCAATCCTGCCCGGGCCTCGAGCTGGGCCAGGAGCCGGTCCACGTAGTGGATGTCCTCGGCGCCCTCGACCTTGGGGACCATGATGACGTCGAGCACGTCACCCACCTCGGTGACGGCGGCGATCAGGTCGTCCAGCGCCCACGGCGAGTCGAGGGCGTTGACCCTGGTCCAGAACTGCGCCGCACCGAAGTCCACCGATCTGCCGACGTCGACCATGCCCCGGCGGGCGGCCTCCTTGTCGGCGGCGGGCACGCCATCCTCGAGGTTGGCCAGCAGCACGTCCACCTTGGTCGCCAGCTCGGGCAGCTTGGCCACCATCTTCGGGTTCGAGGCCGGGAAGAAGTGGATCATCCGGGAAGGCCGGAACGGCGACTCGCGCAGGGGCTGCGGCGCGCCGACGGCCAGCGGGCGGAAGAAGTCTTTCGGGGAACGCACGGGACCTCCAGGGTTGGACGATGCCCCCTAAACCTAGGGGATGGCGCGAGGCGCCTCGGCGGGACGGTGCTCGGCCGTTCCGGCGTCGCTCAGTCCAGTGCCTCCACGTCGACGCGGGCGCGGGCCACCGGCTCGTGCCAGGTGCGCCCGCAGTCCTCGCAGCGGTGGGGAGCGGGGTGGCCGGGAGGCAGGTCGCACTCGCACTGGTCGAGCTTGCGCGGGTCCGCCGCGCCACACCCGCTCATCGCCCGTCGTCCTGTCGTCCCATGCCTGGATCCTACGGCGTGGACGCGGGGTCGCGGACGCGGTTCGAGCCCTGGAACGGGGGCCGTCAGTGCTGGAGCCAGAGCACCCCCGGAAAGAACACCCCTTCGTCGTATGCGTAGCCGGCGGTGCCGTCGGGCAGTCGACGGCGGGCGATCCCCTGGACCCGGGTGGAGCTGGCGAAGGGGAAGACGTCCCGTCCGATCCACAGGTAGGGCAGGTCCCGGGCCAGGCGCTCGTTCACCGTCCGGTAGGCCTGCACGCGTGCCGCGTGGTCGGTGGCGGACCGGCCGGCCAGCAGGGCCGCCTCGATGGCCGGGTCGGCGTTGCGGGCGAAGTTGAGCCCGACGGTGCCGATCGGCTGGACGGTGGTGGTGCTGAGCCACGGATAGTTGAGGCCGGGGTCGACCGCCCCGAACTGGGCCGAGGGGACGGCCTGGAACTCGCCGGTCAGCAGATTGACGATCCCGTCGGCCTGCTGGACGATGGTGATGGTCGACTGCACGCCCACCCGGGTCCACATCTCCTGGACGACCTGGACCAGCTGGGTGATCCTCGGGTCCGGGGTGGTGCTCAGCTGGACCACCGGCGGTCCGTGTTCGGCGGCGTGCTGGCGGACCAGCGCGGCGGCCCCGGCGGGGTCGGGGTCGGGGTAGCCGGTGGCGGAGTAGTAGGG
>Ga0209698_10005712_pt1 | contig 13392 bp, 15 predicted proteins | sample LitLauG_LLR_2012_FD_187203 | JGI IMG/M metagenome (GOLD analysis project Ga0209698, IMG submission 187203) | Freshwater sediment microbial communities from Pennsylvania, USA - Little Laurel Run_MetaG_LLR_2012 (SPAdes) (version 2) | ecosystem: Environmental > Aquatic > Freshwater > Creek >... | reverse complement strand
CTCCCCGGGCGCGCGGCTTCGAATCGTGCCGACCTGCCAGCATGTCTCGCCGTGGGCGCCGAACGCTTCAGCGGCCGCCGCCGCGTCGGCGGCCGCGACCACCACCACGTACCCGATGCCGCAGTTGAACACCCGATGCATCTCGGCATCCTCGATGCGGCCGCGCTGCTGCAACCAATCGAAAATCACCGGCCGCGGCCAGCAGTCGCGCCCGATCACCGCCTGCACGGCGTCCGGCAGGATGCGCGGCACGTTTTCCACCAGCCCGCCGCCGGTGATGTGGGCCATGCCCTTGATCCGCACTTGACGCATCACCGCGAGCACGGGCCGGCAGTAGATCCGGGTCGGCTCCAGCAGCCGCTCGCCCAGCGTGCGCCCGTCCAGGCTGTCCGAATAGTGCGCGCCATTGGCCTGCACCACGCGCCGGATCAGCGAGTAGCCGTTCGAATGCGGTCCGCTGGAGGCCAGGCCCAGCACGACATCGCCGGGCACGATCGAGGAGCCGTCGATCAGTTCGGATTTCTCGGCCACGCCCACCGCGAAGCCGGCCAGGTCGTATTCGCCCGGCGCATACATGCCCGGCATCTCGGCCGTCTCGCCGCCGATCAGCGCGCAGCCGGCCAGCTCGCAGCCGTGCACGATGCCCGCCACCACCTGCTCGGCCACGTCCACGTCGAGGCGCGAGCAGGCGTAATAGTCCAGGAAGAACAGCGGCGCGGCGCCCTGCACCAGGATGTCGTTGACGCTCATCGCGACCAGGTCCTGGCCGATCGTCCGGTGGCGGTTCAGCGCGAAGGCAAGCTTCAGCTTGGTTCCGACCCCGTCGGTGCCGGACACCAGGACCGGCTCGCGGTATCCGGCCGGCATCTGGTACAGCGCGCCGAAGCCGCCGATTCCGGCCAGCACGCCCGCATTGAGCGTGCGCGCGGCCAGCGGCTTGATGCGGCGGACGAGCTCGTCGCCGGCCTCGATCGACACGCCGGCGCCTGCATAGGTCAGTGGATTGGTCATCGACGTCCCGCCCATCCACCTTGCCTCGCGCAAGCCCGCGGGCCGATTGGCGAGCACGGACTTAGACTACGTGGTCTTGCAAGTGGCCGGCAGGTAGCGGCCAAAACGAGGATTGTATTGGATGGTGCACCGGTGGCGCTGCGGCGGCTGAAACGCGCCCGTCTCGCGAGCGCGTCTTGCGGGCGCTCGTGACCGCGGCTCCCCGCCAACTCGCGCTCGGACTGCTGCAGCCGCCGGCACGGACGCTGGATAACTTCGTGCCGGGCCGCAACGCCGAGGCGCTGGCCGCGGCGCGCGACCTGGCCGCAGGCCGTGGTCCGCAATTCGTGTACTTTTGGGGTCCTTTCGGGTGTGGCCGCACGCACCTGCTGGTTGCGCTGGCGGGCGGCATCCCTGGTTGCGACTGGAAAGGCCCATCCGGGTTGTACGCAGTGGACGACGTGCATCAGTTCGATGAGTCCGACCAATCCCGCCTGTTTGCGCTGATGAACGAGGTGCGCGCCGACCCGGCGGCGCGCCTGGTCGCCGCCGGCGACCGGCCCCCGGCGCAGCTGCCGCTGCGCGAGGACGTGCGCACGCGGCTGGCCTGGGGCCTGGCGCTGGCGCTGCAGCCGCTGTCGGAGCAGGACAAGGCCGACGCGCTGTCGGGCCAGCTGGCGGCGCGCGGAGTGCGCGCCGCGCCCGACTTGATCGCCTACATGCTGTCGCGCCTGCCCAGAGACATGCGCACGCTGGCCGCCGCGCTGGCCGAGCTGGACGCCTATGCCCTGGAGCAGGGGCGCGCGCTGACCGTGCCGCTGCTCAGGCAATGGCTGCACGCGCAGACCGGTAAGATGGCCGACGAATGAGGCGCGCCCTGTCCGATCCGCAGCCATGATCCATCGGCTCGTCAAGCGGGTCCAGAATCTGCTGTCGCGCTCGCCGCGCCTGCGCAAGGTGCCGCGCCGGATTTCTGAGGCCCAGCACGGGATCGACCGCAAGCTGGTGTCGCGCTCGGCCATACGCACCTGCGAAGTGCTGCAGGCCGCCGGGCACCGGGCCTACCTGGTGGGCGGCGCCGTGCGCGATCTGCTGCTGGGAATCATCCCGAAGGACTTCGACGTGGCGACCGACGCCACGCCCGAACAGGTCAAGTCCCATTTTCGCCGCGCCATCATCATCGGCCGGCGCTTCCGGCTGGTGCACGTGATGTTCGGCGCCGAGACGATCGAGGTGTCGACGTTTCGCGCGCTGGGCGCCGGCGAGCGCGATACCGACGAGCACGGGCGCGTGCTCGCCGACAACGTATTCGGCGAGCAATACGAGGATGCGGCACGGCGCGATTTCACGATCAATGCGCTGTACTACGACCCGAGCACGCAGGAGGTGCTCGACTATCACGACGGCGTGCGCGACGTGCGCCGGCGCCGGCTGCGCATCATCGGCGATCCGGAAAGCCGTTACCGCGAAGACCCGGTGCGCATGCTGCGCGCGGTGCGCTTCGCGGCCAAGCTCGGCTTCGAGATCGACCCGGCCACGCGCGCGCCGATCGCGCGCCTGGCGAGCCTGATCGAAAACGTTCCGGCGGCGCGCCTGTTCGACGAGATGCTCAAGCTGCTGATGAGCGGGTACTCGGTCGCTTGCATCTCGCGTCTGCGTGCGGAGGGCCTGCACCACGGGCTGCTGCCGCTGCTGGACGTGATCCTGGAGCAGCCGCAGGGCGAGCGGTTCGTGATGCTCGCGCTGGCGCGCACCGACGAGCGGGCGCGCGCCGGCAAGCGGGTCGCGCCCGGATTCCTGTTCGCCACCCTGCTGTGGCACGAGGTGCAGTCCAAGTGGGGCGCCCGCGTCGCGGCGGGCGAGCATCGCATGCCTGCGCTGGAGGCCGCCATCGACCAGGTGCTCGAAACGCAGACCGAGAAGCTGGCGATCCAGCGCCGCTTCACGTCCGACATGCGCGAGATATGGACCTTGCAGACCCGCTTCGAGCGCCGCACCGGCCAGGCCCCGTTTCGACTGCTCGAACACCTGAGGCTGCGGGCCGGATATGATTTCCTGTTGATCCGCTGCGAGGCCGAGGAAGCTGCGGCGGAACTGGGCGAATGGTGGACGCGATTCATCCACGGATCGGACGAGGAACGAGCCGCTCTGATGCAAGAAGCCAGCAAGACCCGCACTGCAGCAGCGCCGGGCGCCCGCCGCCGGCGGCGCCCGCGGCGTCGTCCGGCCGAGGCGGCCTGAGCGGCGCAGCCATGAGACAGGCGTACATCGGAATCGGCGCCAACCAGGGAGACCTGGTGGCGACCCTCAACGCGGCGGTCCATTCGCTCGGATCGCTCGAGCAGTCGCAGCTCGTCGCGGCCTCGCCCTTCTACCTCTCGGCCCCGATCGAGGCCAACCGCCCGGATTATCTGAACGCGGTGGTCCGGCTCGACACCGACCTGGAGCCCTACGGGCTGCTGCTTCACCTGCTCGAGATCGAGATGGTGTTCGGGCGCAAGCGGCGCAGCGGTGCCGACGCGCGCCGCAACGCGCCGCGCAGCATCGACCTGGACCTGCTGATGGTGGGCGACCTGATCATTCGCAGCGCCCCGCTGGTGCTGCCTCACCCGCGCATGCACGAGCGGGCGTTCGTGCTAAGGCCCCTGCTGGACCTGGCGCCCGATCTGATGGTTCCCGGCTACGGCCCGGCCGCCCGCCTGCTGTCGCGCGTCTCCGACCAGGTCATCGCGCCGTTCACGCCCGCAGCCGGCGCGGGCCGGGACGCGCCTGCCGGCGAGGGCGGCTAGCGCCCGGGTCGCCGGGACTTGCGATCATCGCCGCATGGGCGACCCAGCGCAGTTGCGCCATATCGTGATCGAGGGGCCGATCGGAGCCGGCAAGACTTCGCTCGCGCAGCGGCTCGGCCGGCACCTGGGAGCACAGCTGCTGCTCGAGCACCCGGAATCGAATCCCTTTCTCGCGCGCTTCTATCGCGACCGCCAGCGCTACGCGCTGCCGACCCAGCTGTGCTTCCTGCTGCAGCGCGCCGCCCAGATCGCCGAGCTCGAGCAGCTCGACCTGTTCCAGCGCCAGGTGGTGGCCGATTTCCTGATCGACAAGGACGCCCTGTTCGCGCGCCTGACCCTGTCGGACGAGGAGCTGAAGCTGTACCGGACGATCCACGCGCAGATCGCGCCGCGCGCCGCGCCTCCGGACCTGGTGATCTACCTGCAGGCCCGACCCGAGACGCTGGCCGAGCGGGTGATGCGCCGCGCCAATCCGATCGAATCGGGCATCTCCGAGTCCTACCTGCGCGCGCTGGCGGAAAGCTACGCCGATTTCTTTCATCATTACGACGCCGCACCGGTGCTGATCGTGAACAGCGAGCACCTGAACCCGACGTCGCGCGACGAGGACCTGCGCCTGTTGCTGGAGCGCATGCAGGCGATGCGAGGCCGGCGCGAGTATTTCAACGTGGGCGGCTGAGCGCGACGCGGGGCTACCGATCCGGCAGGCTTTGGCCGGGCGCAGCGACTGAACGCGGGGCGGCCGCCTCGGTCGCCAGCTTCGCGCCGGAGACCTTGACGGCGCTGTAGGTCGACACGCAGAAAGGAACAACGTAGTTCAGCAGCACATGCGGCCAGGATATGGCGCCGCCGCCCAGCAGGCCTTGCCCCTGGTTGATCAGGTTCAGCACGGTGCCGACGACCGCCGACACCTTGATCGCCCGCCGCACGATGCCCGGATCCGTGGCCACTGCCCGCATCAGTTCGCGCAACGGCAGACCTCCCGATCGTCAGGACGGCAGGAACGGATCCGCATGGATCGCGCCGATCGAGGCGCCGGCCAGGAATGCCTCGGTCTTGGCGCGGGTGACCATGTCTGGATGGCCGCACAGGAAGACGCGCCAGCCGTCCAGGTCCGGCGTCTGGGACAGCGCGATGCGCAGCGCGTTGCCCTGCTCCGCCCCGGGCGGTGCCGCCTCGCGCGAAACACATGGCACGAAGAGCAGGTTCGGATGCTCGCGCGCGAGCTGCGTGAGTTCCTCGACCCAGTACAGCCCGTCCGCGCGGCTGCTGCCGTGGTAAAGGCGGATCGGACCGGTGTGCCCCTGACGCAGTGCATCGCGGGCGATGCCCGCGAGCGACCCGAGGCCGCAACCGGTGCCGATCAGCAGCAGTGGCTGCTCGGGGCGGCCGGGCAGGTAGAAGGATTGACCGGTGGCTTCCGAGATCGCCAGCTCCTGTCCCGGCCGCAGCGCGTCGTGGATCCAGCCGCTGACGCGGCCCTGCGAGACCCGCTTCACGTGCAGCTCGATGTCGCCGTCCAGATGGGGCACGCTCGCCAGCGAGTAGCAGCGCGACGTTTCATCGTCCCGGAACAGCCGCACGAACTGGCCCGCGCGGTAATCGAAGCGGTTGGCTGGCTGCAGTCGCAGCGATACCATTTCCGCATTCAGGCGCCTGACCTCGATCACTTCGGCCTGGATCCTGGATGCGGGCTCGTCGTCGTCCGCGATTTCGAGGTCCTCGGTCGGCACGCAGCGGCAGGCGAGCAGATAGTTGCGGGCGCGCTGCGTGTCTTTCAGGCCGACCTGGGCAGCTGCCGGTACCTTGCCGCCGACCGCCCGCACCAGGCACTTTTGACAGGCACCCGACCGGCACGACGACGGAATCCGAACGTCGTGGGCCTCCAGGCCCTCGAGCAGTGAGGCGCCCGGCGGGCAGTCGTAGGACCGACCGCCGTACGAAACCTTCGGCATGGTCGCGATCGCGAGTCAGCGACCGAGCACGTCGTTGCGGGTGGTCTCCGCGATCGCGGCGACCTGCGCGATCAGCTCCGCCGGCACCTTCAGTTCCTTCAAGGTCGCGCCCAGATCTTCCACCACGGCGTTGAAGTGCGAGTCGTTCAGGCCGCGGGCAACCAGGTGCGCGTGGCCCTTTCTCATGTCAAGGCCGGTGTAATTGTGCGGCCCGCCGAACGCCATCGTGAGGAACGCCTTCTGCTTGGCAGCCTGCTTTTCCATGTCGACCGTGTCAAAAAAATGCCGGATGCGCTCATCCTTGAGGACCTTGCGGTAGAAGATGTCGACCGCTGCGTTCACCGCGGCCTCGCCGCCGATCTGCTCGTACAAGCTGCTCATATCCTGGTCTCCTTGACTTGTGCGGGGGGTCGATCCCTCCGCCTGCCCGCTTTGAGGTTCAGAGCCCGCCGATCGCAACGCGGGCTGCCCGTGACGCGCACCGAGGATCTTGAAGATGCAGCGTATATGCACCTTAGCAATGCGTCCCAGTCATCGTCAAGGCGTTGGGTCGAATGTCTTGCGCCACGTCAAGATGATGGGTCAACTTTTTCGGGAGAGCCGCCGAGCCAGGCCCGTTCAGGGCTCGAGCTTGCGCGGGGCGCGCCTTTTCCGTGGTAAAACGCCACGCCACAGCCCTCAGACCGGCCGAAACGCAAATGAAAGTCGTTCACACCATCGAGGAGCTGCGCGACCAGCTGCGCGGCCAGAACCGCGTCTCATTCGTGCCGACCATGGGCAACCTGCACGCTGCGCACCTGTCGCTGATGGAGCTGGCATCGCGCCACGGCGACCCGGTGGTGGCCTCGATCTTCGTGAACCGTCTGCAGTTCGGCCCCAACGAGGACTTCGACCGCTACCCTCGAACGCTGCAGCAGGACATCGAGAAGCTGCAGCAGCAAAGCCGGGTCTACGCGCTGTTCGCCCCGCACGAGCGCGAGATGTACCCCGAGCCGCAAAGCTACCGGGTCAGCCCGCCTTCGGACCTGGGCGACATCCTGGAGGGCGAATTCCGGCCGGGTTTTTTCGTCGGCGTGAGCACCGTGGTGCTGAAGCTGTTCTCCTGCGTGCAGCCGCGCGTGGCGGTGTTCGGCAAGAAGGACTATCAGCAGTGGATGATCGTGCGGGCCATGTGCCGGCAGTTTTCGCTGCCGACCGAGATCGTGCCTCACGAGACGGTGCGCGACCCCGATGGTCTGGCGCTTTCCTCGCGCAACCGCTTCCTGTCGGACAAGGAGCGGCGCGAGGCGCCGCACCTGGTGCGCACACTCAGAGAGCTGCGCGAGCGGCTGCTGGGCGGCGAGCGCGATCTGGCGCGCCTGCAGGACCAGAGCGTCGCCGAGCTCGCGGCGAGCGGCTGGCAGCCCGATTACATATCGGTGCGCCGCCAGAGCGATCTGAAGGCGCCCACGCCACAGCAGGTCGAGACGGGCGAGCCGCTGGTGGTGCTGGCCGCCGCCAAGCTCGGATCGACCCGCCTGATCGACAACTTAGAAATCTGAACGGGGCTGGGCGATAATCCGCGACTCCCGTGCCGGGATGGCGGAACTGGTAGACGCGCCGGACTCAAAATCCGGTTCTGGCAACAGAGTGTGGGTTCGATTCCCTCTCCCGGCACCAGCTAGTCTCTCTCCGTACTTGCATATGAGTGCCCTGTGAGTGCGACAAGCACTTGAACTTGCAGGGCAAATCGGACCTCTGATAGGTTCGTCGGTGCAATCGCATTCCCCTGAACGGAAGTCTGCGCCGCAGGAGTCGGCGCCCCAAAGCCGGCGTCGGGCGCATCATTGGCGTCACGGCAGAGACGACCGAGAAAGACCTTCCCACTGGCCTTGACGATCCTGCGGTCCAGGCCCTTGCCGGCTGACACTGTGGATCGCGTCCATGGCGGCACGCGCGAAACCTCGTTCTTCAACTCATCCGCAGATCAAGATGCGCGACATACTTGCCTGGCTGCTGAGCCGCGAAGCTCCGAGGTGGTTCCTCTTGTTGGCGGCCGTGCTGGTTCTGGGCGGAGCGTGGCTGTTCCTCGGGATACTGGAAGACGTGGTGAACCGCGATCCACTCGTAGAGGTCGACGCGCTCATCCACGAGGCTCTCCAGACCGTGCGGACACCCGGCGGCGACAGCGTCTTCGTCGCGGTCACCGAACTCGGCGACGTCCAGGTCGTACTGCCGGTCATGGTGGCTGTCCTCGGCTGGCTCATCGCACATCGGTTCTGGCGCACCGCCCTTTATTGGATTGCGGCGGTCGGCGTGGCCGAGGCCTTGGCAAAGGTCATCAAACTCTCGCTGCACCGTCCCCGCCCGAGCACTTCGTATCCCGGCATAGAACAGTTCTCGTTTCCGAGCGGCCATGCCACGCTGAGCGTCGTCGTCTACGGCTTTCTCGCGTTCTTGCTGTCCATTCACGCTTCGCACAAGTTGCGCGTCGTCATCGTGTCCGCGACGGTGCTGCTCGTCGGCTCGGTCGCATTGTCCCGGATCTATCTGGGGGCTCATTGGATGTCGGACGTGTTGGGTGGCTTGAGCTTCGGTACCGCCTGGATCGCGGTGCTGGCAGTGGCGTACTTGTATCAACGGCCCGAAGCGCTGACTGAATACGGGTGCGGAGTATCACGTAGTCCATACAGTCGAGTGTTGCGGTAGTCGTTTGTCAAGCGCCGCGAGTTCGGCACGAATCTCACGCGAGCGCGCGCGGTCTTTGACGTCTCATCGGTTTACCAAGTTCGAGGGCCAATATGCGTTGTGATTTGCTCGCACTGCCTTCATAGTGAGGGCGCAGCGCGAGCAACGTTTGTTCGCGTTGCGATTCGATGATCCGAAGCTTGGATCGTCTGAGCCCTGCAGCGGATGGATCCGGTCGGCTGACTGGCAGATCTGTTCCGCGTTCTTGACTCTGTTCACCGAATTCGCGGCGCCTCGATTCGAGTCCGCCGCTCGGGAGGTGTTTGTTATGAGAACTGCGATCCACCTGACGCAGCTTCATTTCCACAAACTGACCAGACATTTTCTGGGCCTGAGCTCCGGCGACCGGTTCTTTCGGTTCGGCTGGGTGATGACCGACGTCGAGATCGTCGCCTACGTGGAAAGCATGTTCCTGTCGGGCGACCGCGCATTGGTGGTGGTCGAACCGGAACGGGACATCTGCGGCGTACTGCACCTGGAATCCATGGGCTGCGGCGTGAACCTCGGCTTGAGCGTGTCGGCCTGGGCCCGCAACTCGGGCATTGGAACCCTGCTTCTGCAACGGGCCGACCTGCTCGCCCGCGCGCGGGCACTCACGACCCTGTTCGTGCGCAACCTGAGCTTCAACACGGCGCTGCAGCGGCTGGCCCTGCGCCTCGGCATGCGCGTGGCCTGTGCGCCGAGCGCGCTGGCCACGAGCCTCGAGGTACCCCCGATGACTGGCCACGCCGCCCGGCTCGGCGAGTTCCGCGAAAACATCACGCTGGCCGATGACAGGCTGCGCCCCCAGTGGAATGGAGCGTTGACCTCTGCATCGCCGCCCGATCTGCCAGAGGCGATTTTTTCCTGAACCGGAGCCGAACATGTCGACTGCTCGATTCGAACACGAATACCTGAGGGCAATCGCGGCGATCTGGGCACTGGCGGCGGCTTTGTTGGCGACCGGCTGCGGCGACGGATCGACGGACCCGGTAAGTCTGCAGGCGGCAGGAGCGGCCACCTCGGAGACCTTCCATACGCTGGGCGGGAGCATCAGCGGTTTGACCCGCACGGGCCTGGTGCTGGCCAACGGTGCCAATACGGTGTCGGTGGCCGCCAATACGACCAGTTTCACCTTGCCAACGCCGGTGGCCTACGCGAACGGCTATGGGGTGACGGTGGCGACCCAGCCCGCCGGGCTGAACTGCATGGTGAGCAACGGCTCGGGATCGATGCCGGCAAGCGATGTCACAAGCGTCAAGGTGAAGTGTCTGGACGCCGACGACACGGCCGGTGGAACTGCCAAGGGCTTGAACGCCAGGGGCCTGGTGGTGTTCCTGGGGCTGGCGCGGAGCGCACGCTTCTCGGGCAATTGAAAGGCAGCTTTCCGACCGATCCCGCAGATCGATCGAGCATGACGCGGGGCGTCACTCCCCTTTCAGGAATTCGCGTTCCTCTTCGGTCGAAACCCGTCCAAGAATGGAATTGCGGTGCGGATAGCGCCCGAAGCGGTCGATGATCGCCTTGTGCTCGAGCTCCGAATCCAGGCTCGCCTCGAGGCCGCGTTCGGAATACAGCCCGACGGCGATCTCGTGAATCCGGCGCGATTCGCTGTGCATGTAGGGCATATAGAGAAACGCCCTCAGCTTCGGCTCGAGGGCGGCGGCAACCCCTGCCGCAACGGCCTCCTGCGCCAATGCCAGGGCGAGCGGGTCGGCCGCGAACGCTCGTGGCGTGTCCCGGTACATGTTGCGGGAAAACTGGTCCAGAACGATGATTTCGGCGAGCCTGCCGAGCGGGTGTGCGCGCCATTCGAACAGCTCGCATTGCACGGCTCGCGCATGCACGGCCCCGAATCTCGTGGCGACTGCCCGGTCGAAATCGGGATCCCGCCTCCACCATTGCGCCGGATTGACTTCCATGAACCAGAAGTCGATGACGTTTTGGTGGCCCATGGGGTTCTTCAGCGCACGCCGTAAGCTTTCGCGTCGGCCGCGACACGGCCTGCATCAAAGCTGTTGATCTCGTCGATCAGTTCGTTGGTTATCAGATCCTGCGCCCCGACTCTTGCGTTCAGCACACCCCACTTGAGCAGGAAATCCAGATACTCGGAGTAGTCGGCCACGGAGTTTTCACCCCATCGATTCACCGCCTCCCTCGCAAGCGCCCACGTCCGGATGCGCACCTGCAACACCTTGACGTCATCCCGGATCGCCGTGGCTTCATCTTTGCCGGTTGGCCGAACCGCGGGAAACACCTCATACAGCATGCGGACCGCAGCCTCGGGGTTGTTCATGGCGAAGATGACTCCTTTTGTGTACGCCCGCGCCAAGGCGACCGCATCCGACCTGCGCTCCCTCAGCGTCTTCTCCAACGCAAGAAAGCCGTTGCCGGGGAATCGCTCGATCTCCTTCGATTCCAGCATGCGCAGCCTGATGCCCGCATTCTCGACGAGCGCGTACTGGGTATCGAACTGGCTGAGCGCATCGACCTGTCCGCTCCTGATCATCGCCGCAGTCTGAGCGCCCTCCCCCACCACCACGATCCTCACGTCCGTATCGGGGTTCAGTCCCGCCGATGCGATCAGTGCCTTCGCGAACAGCACTCCGCTGCCCATCGAGACGACACCGATGGCCTTGCCCTTCAGGTCGCCGACTTTCTGAACGGAACTGTCCGCCGGCACGGCCAGGCTGAAGATGTTCCGATACGCGGTGTAGAACGTTTTCGCCTTGATTCCCTGCAGGAACGCTGCCGCATGCGGCTCCAGGCCCGACAGAGAAAATGGAATCTGCCCGGTGGCGACCGCCTTGACGCAGTCTGACGACCCGGCGAGCGGCACCAGGCTCACCTCGACACCTTCCTGCTTGAACCACCCCATCCTGGTTGCGACGGCGTATGGGGCTGCGCCGGCAGATATTATGCGAGCGCACCAGCCGACTTTCAGCGTCGAGATCGTCTGACTCAGCCCGGGCGGGCACAACGCCGCCGCCGCAAGGCATGCGATCACCGACGCAAGCGGCCGCCTCATATGGCCGCCCGGTCCTGGTCGAGCCGGTCCTTCTCGGACGAATCCCAGAAAAGGATGCGACGGCGGATCATCAGAATGCACCGGTTCAACAGCAGTCCCATGATGGACAGAATCAGCAACACAGAGAACTGCCCCGCAACGTCCAGGTTGAAGTTCATGCTTTGAATCAGCATGCCCAGCCCCGCCTCCGTCCCTACAAACTCGGCGACGATTGCGCCGATCAGGGCAAAAATCATCGCTACCTCCAACCCGGCCATCACGAACGGAAGGGCGCTCGGCAACTGAAGCATCCAGAACACCTGGCGCCGGCTGGCCGCGAGCGAACGCATCAGGTTGATGCGGTCCTCGTCAGCCGATCTGAGCCCCGCAATCGTGTTGACCAGCAGCGGGAAGCAGGCGACAAGGGCTGCATTGACCACCTGCGACTTCAGGCCGAGGCCGAACCAGACCACGATCAACGGCGCCAGCGCCACCTTCGGTACCGACTGGAACATCACAATGTAGGGATAAAAGAAATATTCGACGTAGCGGTTGAGCGCCACGGCGGCGCCGAGCGAGAAGCCGATTGCCGAGCCCAGAAGAAAACCCAGCAGCGTCTCGGTCAGGGTATGGACGAGGTGTTTTTGATAGATCCCGGTGGCGAATCCTCGCCAGAGCGCGATCGCGACCTTGGAGGGGGCGGGCAGGATGTAGGTCGGGACGTCGAGACCGCGCACGAGCAGCTCGCCCAGCAGTACCGAGACACAGAAGATCGCCACCGTGAGAGCGGCGTCTCTTCGCTTATGCATCGAGGCCTCCTTTTGCATGGAACCGTGCGCGAATGGAGCTGACCGTCGCGCCGAACTCCGGGAGGTTCATGGCCTCCAGTCGCCGCGGGCGCGCAATGCCAACCGATACCGCATCGACCAGGCGGCCTGGCCGCGGAGTCATCACCAGGACACGGTCGGCGAGAAAGACCGCCTCGGGAATCGAGTGTGTGATGAAAAGCACGGTCTTCTTCCGCTCCAGCCAGAGGCGTTGAAGCTCCAGATTCATCTGCTCGCGCGTCATCGCATCCAGAGCGCCGAAGGGCTCATCCATCAGAAGCACGGCGGGGTCGTGGATCAGCGCGCGCGTGATGGCGACTCTTTGCTGCATGCCTCCGGACAGCTCCCTCGGATAGCGATGGGCAAACTCCCGGAGTCCGACGAGGCTCAGCAGTTCCAGCGCCAGCTCCCGGTAACGATCGCCGCCGATGCGCTGCACATCGACGGGCAAGAGCACGTTTTCCAGGACGCTGCGCCAAGGGAAGAGCACCGGGGACTGAAAAACCACGCCGATGTCGCGACGTGGACCATCTATCGGAGTACCCCGAAGACAGGCCAAACCCGTGGATGGGGGCAGCACGCCGGCCAGAATCTTCAGAAGAGTCGACTTCCCGCACCCGGACGGACCTACCACGGCGACGAACTCGCCCTCCTTCACGCTGAAGCTGATCTGCTCGAGCGCCTTCACGCAGCCTTCGCGGCTCGGATAGCCCTTGGAAAGCTCCCGGACGGATATGGCATCCACCGGCGCGTCCTTCGGCCCGCCCAGCTCAGAGGCGATCTGCATCCGGATCCGGTCGGAGGTGCCGCCCATTGCGCACTCCAGTGAAATCGGACCGCACAATCTTGCTTCAGCGGGCCCTGGACCGGGCGCGCGCGCCACCCCGCTTCGAGAAACGGCGTGCGCTTGCGGCGGTCACGCCAGTCATTGCCGCCGGCCCCACGCCGACCACAGGATCGGGGACGGCATCATGAATTCGGGATCGTCCAGGCGCGCCATGTCCTCCTCGAACTGTTGCTGCGTGACCCAGCCGCCGTCGATCATGGCCTGCCGAAGCTGCTCGTAATTCGCCCGCACCATGGAGGCGCCGGGAGATCCGCGATGCCACATGAACACC
>Ga0209698_10005710_pt1 | contig 13396 bp, 13 predicted proteins | sample LitLauG_LLR_2012_FD_187203 | JGI IMG/M metagenome (GOLD analysis project Ga0209698, IMG submission 187203) | Freshwater sediment microbial communities from Pennsylvania, USA - Little Laurel Run_MetaG_LLR_2012 (SPAdes) (version 2) | ecosystem: Environmental > Aquatic > Freshwater > Creek >... | reverse complement strand
GCACGGCACTTCGAGCGCGCCCGAGTTGCGACGGTTCCCGCGCATCTCGGGCCACCACGGCGTCGTCCGACGTTCCTCAGCGTGATCGGAGTCCATCCTCCGAGGCCTAACACAGCCCGCCCGAGGGGCCGCCACCGGGGCCCTTGACAGCGGTGCCGTCATTTCCTACTATTCGCATGTCATTGATATTCCAACGTGTATTCGAAAGGATCAGACGATGCGATTCCCCCCCACCGGTCGGCTCGCTGCAGTCGCCGCCACCGTGCTGCTCGGCGCCGCCTCGGTCGGCGCGGCGCTGCCCAGCGGTGCCGGGGCCGCCAACCACCACCGAGGTTCGGTGTCGCTGCGGCTCGGGTACCTGCCCAACCTGACCCACGCCGCGGACCTCGTGGGGATCTCGGGCGGCTGCTTCAACCACGACGTGCCGGCGGGAACCTCGATCGCCACGACGGCGTTCAACGCGGGTCCCGATGCGGTCACCGCGCTGCTCGCGAACCAGCTCGATGCAGCGTTCATCGGGCCAAGCCCCGCGATCTCGGCCTTCCAGGTCTCACACGGCCAGTTCGTGGTCGTCGCGGGTGCCGCATCAGGCGGCGCGGCATTCGTGGTCCAGCCTGGCATCACCAAGGCCAGCCAGCTCAAGGGGAAGACCGTCTCCTCTCCGCAGCTCGGCAACACCCAGGACGTCTCCCTGCGCTTCTGGCTCAAGTCAAAGGGCCTCAGGACCACCGTGACCGGAGGCGGCGACGTCTCGATCGCGCCGCAGGCCAACTCGCAGATCGTGACGGCGTTCCAGGCCAAGGCGATCGCGGGTGCCTGGGTGCCCGAGCCCTACGTCGCGACGCTCGTCGCCGACGGCGGCCACGTGCTCGTCAACGAGGCATCGCTGTGGCCGAAGGGCAACTTCGCCACGACCGTCCTCGTGGTGAACAAGTCGTACCTCAAGGCGCACCCCGCCGTCATCAAGGGGCTCCTCAAGGGCGAGCTCGATGCGATCAATCACATCAACGCCAACAAGGTGAGCGCCGAGGCCGAGATCAACGCCGCGATCAAGGCCGTCACCGGCAAGACCCTCAAGCCTGCGATCATGCACGCCGCGCTCGCCGACGTCTCCGTGACGTGGGACCCGATCGCCTCGTCGATCGCCAAGGACGCCTCGAACGCCTACAAGTTGAACTTCCTGACCTCGGCGAACGTGCGAGGGATCTTCAACGTGACGCTGCTCAACCAGCTCCTCAAGGCTGCGCACAAGCCGCTGGTCATCGCGCCGTAACGAACCCAGCACGACGGAGTCCGCCTGGGTCTCGCCTCAGGCGGACTCCGTCGTCTGAGCCTGTCAGTGCTCGTTCGACGAGATGTCCTCGAGGGACCTCCGGGCGGGTTCGGGCAGCACCCCTGTGAGGGCGATTCCGAGGATTGCCGCGCACGCAGCAACGCCGAGCATTCCGCGCAGCCCAATGCTCTTCTGCAGCTGGGGGACCAAGAAGACGCCGATGAACGCCCCGAGCTTCCCGATTCCCGCGGCGATGCCGTGGCCCGTCGTTCGCATCGATACGGGGAAGACCTCCGAGGGCAGCACGAAGGTCGTCGTGTTGGGTCCGAACTCGACGAAGAAGTAGCTCAGGCCGAAGATCGCGAGGAATGGCGCAGCATGGGCCGTCAGCGACGGGAAGGCCCACAGGCCCGCGAAGCACGCCGCCATCACCGCGAAGCCGATGAACTGCAGGCGCCGGTGCCCGATCCGGTCCATCCGGGCCACCGCGAGGGCGTATCCCGGGAGCGCGAAGACGACGAAGATCCCGAGGGACCACGCCAGCTGGGTCTCGATGGAGGCGTGCGGAGCCACTTCTTTGAGGATGCTGGGTAGCGACAGCGTGTTGCCGTAGTACGCGTAGTCAAAGAGGAACCAGCTGCCGGCCGTGCCGAGGACCAGCAGGAGCATCCGCCGGCTGGCCCCGAACTGACGGAGCGTCATCCGCGAGGTCGACTCGCTCGAGGCGCTGGACGTGTCGACGGCGCCCTCAGCAAATGCCTGCAGCTCCTTGGCAGCCTGCGCAGACTCGCCGCGGACCTGTGCTTGGAATCTCGGGGACTCGGGCATCCGCGCGCGTAGGTAGACGACGCCCGCAGCCGGCAGTGCGCCCAATCCCAGCAGGATCCTCCACGTCGCGTCGTGGCTAATTCCCGAGGACAGCAGAATGAGTGCTGCAAGCGGACCCACGATGAGGCCGAGCGCCTGCATCGAAAAGACCAGTCCCACGAGCCGTCCGCGGTCTTGTCGGTTCGCGTACTCACTCATCAGCACGGCGGACACGGGGTAGTCGCCGCCGATCCCGAAGCCAAGCACCAGGCGAGCGACCACGAGGACGACGAAGTTCGGAGCGAGTGCCGATGCGAGCGCACCAACGATCATGATCCCCGCGACGATGGTGTACACGGTCTTCCTGCCGAGCACGTCGGCGATGCGACCGAAGATGATGGCGCCAACGAACGCACCAAGGATCGCCGACCCGGTGACCCAGCTCTTCTGCGTCGTCGAGAGGTGCCATTGCGCCGTGACCAACGTGGCGACCGTCGCTATGACGAACAGGTCATAGGCGTCCGTGAAGAAGCCCATTCCAGAGATGAGGACTGCTCGCCGATGGAATCTGCTCGTCGGGGCATCGTTGAGAAGGTCGCTGACGCTCTGGCCGGGCGACGCGAGCCCCGTGGCCGGCACGTCATGAGGCGGTGGAAGTGGCGCCAACCCATCGGCCACTCCCTGCGGAATGGGTCCCTCGCCGCCCACCGGGGTCACGTCGACATCGGCCACTTCATCACCTCTTGATCGGAGTCTCCCGGCGCGACTGTCGCAGGTCAGGGAAACGCCAAAGGATTCTGCACGTGTCCCGCACGTGAACGAAACTCAATCTGTTGGTGTCCTCTCTGTGACAGAAGGACCTAGATTCACTCGGTGGGAGCGAGCGACGTCCAGCGGGGGCGCGAACAGCAGTGGCGGACCGCTGCGTGGGACCATGTCGGCTCCCTGATCTCCGCGGAGCGCCGTCTGCGCTTCGCCCTCGATGTCGAGGACGAAACGACTCCCCATCGCATGGACCGTGCCGATGGGCTGACCGAGGCGTGTCGATCCCTGTCCGAATGGCTCACGGCAACGCCCACTCCGGCGGGACACGAAGACGTTGAGGTCCAGCTGTCGGCAGCCGCCGCGGTCCTTCGCAACGCCGCATCGTCCTACCGGGCGATCAGGCTCACTGCCGGGGACTCACCACGTCGCGACTCGCGAGTGGCGGCCTGCCGGGCGGCATTGGAGCTTGGAACACACCACATTGCGATCTTGGCCCCGATGCTCCTCGGAGAATCCGCTCCCAAGTGAGCGCCGATCAGCGCGAGTGCTCCACGCCGCCCGCGTCGAACCTTGACTCTCGAATGACCTGGCAGGTCTGCACCGAGTAGCTCGCGTAGAACTCGCTGCGTCCACGGAGCTGGGCCAGCACGTGATGGGCGTTGCGACCCCATTCCTCGACAGCCGCCAGATCCTCGAACTGGCTGATCGTGACGGAGCCTGCGTCGTCCCGCGAGGTCAGCGTCTCGACCCCGAGGAAGCCACGCTCGGACTTCGCGAGTTCTCGCAACTCGTCGTCGAGGCGGTCGTGCGCCGATCGGTCGGCGTCTTGGCGAAGCACGGAGCGAAAGACGACGACGAACACCTGGGGCACCTCCTCGGGGACTTCCCGCAGGCTATCGACGCAGATCGCGTGCGTCAGGCTGCAATCGGGGTCGCAGGGGAAGAGCGCAGCTCGCGGGTTCGCACGATCGACCACCACAGCGACCACAGGTCGAACGCCGCAAGGCCGAGCGTCACGACCGCCAGCACCGGCGAGTGAGCGATGAGAAAGACTCCGAGCGCAACGAGCTCGACGGCCACGATGGCCAGGCACAGCACCGCCCAGGGGCCGTACTGACAGGCTGCGGCCCGGATCCGCTCCGGAGTACCCGTGCCCCGGCGCCAGAAGGCCTCGAGAACCTGGCGCTTCTCGGCCCACGAGCAACTCCGGTAGACGTCGAGCTTCATGTCACGACGTTAACCACGAGCGGTCGGCCCGGGAAGCTGCCGACGGCGCGCTCGCCCACAGCGCGCCCACGCGGGACCCAACTGTTCGACACCTCGCACCCACGGCACCACGGCGGGCGACTCCTCGCGATGTCACGCTGCGTCGCACCGGCGTGCCTACGACGTCATGCCCCCGAGACCCACGAGGCCTCGCGCGAGCTCGATCTCGCCCATGTGGCGCAGCCCGTGCTGGTAGATCCAGCACTCGAAGCCGTCGAGCACCGTGATCCCCTCTGCCCCGGCGCATCGCGCGGAGAACGTCGACGCGACCGCATCGGGGAAGGGGCGCGCAATGAGGACTCTTCGAAGCTCCGCCGGCTCGACTTCTGCAAGATGCGCCTCGGTGCGGTCGAACACGGCGCGCTGATAGGCCTTGAACGCCTCGAAGTCACCGATCCGCTGTCGGGTCATCTCCCCGACGGTCCTCTCCTTGCCGTGGTCGTCGATGGACATCGAGACCCTCTCTTGCCACGCCGCGTCCCAGACCGGCGCCTCGCTCGTCAGCCAGAAGAATGAGGTGTCCTGCATGTTCGTGTAGTGGAACAAGGAGAACGCGATCGGCAGCACGCCGTCGCGCTCGAAGTGGTTGACCTGTTCGAGATCCATCGAGCCGACCGCCTGGTAGTACAGCGAGTGCATCGTCGCGATCCGGCGACGAAGCGAATCGACGAGCAGCTCGGCGTAGTCGTCGCTCATGCCCAACCTCCCGCGTAGGCCACGAACTGGCCTGTCGTGAACCCGCTGGTCCCGTCGAGGAACGGCATGCAGAACGAGGCGAACTCCTCGAGCGTCCCGAGCCGCCGCATGGGGACCATCGCCTCGACCTTCGCGCGCGATGCCTCGTCAGTGACGCGGTTGGCTGCGAGGAACTCGGGAAAGTCCATGAAGTTCGTCCCGACGGCGTTGACCTGCACGCCGGTCCGGGCAACCTCGCCGGCGACGTTCCTCGCAAGCATCGTCGCGCCGGCGCGCGCCGCGGAGTACAGGGGGGCACCCGGCGTCGGGCGCGCCGCCGAGGCGCTCGTGATCACGAGCACCTGCCCGCCGCCCTGTGCCACCATCACCGGGACCACGGCTCGAAGGAACCGGTAGGGGGCCTCCATGCAGCCGCGGACGACCTTCGCGAGGTCGTCGGGGGACGAGTCCACGAAGCGTCCCGTGACGATCGCTCCAGAGGATGCCGCCGCGGCGTCGACCCGACCGAACCGCGAGATCGCCGCGTCCACGAGTCGCTCCGCCGCCCCAGGCACGGCGAGGTCGGAGCCACCGACCACCACCTCGACGCTGGCCCCGGACGCGGCGAGCTCATCGACGAGCTCGGGCGCAGGGTCACCGAGCACGAGGTCATGGCCGCGCTCGGCGAGCAGGCGGCTGAGCGCCGGACCCACGTACGAGCCGGACGCGTTGACGAGGGCGACCCGACGTTGCGCTGCCACGAGTACCTCCTTGGGCGCGAGAGCTCGCGCACCTTCTGACAGCATATGTGCCACTAGGTTCCGTGCCAGGAGCCGCGATGGCGAGGCAGGAAGAGGCGATGTCGACGACGCCCGAGGTGCTCGAGGGGATTGACGGCCGCACGGCACGACGCGATCGGAACCGCAGCGCCGTGCTCGACGCCGTGCTCGCGCTGTTCGCCGAAGGCAATCTGTTCCCCTCGGCGGAGGCCGTCGCCGAGCGCTCCGGCGTCTCACTGCGGTCGGTCTACCGCTACGTCGCCGATGCCGACGACCTCGTCCGGGCGGCCATCGACCGTCATCGAGAGCAGGTCGCGCCGCTGTTCGAGATCGCCAACCTCGGTACAGGCGACCTCGAAGGTCGCATCCGCGCGATCTGCGAGTCCCGGGTCCACGCCTACGACGAGGTCGCACCAACGGCACGTGCATCCCGGGCTCGCGCCTACTCCAACGAGATCATCCGACGACAGCTCGACGAGGCGTCCGCGTTGCTGCGCGACCAGGTCGCGAAGCACTTCGACAACGAGCTGCGCGAGATGGCCCCGGACGTGGCGCGCGCGACGCTCGCATCCGTTGACGCCCTCTTGCAGCACGAGACGATCGAGCTGTACCGCGTCCGTCGCCGTCACTCGAGCACGCAGACCATTGCGCTCCTGGTCGTGGCGCTGGGCCGTCTGCTCCGCGAGGGCGGTGCGTGACCCCGGACCCGTACTGGCCGAGCCCCTGGCCCGCCGAGGACGGTGGCGCCCGGCGGCTCCAGCGCGCCGCCGGGTCCGCGCTGGGAGCCGGCCCCCTGGTTGCCACCTTCCGCGAGGCGCTCGTGACGACGATGGTCGTCCTTCGCAGCCCAGATGAGGTGCTGGCGCTGCGCCACACACCGGGCCCCGATGCAGTGGCGTGGGTGGAGCGGATCGACCCGATCACGCTCGCGCCGATCCTGAGGAGCGACGACCTCCCCGCCGGGCCGGTGTGGCCGGGTGGTCTCGCGGCGCACGCTGACGGCGCGATCCACACCGTCTTCGGCCGCCACGCGCACCGGCTCGGCGCGGACCTGCGCGTCGAGTCGACCTGCGAGCTCCCCGTCGACCGCCCGTACAACAGCTTCGTGGTCCTCAAGGATGGACACCTCGTCACGAAGGAGTTCGGTGGCGTACTGCCCGGCGAGGATCCTGCGTCAGCGGGCCACCGCACCACTGGCGTCATCGTGCTGGACCCGGTGTCGCTCCGCGTGGTCGCCACCGCGACGCTGCCCGAGGCCTCGATCGCACGGCTCTCCTGCGACGGCGACACCATCATCGTCGTAGGCACTGAGTCCGTCTTCGCGGTCCACTGGGACGGCACGGCGCTCGATGCCACCCAGCCTCCGCTCGCGAGGTACCGCACCCTCGAGGGACAGACCTACGGGTGGGATCCGGTCATCGCGCTCGGCGCAGTGTGGTTCCTCGACAATGGCTTCGGCTCCGAGCGCTACACCGGGACGTTCCGAGGCGCCGGGACGCACACCACGCCGATGCACATCGTCAGGGTCGATCTGGCGACGCGAGAGGTGGGCTACACCGAGGTGTGCGGGCTCCCCGGGTCCGTCGTGGCCAACCCACCGCTCGTCGACGTCGAGCGTCGGATCGTGGTCGGCTTCGACAGCGGCAACGGCGTCCTCGCTGCGTTCGACATCGATGCGAGCGGCCGGCTCGCGCAGCGCTGGCGGCACGAGCAGAACCACGGCGCGCACCTCTGCCTCCTCGACGGCGGTGCGCTCATCAGCGCGGACCACGACGCATCTCGAATGATGGACCAGCTCGTCGTGCGCGACATCTCGACCGGCGAGGAGCGTGGGCGCGTCGACACGGGGAGCGCATTCCAATCGGTGCTCTTCTCCTCGCCGGGATGGCACGAGGACCTCTACTACTGCTCGTTCCTCGGAATCTCCAGGATCTCGGGTGCTGGCTAGAGCGTCGCGACGCTGAGAGAGCGCGCCTGTCGTGCCCCTCGTGCGTGACCTGGACGTGCGGACACGGCCGGCCCCCACCAGGGGCTGCAGCCGCCCCCGCGTTTTGCACCTTCTGGCATACTCGCTGTCACTACTGAGGAGGTGCCGATGGCGCTCGAGGTGGACCGCGCAGACTTGCGCCGCACGAGGATGACCGACGACGACGTGCCCGTGGTGGCCGAAGGCCAGGCGCTCCTACGCATCGAGTCGTTCGGGCTGTCGGCGAACAACGTGACCTACGCGGTCATGGGAGAACAGATGCGCTACTGGCAGTTCTTCCCGCCGGCGTCACCTGCGGACGCGGCCACCTGGGGCAGGGTGCCGGTGTGGGGATTCGCGCACGTCGCGGACTCGACCGTCCCCGGGGTGGAAGAGGGCAGGCGGGTGTTCGGCTACCTCCCCGCGGCCGACTGGCTGGTGGTCGAGCCAGGGCGCATCGACGAGGGTCGCCTCGTGGACATCTCGGCGCACCGCGCGGACCTTCCGAGCGCGTACAACGGGTACCGCTTCACCGACGCTGACCCCATCTGGCGAGCCGATCGCGAGGCGCACCAGATCATCTTCGTCCCGCTGTTCTTCACGTCCTGGGTGATCGATGACTTCCTCGAGGACAACGAGATGTTCGGTGCGGGCACCGTCGTGGTCTCCTCTGCCTCATCGAAGACCTCGATCGGCGTGGCGCACCTCGTCGCCTCGAAGCGCGCTGCTCGCGTCGTCGGCCTCACCTCGCCGGGCAACCTTGCGTTCACACGGTCACTCGGCTGCTACGACGAGGTGCTGACTTACGATGACGTCGAGAGCCTGGACCACGATCCGACTGCCTTCGTCGACGTCGCCGGGAACCTCGACGTCCGCGCCGCGGTGCATCATCACTACGGCGACCGGCTCCGGCACTCCATGCAGGTGGGTGACACCCACTGGGACCATGTGCCCGGTCAGAGGGGCCCGCTTCCAGGGCCGGCGCCGCAGTTCCTCTTCGCGCCGAACCAGTTCCGCAAGCGCGCCGACGACTGGGGGCGCCGAGGTCTCGACGACCGGATCGCCGCGAGCTGGAACGGCCTGTGCGAGTTCCTGGACACCTGGATCCGCTACGAGGAGACGTGCGGCGGCCCCGAGGTGGAGGCGCTGTTCCGATCCCTCGTGGACGGCCAGGTCGATCCCTCCGTCGGCCACGTCTGCAGACTGGGGCGCACGTGACGACCAGCTTCGAGATTCCCGAGCTTCGCTACGGGACCGTCAACGCGGACCTCATCGGCAAGTGGCACGGGCTCGACCCGGCCGAGGACGGGCCGTTCTACGCGCTCAACCTGATGGCCTATCGCGATGTCGCCGACTACGGCGACGCCAGCGGCCCGCGCATCTCGGGACGCGAGGCAGACGATCGCTACGCCCCGATCGCCCCGCTCGCCGCAGTCGGCGCCTCGATCGTGCTCTTCGCCGACGTGTCGGACCAGCGCGGCGCGGCGCCGTCATGGGACCGCGTGGCGATCGTGCGCTACCCCACGCGCGCCGCCTTCCTGGAGATGAACGAAAGCGAGGAGTTCCAGCGCCTGCACGTGCACAAGGAGGCCGGCATGCGTGAGACCATCCTTGCGTCGTGCGTGCCCGCGGGCCCATCTGCGGACGCCCCGGGCTCGATCGTGCTCCGCGTCGTCAAGGGCGCCTCGCAGCTGGCGGCGGCGCCGGGAGCAGCGAGGGTCGCGACCTTCGACGTGGAGGGGATCGTCATCGGGGACGGCCGCACGTTCGACCGCGTCGCCCTCGACGCGTGCGAGGACGCGGCGGCCGTCGCGTCGTCCATGGCCGCCGACGCCGCTGGCGACGAGCACTTCGCCATCGCGCTGGGTCGACCGATCATCAACCAAGTCGCGGCGTCGATCGTCGCCTGACGCGGCGACAGCGCCACCACCACTCGAAGGAGCGTCCACACCATGACGAAGCCAGCACCGTTCGAGGGGGTCATCGCGCGGACGGTGAAGGACTCCACGCCGTCGTGGCCCGTGCCCGCTCATCCTCGCGAGGGGGCGCCCAACGTCGTCGTCGTCCTGATCGACGACCTCGGCTTCTCCCACTTCGGCTGCTACGGCTCTGACATCGCGACGCCGTGGATCGACCGGCTCGCCGAGGGTGGGCTTCGATTCACGAACTTCCACGTGACGCCGCTGTGCTCGCCCACGCGCGCGGCGCTGCTGACCGGCCGCAACCACCACGAGGTCGGCATGCGATCGGTCGCCAACTTCAACACCGGGTTCCCCAACATGCGCGGGGAGGTGACGCACGAGGCGGCGAACCTCGCCGAAGTGCTCGGCGACCAGGGCTACGCCACCTTCGCCGTCGGAAAGTGGCACCTCTGCCCGATGGAGCACGCCTCCGCCGCCGGCCCGTTCGACCAGTGGCCGTGCCAGCGAGGCTTCGACAGGTTCTACGGCTTCCTCGACGGCGAGACGGACCAGTTCTTCCCCGATCTCGTCGCCGACAACCACCGCGTCGAGCCGCCTGCGCGCCCCGAGGAGGGGTACCACCTCAGCGAGGACCTCGTCGACCACGCCATCTCGCTCGTCCACGACACGACCTCGCTGCGCCCGGATCGCCCCTTCTTCTTGTACCTGGCCTTCGGCGCCACCCATGCGCCGCACCAGGCGCCGCCCGAGTACCTCGCGCGCTACCGAGGTCGCTTCGACGAGGGCTGGGACGCCTCGCGCGCCAAGTGGTTCGCCCGCCAGGTCGAGCTCGGCCTGCTGCCCGGCGGCACCCAGCTGGCCCCTCGCAACCCGGGCGTCGAGGCGTGGGACGAGCTCCCCGAGAACCATCGACGGCTCGCGGCGCGCCTCCAAGAGGCGTTCGCGGCCTTCCTCGAGCACACCGACGCCCAGATCGGCAGGCTCGTCGAGGCGCTCGAGCGGACCGGGCAGCTCGACAACACGCTGCTCGTGGTGCTCTCGGACAACGGAGCGAGCCAAGAGGGCGGCCCCTTCGGCGTGCTGCACGAGATGAAGTCGTTCAACCTGATCCTCGAGTCGCCCGACGAGGCGGTCGAGCGCCTCGACGACATCGGCGGGCCACGGAGCCACACGAACTACCCGTGGGGCTGGGCGCAGGCCGGCAACACCCCGTTCAAGTGGTACAAGCAGAACACCCACGAAGGCGGCGTGCACGTCCCGTTCGTCGTGCACTGGCCCGACGGCATCCCCGCGCCCGAGCGCGGAGGGCTCCGACACCAGTTCCACCACGTCAACGACGTCGCGCCGACGATCTACGACCTGCTCGGGATCTCCGCGCCCGAGGTCTACCGCGGCGTCGCGCAGCTCCCCGTGACCGGCACGTCGATGCGGCGCTCGATCGACGACGGCGACGCGCCGAGCCCCAAGCACGTGCAGTACTTCGAGATGATGGGGCACCGCGCGCTGTACCTCGACGGCTGGAAGGCCGTCACGCGCCACACCCCGGGTGTCGACTACGACGACGACCGCTGGGAGCTGTATCACGTCGACGTCGACCACTCCGAGTGCGTGGACCTCGCGAGCGAGGAGCCGCAGCGGCTCGCCGAGATGATTGAGCGGTGGTGGCAGGAGGCCGAGGACCACGGCGTGCTGCCGCTGGACGATCGGACGGTGGAGCTGTTCGGCGCGCGCTTCGAGGCACGCACCGTGCACCGCCCGGATCGGCACTACACCTACCTCCCGCCCGTCTCGCCGCTGCCGGCACAGGCCGGTCCGGCGATCGGTGGGCGCAGTTGGGACATCGACGCGGTCGTCGTGCGGCCCGAGGGCGCCCAGGGGGTGCTGTTCGCCACCGGAACGGAGAACTCCGGGCTGAGCCTGTTCGTCCAGGACGACCGACTGTGGTTTGACTACAACTTCTTCGGCGAGCACCACGTCGTCTCGTCACGGACCCAGGTGCCGGTCGGGCGGAGCACCCTCGGCGTGCGGTTCCGCCGCGACGGCCAGTTGGGCACCGCGACGCTGGTTGTCGACGGCGCGCCGTGCGGCGAGCTGCAGGTTCCCAGGGTCATGATGATCATCTCGAGCGTCGGGGCGTCGGTGGGATTCGACCACGGCTCCGCGGTGAGCGACCGCTACGACGCGCCGTACGCGTTCGAGGGAACCTTGGAGCGCCTCGACGTCCAGCTCGTCGCGCCGCCGCCGCGCGACCAGTCAGCAGCCGACGCGCGCGCGGCGATGTCGCGCCAGTAGGGGTCCACAGCAACCACGGGCTGCGGGCCTACAGTCCGGACGTGCCCCGGTTGCCGCGTCGTGTGACCCGCGCCGCCGTGGTGGGCGCCGCGGCGGTCGCGTCGCTCGTCCTGTCGGCGTGCGGCTCGTCGGGCAGTGCCGCGCCGACCACCACGACGACCAGTGCGGTGCCGGTGGCGGACTGCCCGCTCACCGGGACCCCCGCGCCCAACGGCGTCCCGCAGCGACCGGCGATCGCGGTGAAGGTGGACAACTACTCCCTCGGTCCGACCCCCGCCGAGGCCCGGCCCCAAAGCGGCCTCGACTACGCCGACATCGTCTTCGAAGAGCAGGTCGAAGGATCGATCACCCGCTACGCGGCGGTGTTCCAGTGCCACGCCGCACCGGGGCTCGTGGGCAACGTCCGCTCCGCGCGCCAGGTCGACATCCAGTTCCTCTCCCAGCTCAGCTCGCCCATGCTCGTGCACGTCGGCGGGATCGCGCCGGTCATCGCCAACATCGACGCCTCGACGATCCAGAACGTGGACCTCGGCAACGAGCCGCAGGCGGAGTTCAACCCCCCGGGGCGCTACCCGCCCTACGACGACTACACGACCACCCAGGCAATCTGGAAGCTCGCCCCGACGCGCAAGACGCCGCCACGGCCGATCTTCACGTACTCCGCCGCGCCCGCGGGCGGGCGGGCGCTGCTCGGGGTGCACCTCGACTGGTCGGGCACCTCGGACATCTACTGGCGCTGGAGCGCCTCGCGCGGGACGTGGCTGCGCTCCTACAACGTCGGGTCCCCCTCGTCACCGGTGATCGCGCCCGACGTGCTCGCCGACGGCGTGCAGAACCAGGCCCAGAACGTCATCATCCAGGTCGTCCACATCACCTACGGCCCCTGGCTCGAGAACGACCTCGGCGGGCTCGAGGCGCAGGCCCAGATCGCCGGGAACTCTGGGAGGGCCTACGTGCTGCGCAACGGGCGCCTGATCGCGGGCACCTGGACGCACGGGGCGCTGACGTCGCCGACGGTGTTCACGGACACCTCCGGACACGTCATCGCGCTGGCGCCCGGGCGCACCTGGGTCGAGCTGTACCCCGACGTCGCACCGATCTCGTTTGCCTTCCCGGCCACCCCGGCAGGCTGAGGCCCTCAGGCCGGCCGACGCGACGGCCGCCGCCCCCCGAGGCCGCGGTGCACCGCCTGATGTGCCACGAGCACGGCGCCCGACATGACCACGGCCGCTGCGACGTCGATCGCACCGACGTGGAACAGCGGCGCACGGCGCGGCGCTCCGTCGGCCAGCCACCCGATCGCCGCGACGAGAAACCCCGCCATGGCCACGGCGGCGCACTGGGCCAGGCGCAGCTCGTAGCGGAGCACATGAGCGGACAGCTCCACGCGCCGAACGAGCGAGGCCGTCGCGGTACCCAGCGCGGCGATCACGATCGGGCTCGCCGCCATCCAGGCGAGCTCGGTGGCCGGGAACGCACCGAGCGCGCCGGGGTGCGCCCAGTACGAGGAGACCGAGAGCGTCGAGGCCCACGCGAAGGCGGCGACACCGCCGGGCACGATGCCCTGCAGCGCCCAGTGGTGCCCGCCCGTTCCGGGCCACCCGTTCTCGAAGTGCCGCGCTCCCAAGACGAGCGCGGTCGCCGCGCACAG
>Ga0209698_10005708_pt1 | contig 13405 bp, 9 predicted proteins | sample LitLauG_LLR_2012_FD_187203 | JGI IMG/M metagenome (GOLD analysis project Ga0209698, IMG submission 187203) | Freshwater sediment microbial communities from Pennsylvania, USA - Little Laurel Run_MetaG_LLR_2012 (SPAdes) (version 2) | ecosystem: Environmental > Aquatic > Freshwater > Creek >... | reverse complement strand
GAAGTTGTGGGTTTGTCGGCGAACAGCGTTTATCACTTCCGGGTGAGCGCGACGAACGCGACGGGCACGAGTGTCGGCGCGGATGGGACGTTCACGACGCAGCCGCAGGAACCCCCTGAATTCGGCCGCTGCGTGCCGGTCCCGCCAGAAAAAGTCGGCACGAAAAGCGTCTACCACGGCGGCTTCCTGGCGGCCACGTGCCTGTCGCGCAGCCCGAGCAACACCGGCCATTACGAATGGACGGGCGGGGTGCGCAAAGCCCCGTTCACGCTCACGCTGACGGGCAGCAGCGCCGTCCTGGAAACGGTCGGGAAAACGAAGATCACATGCAAAGCCGGGAGCGGAACGGGCCAATACAGCGGCCGCAACGCCGTCACCGCCGTCTCGCTGACGCTGACCGGCTGCGAACAGGCGGCCAAACCATGCACGACCTCGGGTCAGGCCACGGGCGCGATCAGAAGCCGCAGCCTCGAAGGGGTCCTCGGCTGGCAGACGAGATCGCTCAAAAAGGTCGCGCTATCGCTCTTCCCGGCCGGCAGGAGCGGCCCGTTCATGCAGTTCACGTGCGCGGCCGCGGGCGCCGTGACCGTCGAAGGCACGCTGCTCGTGCCGGACGCCGCCGACAAGATGACCAGCAGCACGCCACTCCTGTTCAAGGCGATCGCCGGCAAGCAGAGCCCGGAAAACCTCGAAGGGGCCCCGCGCGAAACGCTCAGCGCCTCGATCGGCGGCAAAGCCGCCGAACAGCTCGGCGCGACGATGACGATTACGCAGCTGAGCGAAGAACAGGTCGAGATCAACGCGGTCATCTGACCCGCGCCCGGCGCGGCGAAGTCGCGTGCACGCGGGCGCCCATGCGGCGCGGGAGCACGGCAACTCGTGGATACTGACCCGGTCCAGCCCGATCCCGGAAGGAGGCCCGGAGCGGCATGACAGCTGTGGACATGGCACGCGCCGGCTCGCCGGGCGCAGCCGTCCGAAACCGGCCCCGCAGAGCTCGCGCGGCGGCCCTCACGCTCCTGCTGGCGCTGATAGCGGCGGCCTTCGCCGCCGTGCCGGCGGCGGCCAACCCGATGGCGCGCTCGGGCGGCACGGAAGGCACGGCCGCACCCACCGGCGTTGCAGAGCCGACATATGCCGTCGGACTACGGGTCATCAGGTTCGTCGACCGCAGCCGCACGATCAGGCTGAAAGGCGGGCGGCGGATACCGCGCACGCTCGTGACCGTCGTTCGCTACCCCGCAGAGGGGGCAGCTGGGCAGAATGACATCGCGGGCGCTCCGCCCGCCACCGGCGGTCCCTTCCCCCTCGTGGTGTTCGCCCATGGCTTCGCTGTCACCCCCGCGATCTACTCCTCGCTGCTCCAGAGCTGGGCGCGCGCCGGCTTCGTTGTCGCGGCCCCGCTGTTCCCGCTGAGCAGCGCCGGCGCTCCCGGCGGCCCCGACGAGAACGACGTCCTGAACCAGCCTGCGGACATGAGCTTCGTGATCACGAGCCTGCTCGCCGAGAGCGCGTCCGGCGTCGCGGGCGACCCGCTCGCGAAACTGATCGACCCCACCCGCATCGCGGTGGCGGGCCATTCCGACGGAGCGGAGACGGCCCTCGCGGTCGGCTACAGCCGCCGATACAGAGATCCGCGGGTGCGCGCGAGCATCGTGATGTCGGGGGCGATGATGTCGGGCATCGGCGGCTACAGCTACCCGGCGGGGAGCCCCGCGCTGCTTGCGATGCAGGGGACGGCGGACGTCTTCAACGAACCGAAATACACCTACGCGTACTTCAAAGCGGCGCGCCGGCCGAAGTTCCTGCTGCGGCTGCTCCACGCGGAACACCTGCCTCCGTACACCCGTCAGCAGCCCCAGCTCTCGCTGGTCGAGCAGGTCAGCACGGACTTCCTGCAGACATACATGCCGGGCCCGGGCTTCATCTCGCAGCCGCTGCCGAACGCCCTCGGCGTCCTGCCTGCGTTCGCCGCGCTGACCCCCGAGCCGTAGACAGGCACCGAGCACCCCGGACCCGTCGCGGCCGGGGGGCGGACACGACGGGGTCCGGCGGCGGGCCCTCTCTCCCGCGCTGCGCTCGGAGTCGTCTGTTCAGACCATGCCACCGCCCGGACATCACGCGCGGCGGGTGAGAGAAATGCCATTCGCCGGCGCTCAGCGCCCGCGCGAACTCCAGTACTCCTCGGCCTCTGTCTCCATCTTCTCCAGCCTGACGTAGTAGTCGGGGAACTCGTTGAGGTGCGCGAGTGCGATCTTCGCGGTCGTGTGCGGATCATCATCGGACACGTTCGTGAGGATGTCGTGCAGGCCATGCTCGAGCTCGACGTCCATGCCGGCACGAAGTTCGTCCGCCGAGAACGGGGAGCTCGCCCAGTCGATCCCGACCTCTGCTCCTATCGCGCGCGCCTGCTCGGTCGTGAAGTGTTGCTTGGCCGTCATGGGACGCTCCTTTGCTTTGGCTGTCAGCCGGCCGCGCGGCCGGGCAGCAGGGGTACCTGCTGGGTGATGCAGTGGATGTTGCCGCCGCCGAGGAGGATCTCGCGCCCCGGCACACCGACTATCTCGCGGCCCGGGAAACAGCCGCCGAGGATCTCCGCGGCCTCATCGTCGCGGCGCTCGTCGAGCAGCGGGAAGACGATCCGGTCGCTGGCGATGTAGAAGTTCGCGTAGGAGGCCGCCATCCGCTCGCCCGCCACGCGCGGCTGGGTTCCGGAAACCTCATGCACCCCCCTCGCCTCCTGCTCTGCGATCGTCAGCGGCCCGGGCGCCGGGATGCACACGACCTCGAGCGCCCGCCCGCGAGCGTCGGTCGCCGCCCTCAGCCGCTCGAGCGCGGCGGCGGAGATCTCGTGCTGCGGGTCGGACTCGTCATCGGTCCACGTGAGGATCACGACGCCGGGAGCGGCGAAGCAGGCCAGGTTGTCGACGTGACCGTTCGTCTCGTCGTTGTAGACGCCGCGCTCGAGCCAGATCACGCGCTCGGCGCCGAGATAGGTGAGCAGCGTGTGTTCGATCTGCTCGCGTCCCAGCGACGGGTTGCGGTTGTGGTTCAGCAGGCACTCTTCGGTTGTCAGGATGGTGCCCTGGCCGTCGCTGTGGATCGAGCCGCCCTCCAGGACGATCGGCGCGTGGTAGCGGCCCGCCCGTTCGACCTCGAGCACCTTGCGCGCGACCCGCTCGTCGCGGTCCCACGGGGAGTAGAGCCCTCCCTCGATGCCTCCCCACGCGTTGAAGTGCCAGTCCACACCACGCAGGCCGCCGCCGTCGCCGACTAGGAACGTCGGGCCCATGTCGCGCATCCAGGCGTCGTCCGTCGACATCTCGAGGACCCGGATCGAGGGGGAGAGCATCGACCTGCAGCGGTCGTACTGCGCGTCGGACACGGCCACCGTGACCGGCTCGGACACGTTGATCGCCTCCGCGACCGCGGCGAACGCCTCCTGCGCGGGGCGCCCGTGCAGGCGCCAGTTGTCGGGACGCTCGGGCCACGCCATCCAGCAGCCGGCGTGCGGCTCGAACTCTCCCGGCATGTGGAAGCCGTCCTCGGCGGGGGTTGAGCTGAACGTCTCGCTCAAGGCTGCTGCCCGGTGATGCCCGTTCTCGCCGGGCGTGCGCCCTGCACACGACCCGCGCGAGGCCGGCGCGGATGACCCATGCGCCAGAGCATCATCTCGCCGGCCACGAGCGTGACCCCGACGATCGCCAGCAGCGGCCCCGTGTAGGACCATTCGGCGGGCGCGCCGGGGATCTCGGGCCAGAGGAACAGCACGACGCCCGCCGCGATCACGATCGTCGTGATCGTGGCCATCGCGATCACGACCCGATCCCCTCCGGGGATCTTGAACGGCCGGTGCCGCTCCGGTTCCTTGTGGCGCAGAATCGCGACCGCAGGGAACATCAGCAGATACGGCAGCAGGAATATCACCGAGGAGGCCGCGAAGATCGCGAAGAAGAGCGAGTCCTGCTTGTTGATGAAGAGCGCCGTCACGATCAGGACCACGGTTGATATCAGGCCCGTGCCGACGAGCGCTCCCACGGGTGTGCGCCTGGTCGGGTGCTCGCGGGCGAGCACGCTCGGCAGCTCGCCTTCCGCGGCCGCCTCGACCGCGGAGCGGTTGGCGCCCATCGTCCAGGTGGTCATGTTCGTGAAGTAGGTGTAGAGCGCGGCGATGCCGAGTGCGTAGACGACGACCTCACCGAGTCCCTTCGTGCCGAAGATCGCCCTGAACGTTTCGACCAGGCCTTCGACGAGGCTGAGCTTGCTCAATGAGAGGGCGAGCAGGATCCCGACCGTCGCGAACACGTACAGGAAGGCGATCGTCGCACCCGACGCGAGGATCGCCCCGGGGATCCTTCGCTCGGGCTCCTTGACCTCGCCCGCCATGCTCGAGATCAGCTCGAATCCGAGCATCAGGAACACGATCACGGGCAGGAACTTCTTCGCGACCGTGAAGGACGGCACGAAGCTCGACGAGTTGATGGTGTTCGCCGCGCCGTGCCTGATCGCGAACACGATCCCGCCGACGCCCAGCGCGAAGATGATCAGGACCTTCAGGACGGCGCCGACGTTGTTCACCCACTTGCCGACCTCAAGGCGCATGACCCCGACCCACACGACCAGCCACACCAGCACGACCGCCATCGCGACCTGGGGCCACTTGCCCGCGGGCCATTCGGCGTAGTGATGGCCGAACAGCTGAAAGAACACGCCGGCGAACAGCAGGAACACTGACGGCATCCACAGCGCCACGTTGACCCAGTACCAGTAGGTCGTCCGCGCCGCCCAGCGCGCGCCGAGGGCCTGCTTCACCCACACGTAGATCCCACCCTGCGTCGGGTACGTCGTCGCCAGCTCGGCGGTGATCAGACCGTACGGGATCAGGAACAGGACGATCGCGAGGATCCACCATGCGATCGTTTTGGTGCCGATCGCCGCCGACGCCGTCAGCGTTTCCACGACCAGCATCGCGGAGACCGTGAACAACGTCACGTCCAGCACGCCCATGACGCGGCGCCGCTCCGGTCTCGCCGCAGTTGAAGGTCCGCTCTCCTCGCTGGTCATGTCCGCTCCCGTCGTCGGTTGTTGCCGGTTGCCTAACTGCCCTCGCGCGAGGGCGCTCGGTCCCAATCCATGTGGCTCAGATGCAGCGCGATGCGCCTCTCGTGCTCGCGCACGAGGCCATCGCTGGGCTGCTTCAGCGTCGGGTAGGTGAGCCACACGAGGATTCCCTTCTCGGCGTGCAGCCTGTTCTCGGCCTGGTCGAACACGATCGACCGCGGCCCGTCGATCACCTCGTCGGTCACCTCGACCCCGCGTGAGGCCGGCAGGCAGTGCATGAATCTCGCCGACGCGGGCGCGCGTGCGATCAGCGCGCCGTTGACCTGGTAGCGCGGCATGAAGGCCGCCCTGCGCTCGGGGATCTGATCCTCCTGGTCGACCCACCACCACAGGTCCGTGTAGATGAAGTCCGCCCTCGCGACGGCGTCCTCCACGTCCTCGGTGACGGTGATCGAGCCGCCCGAGCGCTCGCAGTTGGCGAGGCCCACGGCCACCCAGTCCTGCGGTGCCTGGTAGGCGGCGGGCGCAGCATGCACGAAGTTCATGCCGAACTGCGTCGTGATCGACAGCAGCGAGCAGCAGACGTTGGTGCGGTCGCCGACGAACACGACGGTGCACTCATCCAGCCGCTTGCCCTCCGGCAGGTGCTCGCTCATCGTGAGCAGGTCGCAGACGACCTGGGTGGGATGGTTGAAGTCGGTGAGCCCGTTGATGACGGGCACCTCCGCATCGCGCGCGAGCTCGACCACGCTGCTGTGCTTGAGCGTTCGCGCCTCGATCACGTCACACATGCGCGAGAGCACCTTCGCGGTGTCGTAGAGCGACTCGCGCGCACCGAGGTGGATCTCGCCCGGCTTGAGGTAGAGGGCGTGACCGCCGAGCTTGACCATCGCCACCTCGAACGAGACACGCGTCCGCGTCGAGGGCTCCTCGAAGATCATCCCGAGCGAGCGGTTGTGCAGCACGTGCGGAACCGACGCGTCGCGGTCCGCGTCCTTCAGAAGGCCGATCAGAGCGAGCAGCTCTTCGAGCTCGGAGCGGCTGAAGTCCTGAGTGTCGATGAAATGCCTCACACCGAGCATTCTCCGCCGAGGCCCCCGCGAGCCCATCCGGGTCTATCCGCAGTCGGTCTGCGTCTTGGCCCGCCGTCGTCAGTGAAAAGCCCCGCCGCCCAGTTAGCGCCTAGAGTTCTCGGCGATGGAGCCGTTAAGGGTGATCACAACTCCGGGGCTGCACCGCTCGCCGGCCCGCAAGCGCCCGCCTCGCAGAGCGCCGTTCCGGATCGCGGCGGTGCAGACACGCTGGCTGCCGGACCCGGACGAGCATCTCGCCGGCCTCGCCGCCGGGATCGAGCGCGCCGCGGCCGAGGGCGCTGCGCTCGTGTGCCTTCAGGAGCTCACGCTGAGTCCGTACTTCGCGGTCGACCCGGCCGGACCGAGGGAGGGGGTGGAACCGGAGGAGCTCCCGGGCGGCGCGACGTACAGCTTCGCCGCGCGTATGGCCGGCGAGCACGGGATCCACGTGCACGCGTCCCTGTATGAGAGGGCGGACGCCGACGACGGGCTCGGTTTCAACACGGCGATCGTTGTCGCTCCCGGCGGCGAGCTTCTAGCCAGGACCCGCAAGCTCCACATCCCGCTCACCGCCGGCTATCACGAGGACCGCTACTTCAGGCCCGGGCCCGGGGGCGTCGACGCGTTCCCGGTGCTCGCCCTCGGCCAGGCGCACCTCGGCCTGCCGACCTGCTGGGACCAGTGGTTCCCGGAGGTTGCGCGGGCGTACAGCCTCGAGGGCGCGGACGTCCTCATCTACCCGACGGCGATCGGGTCCGAGCCCGAGCACCCCGAGTTCGACACGCAGCCGCTGTGGGAGCGCGTGATCGTCGGGAACGCGATCGCGAACGGCGTCTTCATGGTCGCGGTGAACCGTTTCGGCGAGGAGGGGCCGCTGCGCTTCTATGGCTCCTCGTTCATCTGCGACCCATACGGCCGCATCCTCGTGCAGGCGCCCAGGGACGAGTCCGCCGTGCTGGTCGCCGACCTCGACCTCGACCAGCGACACGACTGGCTGGAGCTGTTCCCGTTCCTGATGACCCGCCGCCCGGACGCATACGCCCGCCTGGCCGGTGCGGCCGCAGACCTCATGAACGAGGGCTGAGCCCGTGCGCGTCGTTGCGGCGCTCGGCGGGAACGCGCTGATACGCAGAGGGCAGCGCGCGGACGCTGACGTCCAGCGCGCGAACCTTGCCGTGGCAACGCGCGCGCTCGCCGCGCTCGCGCGCGAGCACGAGCTCATCGTGACGCACGGCAACGGCCCGCAGGTCGGGCTGCTGGCCCTCCAGACCGAGGCCTACCAGGGGGCGAGCCCCTACCCGCTTGACGTTCTCGGCGCCGAGTCCGAGGGGATGATCGGCTACATGCTCGAGCAGGGACTCGAGAACGAGCTGCCCGGACGGCGCGTCGCGACGCTCCTCACGCAGGTCCTGGTCGACCCCGCCGACCCCGCGTTCCAGAACCCTTCCAAGCCGATCGGCCCCGTCTATGACCGCGATCAGGCGGAGCGCCTGTCAGCCGAGCGCGGCTTCAGCATCGCGCCGGACGGCGCGTGCTTCAGGCGCGTCGTGCCCTCCCCGGAGCCGCTTCGCATCATCGAGGTCGATTCCATACGGATACTCGTGGAGGCGGGGGTGATCGTCGTCTGCGCCGGCGGGGGCGGCGTGCCGGTCGCCGCGACAGCGGGCGGCGCGCTGGTCGGGGTCGAGGCAGTCATCGACAAGGACCTCGCGGCGGCGCTGCTCGCGCGCGCTCTCGCAGCCGACGTTCTGATGCTGCTGACCGACGTCGACGCGGTCCAGGACGGCTGGGGCACCGATCACGCGCGGCCGATCTCCCGCGCGAGCCCGGATCAGCTCCGGCGGCTGGGCCTGGCGTCCGGGTCGATGGGCCCGAAGGCCGAGGCCGCGGCGCGCTTCGCGGAGGGAGGCGGGAGGGCGGTGATCGCCGCGATGCAGTCGGCTCCCGATGCGCTGGCCGGGCGCGCCGGGACGAGCGTGGAGCAGGGGCCGTGAGCAGGCGGGCCGGAGGCGTGTCGCGGCGATGATCACCGTCGCCGGCGAGGCCCTCCTGGACATCGTCGTCGACCCGGCGGGCGCCCTCGCCGCCCATCCCGGCGGAGCCGCCCTGAACGTCGCCCGGACGATCGCGCGCCTCGGCGGCGACTGCCGTTTCCTCGGGCGGCTGTCGGGCGACCGGCTCGGGGCGCGCCTGCGCGCCGCCGCTGTGGAGGACGGCGTCACGCTCGTCGCCCCCGAGCCCGTGAGTGAGCCGACCACGCTCGCGCTCGCAGAGCTCGATGAGCGGGGAGTGGCCGAGTATGCGTTCTACCTGCAGGGCACCTCCGCGGCCCAGCTCGCCCCTCGTGACGTCCCGGCTGGCCTGCCCGGCGAGACCGGGACCCTCGTGCTCGGTGGGCTCGCGCTGCTGATGGAGCCGATCGCTTCGACGCTGGCCGGGCTCGTCACCAAGCTGCCCAGCGACTCACTCGTCGTGCTCGACCCCAACTGCCGCGCCGGCGCCGCCGCCGACCCCGCCGCGCATCGCCGGCTGATCGATGGCCTGAGCGAGCGGGCCGACGTCGTCAAGGTGAGCACCGGGGACCTCGCGATGCTCGCGCCCGGCACCGATCCGCGCCGCGCAGCGCACCGCCTGCTCGATCGCGGGGCGCGTGTCGTGCTCGTGACCAACGGAGCCGCGCCCGTCGAGGTGATGTGGAGGGACAGGTGGTTGCAGGTGCCCGTACCGCGTGTTCCCGTCCGGGACACCGTCGCGGCGGGGGACGCCCTGGTCGGGGCGTTCACGCTGTGGTGGGCGGGACGCTCGCTCGGCAGGGAGCAGCTCGGCAGCGAGGAGCTGCTCGCCGGCGCGGTCGCGGGCGCCGTCGAGATCGCCGCGCTGACGTGCACACGCCCGGGCGCAGAGCCTCCGCGGATCCCGAACTGGCAGCTCTCGCCCGCCGTCGCCTCCGGGCTCATCGCCGCGGCCGGCTGAGGGCCGCCTCAGGTCCCCGCCGCGCGTGTCTCGGTGGGGACCTTCAGCGCGGCGGTGTCGATGAAGAACTCGCGCGCCAGCACGGCGATCATGCGCGCGAGATCCGCGTGCTCCTCCGGCCGCCACTCGCTGAGCAGCGCGTCCAGGCGCTGTTCGCCGGTGCCGATCAGGCGCTCGAGCGTCTCCCGGCCGGCGGGGGTCAGGGCGCACGGCGAGCCCTCGTCGCCGGCATCGAGGATCAGCTTCTCGGTGAGCAGGCTCTGCCTGGCCCCGCGCAGGATGCCCGGCTCGATACTGGCGCGGCCGGCGAGCGCGTCGAGGTCGAGGTCAGGCTGCTCACTGCTGCGGGCGAGCAGCCAGCAGGCGGCCGGGGACAGGTCCACACCGGCGCGCCCGGCGACACGTTCAACGATCGTCCTCGCGCCCTCACGCCGATCCAGCCGGCCGATCTTGTCGATCACGACGCTCAGGGAGTCGGTGTCGCGGGGCGTGGCGAACGTGTCATTCATGTCGCCGGTTGCGACGGTCTCCCGGAGCGGCACCTCGCGGATGAACCAGGAAAGGACGAACGCCACGACCGCCACGGCGGCGGCGACCAGGAAGACCGTGTTGAGCGAGTTGGTGAACGCCTGCAGGTAGTCGGTCTTGATCGGGGCCGGGAGCGCCGCGATCGCCTTCGGGCTGACGCCCCCGCCGGACGGGACCCGCCCGGCGGCGGAGGCCGGGAACACGCTCTTCAGCTCTGCGGTGAGGCGGTTTGAGAAGACGGCGCCCAGGACGGCGGTCCCGAGCGCGCCTCCCACGGACCTGAACAGGGTCGCGCCGGAGGTCGCGACGCCGAGGTCCGCGTAGTCCACCGCGTTCTGAACCACGAGGACGAGCACCTGCATCACCATCCCGAGGCCGAGCCCGAGGATGAACATGAACAGGAAGATCGACGCGGTGCTGCTCGCGGGGTCAAGGCTCGAGAGCAGATACAGACCGACGCTCATGACCGCGGTGCCGGCGATCGGGAACCACCTGTAGCGGCCCGTCCGGGTGATGACTTGACCCGACGCGATCGAGGTGATCAGCAGGCCGCCCATCAGCGGCAGCAGCTGAAGCCCGGACCCTGTCGGGCTCGAACCCTTGACGACCTGCAGGAACAGCGGCAGATAGGTGACGGCTCCGAACAGCGCGAAGCCGACCACGAAGCCGACCGCCCCCGACACCGAGAACACCTTGTTCCTGAGCAGCCGCGGCGGGAGCACCGGCTCGGCGGCGCGCCGCTCCACGAACACGAACGCCGCGATCAGCAGAACTCCCGCGACAGCGAGGCCGATGATGAACGCCGACCCCCACGCGTAGGAGTTCCCGCCGAGCGATGTCGCGAGGATGATCGCGGACAGCCCTGCCGCGAGCAGAGCCGTGCCGAGGTAGTCGATGACGTGATCGACGCGCTCCTTCATCGCGGGCAGCGTCGCCGCTAGTACGAAGAACGCCACGACGCCGATCGGCACGTTCACGTAGAAGATCCAGCGCCAGCTCAGCTGGCCCGTCAGGAATCCGCCGAGCAGCGGCCCCGCAACGCTGGCAAGTCCGAACACGGCGCCGAACAGGCCCGTGTAGCGGCCGCGCTCGCGCGGCGGCACGACGTCGCCGATCGCCGCCTGGGCGCTGACCATCAGTCCGCCGCCTCCGAGGCCCTGCAGTGCCCTGAATGCGATCAGCTCGTCCATGCTCTGGCTGAGCCCGCACAGCATCGAGCCGGCGAGAAAGATCAGGAGGGCGCCCTGCAGCACGACCTTGCGCCCGTACATGTCGCCGAGCTTCCCGTAGAGGGGCGTGACGGCCGTCTGAGCCAGCAGATACGCCGTCACGACCCACGAGATGTGGCTCAGACCGCCGAGGTCGCCGACGATCGTTGGGAGTGCGGTCGCGACGATCGTCTGGTCGAGCGCCGCGAGGAACATGACCAGCAGCAGGCCCGTGAAGATCAGCCGAAGCGGCGGGGTATCCGCTCCGATCTGGTCGCCGGGCGGGGGCTGGGCGAGGTCCGCTGTCGACGCCATCGAGCCAACCTTTGCAGGTCGGCGCATGCAGGCAAAGCCCACCGGCGCGAGAATCGAGCACTCCCGACCGATGTTCATCCTCTCCGCCCTCATCTACCCGCTTGTGCTCGGCGTGCTCTGCGCGGGCACGGGGCTGCTCGTCGACCGGGCAGCGGGACGCTCGGTACATCCGGCGCTGCTCCCCGCGGTGGGCGCCGCGGGCCTGATCGCGCTGACGCAGCTGTCCACGTATCTCTCCTTCCTCGCACCCGCGACACCGGCGCTGATGGCGCTCGCGGCGATCGCAGGCGCGGTGCTCTCAAGAGACCGCCTGGCGGCGCTCGCGCGCCTTGCCGTGGGCCGTGTCGCGCCGCTCGCGGCGATGGCGGGCGCGTACCTGCTCGCGCTCGCTCCAGTGCTCGCGTCGGGCAGGCCGACGTTCTCCTCGTTCATGGCGCTGTCGGACTCGGCCGTGCACATGATCGGAGCCGACTACCTGATCAGGCACGGGCAGGACTACGCGCACCTGGATCCGCGCAGCTCCTACGGCCTGTTCATCAACGCCTACTACAACACCGGATACCCGTCCGGGGCCGACACGCTGCTCGGCGGGAGCGCCTTCCTGCTCGGGCTGCCCGTCATCTGGGTATTCCAGCCGCTGAACGCGTTCGTGCTCGCGCTCGCGGTCGGCCCGGCGTGGGTGATCGCGCGCCGCATCGGGCTCGGCGCGTCCGCGGCGTCCGCGGCCGCGCTGACAAGCGTGATCCCGGCGCTCGTCTACGGCTACGAGCTGATCGGATCCATCAAGGAGATCACCGCCCTGACGATGATCCTCGCCCTCGGGGCACTCGTGTGCGAGCATCGCAGCTGGCTGCCCGGACCGGCGCGCCGGGCGGTGCCGGCGGGCCTCCTCGTCGCGGCCGGGGTCTCCGCGCTCGGGGTCGCGTTCGGCGCATGGGCGCTAGTCGCCGCGGCCGTGCTGGCGGTCATCCTCGCGCGCTCTGTCGCAAGCCGCGAGATGAGCGCCGGGCGCGCGTGCGGGGTGGCCGGGGCCGCCGTGCTGAGCATGCTCGTGGCCGCCTGGCCGACGTGGAGCCACCTCGGCGGGTCGATAACGGTCGCGAGCAACATCGCCTCCACGGGCAACGCGGGCAACCTGCATGCGCCGCTCGAGTCGATCCAGCTGCTCGGCGTGTGGCTCGCGGACAGCTACAAGGTCACGCCCGTCGGCGGCGCGTCGACGCTCACTCACGTGCTCGAGGTGCTGGTTCTGCTCAGCGCCGTGCTGGGCGCCTTCCACCTGATCAGGATCCGCGCGTACGCCCTCGCGTCGTGGATCGCGCTGTCGCTGATCGCCTGGGTCGCGGTGACCAACGCCGTCACGACCTGGGGCAGCGCCAAGACGATCATGCTCACCTCACCGGTGGTGCTGCTGCTCGCGTGGGCCGGGGTGCGCGCGATCGCAACGATGCCCGGCCGCGGGGCCGCCCGGCTCGCGGCCGCTCTTGCCGGCTTCGCGATCGCAGCCGGCGTCCTCGCGTCCGATGCCCGGGAGTACCACGCGTCGAACCTCGCGCCGACGGCGCGCTACCGGGAGATGGAATCGATCGCACGAGAGTTCGCGGGAAGGGGTCCCGCGCTGTTCACGGACTTCGACGAATACGCCATGTACGTGCTGCGGGACGTCGGCATAGCGGGCGCGGACTTCGTCTACGCGCCCGCGGCGGTGGCAGCCGCCGCCGGCGGCTACGGCGACACGGTGCGACTGGACTCGCTGCCGCCGTCGGCGTTCCTCGCCTACCCGCTGATCATCACCAGGCGGGACCCGACCGAATCGCGTCCGCCCGCCGCCTACCGCCTGTCGTGGCAGGGCCCCTACTACCGCGTCTGGGAACGCCGGCCCGGCGCCTCGCCCGCGCTGGCGCACATCCCGCTGACCGGCACGCAGGCCGAGCGATGTGCCCGGATCGCGCTGCTCGCGGCGAGCAGGCCCGCCGGCGTTCTCGCCGCGGCGCCGTCGCACGCGATCCTTGCCGTCAACCTTCGCGCCTCCTCGCATCCCCACAGCTGGGGTCACCAGCGGCAGGGCCTCGTGATGTCGCATCCGGGGACGTTGACGGCGTCGTTCCGGGTGCCTACCGAAGGCGAGTGGGATGTGTGGATCCAGGGCGAGTTCATGCCGAGGATCCCGGTCACCCTGGACGGCCGCGCACTCGCCTCCCCGGCAGGTGAGCTGAGCGGGAACTCACTCGTCCCCAACACACTCCC
>Ga0209698_10005707_pt1 | contig 13410 bp, 9 predicted proteins | sample LitLauG_LLR_2012_FD_187203 | JGI IMG/M metagenome (GOLD analysis project Ga0209698, IMG submission 187203) | Freshwater sediment microbial communities from Pennsylvania, USA - Little Laurel Run_MetaG_LLR_2012 (SPAdes) (version 2) | ecosystem: Environmental > Aquatic > Freshwater > Creek >... | reverse complement strand
TAGGTTTTGACTGAGTACAGCCAAACAGAGCGCTTCTCCCGGGGAAGCATTGCCGAATCAACGCATTGGATGGTGTTGCATCGACCGGTTGAGCTGGCAGCGCTTATCGTACAAGTGAAATCGAGCCAGATCATAGTGTCCCGTTAGCCGTGCTTACCCGACAAGCGCCAGTCATTCCCCGGGAACGGGGTTCTGGGACAGCAGAAAACAAATTACTCTAGGCCTAGGAAACCATACGTAGGCTGAACATTCCCATCTCGGTTCAGGGATCCGGTCGCCACCCGTGCCGCTCAAAACCAAATCAGAAAACCGGTCTCTTTGCTGTTAATGCCGCCTTTTGCCGCCTCGATTTTTTGCAAGTCCCGTCATTTCTAATATGGCGGAAGCGTGTGGGAGTCGAACCCACCATTCGACCCGCGAAGGACCGAATCACCGGCTTTGAAGGCCGGGAAAGTCACCGGACTCTTTTCGCCTCCGGGGACAGTATAGCGTGGGAGCGGTGACTGGTGCAGGCCGAGAGATCCGCCTCCGAAAGCGGCCTTGCAGGAACCTTCCAGGATCAGCGCTGGGAGGCGATGACGGCGGCTTGCTGGGTGCGTATCAGTGCGGCAACGAGGTCGTAAAGCGCGGGACTAGTGCAAACTTCGTAATACGGGTGGGTGGTCGGGCCGCCGATTTTTCCGTCGGGGAGCAGTTGGCGAGCGAAGGCCTTGCGCAGAACGAGAAGTTCGACGGACTCGCCTAGAGGCACTTCGCCATAGTACAGAGTGACGCTTTGTTTTCCCCAAGGCATATCCAGCTTGGTTTCGATGCTTTCCAGCGAGATTTCCTCGGAGAGCTTTTGGAAGCCTTCGTCGTTGAGCTCGATACCGTTGTGGTTGTAGCGGACCAGGAATTCGTCCAACTCTTCGGCAGACGCGCCTTCCATGGTATTCAGAAACTGAAATACGGAAAAGTGGGTTTTCTGTCCGGCGAGCATGCGCTTGGCCAGCTTGGCGCAGCCGGAAAGACGGTCGGACAGATTCAAGGCCTTTGAAATCATGATGCGAGAATCGCCATCGGTCCAGTAGGTGGGCGCGGAACCTTGAAAAGCGACGCCCAGGCCAAGCTCGAGGGCGGGCAGATCGGTGGAAGACGCGCGCTCGTTATAGGAATTGCAAACCGAGAGAATCTGGCGCGAAAGGATACAAGCTTTGGCGACAGGCCGAGCATAGGCTACGGTCGATTCCGTCTCGAAAATGGCAAGAATGATGGCGTCGCCTTCAATGAAGACTTTTTTCGCCCCGTAGCGGTCCAGGAGTTTTTTGACGGGTTCGTGCAAATTCAAGCTGAAGTGCGAGGCTGGGCTTAGTCCGCGCGAAAGCAAATCCTGGGTCATGCGCGTGGAGCCGCGCACGTCGGACTTGATGATCACGTGAGAAATCACGTTGTCCTGCTCGGGCCGGGCTTCCTCCGGAAGCACGCACTCGTACAGGCGGTTGTTCAAGCGGGAGAGTTCGCGCGCTTTTTCAGTGGTGACCAGGTTGACGCGCTCCATGCAGGTGGTCAGATGCTCGGCGTCACGCAAGTCCCTTCGAAGGCGAAGGAAGTCGCTGGCAAATTTCAGAACAAATCCCTGCATCTCTTCGCGGGAATAGCGGCGAATCTTCTTGGAGAGCTCTTCGATGGTCTTGAGGGACAGTTTCTTCGCGGGCACCTGTTTGATGACCTGCTCGACTTGTTTCAGCTCCTCCTTCGAAACGAGGGCCTTGCGAAGCTGCTGCAAGTGCACGGGGGGACAATAGTCCGAAGCAATCGGCCGAATTTCATAGCTGGCCAGGACGTGATAAAGAATTTCATGGTGTTCGAGACGGTCGAGGAGTTGCGCGAGCAAGCGGGCCCGGTTCGGCGCCTCCGCCTCGCTGGCGGAACTCGCATCGAACAAACGCTTCGCGTTTTCCGGCTCGTTGAGATACTCACCGAGCTTACCGGCATGATCTTTCACGAAGAAATCGAGTTTTTGGCGGGCCGCGTCAATTTGCGGTCCCAATTCCTCGAGTTTGCACTCCTGATGCTTGAGCCGTTGCTCCACGTCACTCAGGGACGCCTTCAGATCGGCAGGGTCGCCACCGGAGCTTAGGAATTTCGTGAGGAAACTATCCCCGCGGTCAAGACGCTTGCGGGTGGTCTCTCGCTGCTCCTCGAGAGTGGCGATATCCGCGCGAAGGGATTGCACGCTTTCCAGAAGCGTGGTGTGCGACTGGATGGCCTCCGTGTGTGCCGGGTCATGGCTCAGGGTTACGCCGGCTTCGCGTATAAATTCCTGGAAGAGAGTGTCCATGGCCTCGAAGCGGTCAGGGTCGCGGACATAGTTGCCCAGCAGGACGTAGTGCTCTAGAAAGAAAACGTCATCTTTGCCGCCGTCGAGGAAGATCAGGCGGTTCTTGCAAAGTTCATAGTAGGAAGCGAAGTCGTCGCCAAAAAGGGCACGGCGAGCCTTCGAGATGACCACGTCCTCTACGTCGGCGACAATTTGCGCCACCTGCTGACCCACTCGGCGGATAACCCCACGCCGGGCAGACTGCAGTTCGGACAAGCGCGCCTTGATGACGTGCGCTTGTTGGCTGCGTTCGAAATGTTCGCCGCGTTTGCGGATCCATTCCTTGCCCTCGAGGATTAGGTTGGCGAATTGGTTGCCGATTTCGAAGGTCAAAAACTTCAACAAACCCAGCCGAAATAGAACGTCGATCTCTATGTTTTTGTGATACTTGGCCTGGGTCAGTGAACTTTGCAGCAGCTCGGAGAGCAACTTGCGGAAGGCGGCGCTGTCTGGCCCGCGCGTGGCGCGCAACTCGATACCCGGCAAATAGGTGCTACTGGTGTACTGGCGAATAACGTCAAAGAGGTAGTCTCGGGCGGCTTGGACGAATTTGGGGCTCAAGAATACGTCGTGGTGGATGTTATCCACGCCAATCGCCAGCGATCCCATGGGGAGCGTGACGTTGTAACTCTTGAGTTCGGTCCGGGCCTCTTCGGCGGCGCTGGGAATTAGAAGTTCGTTGGGCATCTACGTAGCCAGAAACGGCTCTTTTTACGCTAGCAGGCGGGGGAGCGAGGGGCAATGGTTCCCGACGCGTCCGTAACCAGAGAGTAAGGACAGGTCTGGCCCCGGATTAGGTGTCCTAGAGGACAGTGATTCGGCGGGCGTCGCCGCCAAGATGTTCCAGGCGGACGCGGATCTGGGGCCAGAGAGACTGCAGAGGGAAGCGCTCAGACCATTCGAGGATTGCAACGATAGGCGTTGCGAACATGTCCTCCATGCCAAGGGTCTCAAAGTCGTGAAAGCTCTCGATGCGGTAAAGATCGGCATGGCAGACCTGGGCAGGCTTACCGTAGACGTGAACGAGGGTGAAGGTGGGGCTGGTCACGTCGTCTTCGTTAGCGGCCCCGAGGCCAGAGACGATGCCTTTGGTCAACGTGGTCTTCCCAGTGCCGAGATCGCCGGTCAGTAGGACCAGCAATGGGGGATGGAGGCGACTGGAGAATTCCCTGCCCCAGTTGGTGGTTTCTTCGGCGGAATGGGTGATGAACTCTTCAGGCACCGAAGAGAATCTCCCTGAGCAAGTGCTCCCGCGCCCGAGGAACCGCGTCGGCGACTTCCGTGGCGAGCATGCCCGAAATGTCGTTATCTCCATCTGTGGCGAGTAGATCCGCGGCGATGCCGTGCAGATAGACCCCTAAGGCGAGAACACGAGCCCAGTCGTTGGTGCCGAATTGCGCTGTGAGCGCGGCGAGAATTCCTGTCAGTACGTCGCCGGAACCACCCTTGGCGAGGCCCGGATTCCCAGTCGTGTTTACAAAGAGATGGCCCTCCGGAGAAGCGATCAGCGTATGGAAGCCCTTGAGGATGACGTGAGCGTTCCATCTCTTGGCCGAATCCAAAGCGGCGGCGATGCGATTTTGCTGCACGGAGGAGTTGTTCGTACCGAGCAGCCGCGCCATTTCTCCAGGATGCGGCGTGACGGCGAGGAATGGCGTCTTGCGGCGGCGTAGCAACTCGGCTCGACCAGCAAATGCATTGAGTCCGTCCGCATCTAGAATAACGGGCAATTCGGATTCAGCTGTCACGCGCGCAATGAATTCCTGCGTTTCTGGGTGAGTCCCCAGGCCGGGGCCAATAGCAAGCACGGTTTTGCCGGCACTGACGCGCGCTATGTTCCCGCTGGCTATATTGTTCGTTGATACCGCGCCGTCCGCAGTAGCCTCCAGAGCCTCGGTCATGTATTCGACACGCGCGGCTGCGACGGCAGCCTGGGCCAGAGAAGGAGTCGCAACAGTGACAAGCCCTGCGCCAGCGCGCAACGCACCCAAACCGCTTAGCGCAGCGGCGCCTGACTTTCCTGCAGAGCCGGCCACCAACAGGACGTGCCCAAATTTTCCTTTGTGCCCACCGACTCCTCGGACCAGAGGCAGAGACACAAATTCGTCCGGAGCGACCCACCGGCAGTTACCTTTTCCAAGTTCTTCGACCAAACTTGGGGACGAGCCAATGGAAACGACTGCCAAAACGCCGCACGCTTCCGCGTTGGGCGAAACGAGTTGGCCAAACTTGGGCGCTGTGAAAGTAACTGTGTGATGAGCATACAGAACGGGACCTGTGGCCGCCTCGCCATCGGAGGGGAGACCGGAAGGCGTATCCACTGAAAGAATCAGGGCCGGACGAGGCGCAGTGGCATTGCGTGACAAGAGATTGATGTCCGTGATGGCGCGAGCAATGACGCCGCTGGCGGCGCCGCGCAGCCCCGTTCCCAATAAGGAGTCAACGATAACGGTTGAGGAGCTCACGCCGGTCCACACTCCCTCCCAATCCTGTTCGCTGATGATCGATTCGACTGGATCTCCGGCGTCGCGCCAACGAGCGAGATTTGTTGCCGCATCCCCGCGAACTTCCTCCGGCTTGCCACACAGCAGAATGCGCGGAACGTGGCCAGCCTCCTTCAAATAGCGAGCGGCAACAAATCCGTCGCCCCCGTTGTTTCCCTTTCCGCACAGCACGCAAATCCGGATGTTGTCGCGCCCTGCAACGAATCGCCAGACCGCATCCGCAACTTTTCTACCGGCGGTTTCCATTAATTGCAGACGAGGAATACCGTGGCGCTCGGTGGTAAGGCGGTCAACTTCGCGCATTTCGGCGGCAGTGAGTGCTTTCATGGGAGTTTCACAACGACATCACAGCATCCAGCCACCGCTGACATTCATAACTTGTCCTGTTACGTACTCGGCTTCTTCGGAGGCAAAAAAGGCTACCGTCGCGGCAACATCTTCGACTGTGGGTGGGCGTCCAATCGGAAAACGTGCGTCGCGGATCCTGCGAGCCTCATCCAGCGTGAGTTCATTTTCATCGATACTCGACGGATTCACGACGTTTACGGTGATGCCATTCTTGGCTTCTTCAAGCGCCAACGAACGGGACAACGCTACGACAGCGGCTTTTGCCGCAGCGTAAGCAGAAATTTTTGCCTGACCAAAGGCGCGTTCAGCGCCGACTGCGCCCATATTGATGATGCGGCCCCAGCGCGCCTTGCGCATGTGCGGCAGCGCGGCGCGGCACATGTACAAGACCGTGTACAAATTTGAAGTGAAGATGCCTTGCCAATCCGGCAAAGAAGATTCTCCCAGCGTGCCCCATCGAAAATCGCCCACATTGTTGACGATGACGTCGAGGCGCCCAAAGCGATCGACGACCGTTTTGATCAACTGGTCGCAACGCCCCGCATCGGTGATGTCCGTTTCCACCGCAACGCAATCCACCCCGTTGGCTTGCAATTGGCGCAACGTCTGTTGCGCGGCAACTTTATTGGAGCGATAAGCGATGGCCAGGCGCGCGCCATCCTGCGCCAACCGCAAAGCCAGCCCGCGGCCGATGCCACGGCTTCCACCCGTTACCAACGCCACCCGATTCCGAAGCGACATTCTTCTCCCCGGCAAAATCTCTTGAAAAGAAATTCAGTATAGCCTAGCCGCAGCAGCGGTACTACCGAAGCCGCGCGACGATTACCGTCATGTCATCGGCTTGCTCGGGAGTCCCGGCCCACTCTTCGGCGGCGGCCATCAGCGATTCCGCCACCATGAGCGGCGCGGCACCCTGCACGTGGACAGCGGCTTCCTGCAAACGGCGAATCCCAAATTCCTCGCCATAAACATTTTCGGGTTCAATCAGGCCGTCACTGTAGCCAATCAAGAGCGAATCCGGCGCCACGGTGATCGATCCTTCCTCATAGACGTAATCTTCCACGACCCCGAGGACCATGCCGCCGATGTCCAATTGCTGCGAAACGCCCTTGCAGATCAGAAATGCCGGCAGGTGGCCGGCATTGGTATAACGCAGGGTCCGAGTGGCGCTGTCGTAGACGGCGATGAAGAACGTTGCGAAACGGTCGTCACCCGTGTTGCGCACCAGATGCTTGTTTAAGCGGGACACGAGTTCGACCATACTCAGGCGCTCGCTGCCTTCCACGAGAAGTTGGCTGCGCAGTGCCGCTTGCAGGCTGGCCATCAGCAATGCCGCTGAAATTCCTTTTCCCGATATATCCGCGATAGCAATGGCGATATGCGTTGGGCTGAGCTGAATGAAATCATAGTAGTCGCCGCTGACGGAACGAGCGGCTTTGCAAATAGCTTCTATCTCGACTCCCGGGACCGATGGCAAGGTGCTCGGGAAAAGCTGGTTTTGCACCTCGCGTGCGATGGAAATCTCATTCTCCAGCCGCTGGCGCTTGTTTTGTTCTTCGATGAGCGTGCCGATGGAACCCGTCATTTGGTTGAACGATTCGCCGAGCTCACCCAACTGGTCGCGCTGCTTCATCTTTATGCGGTGAGAGAAATCCGCTGCTTTAACAAACTGGGTTGCCTGATACAGATCGGCAACGGCGTTCGTAATGCGGCGCGTCAGTACAAAACCGGGAATCAGCGCTACCATTCCAATGAGCACAAAAAGAGCAGTCAGCCCGATCGCCATCAGCCGATATGTGTCACGTAGCTCGCCAAATGACGTGAACATTCGTGCGTTTAATTGTGATGGACGCGCGTTAAAGACAGCCAGGACCGGCCGGCGGAGCTCGACTATTCCGTTCGGCCCCACATATACCGAATCCAGCCGCGACACGACTTCTACTGGCACGTCAATCCAGATCACGGCGGGCTGCAACGCGCGATTCTGAGCCACGATGCGGCGAGCCGTAATGTACTGGCCGTCGGGAGTCGGATAAATAATTCCTTCGCGCGCTCCCGGCACATACTTCTCCGTCAAGCTGAGCTGGATCGCGCCGAGATCGGGAGCAATCCCGCCGAGAAACACAGGCTCGACCGGGACGCGCAAGGTTACCAGCCGAATGCGGCCATGCTCTGGCATCGCGCGGATGCTCATCAAGGAAAGTTGGTCACTCTCCTGCACAATGCCGGCGAAGGATTGTGCTGACGGCCCGGCCACTTTCCCCAGCAGGCTCGCGTCATTGGAAAAGGTGATGCTCAATTTCGGAAGCTCGCGGTCGTGCACGGAAGACTGAGCCGACAAGACGCCCTCGGACTCCTTTTCCGTGATTCCCTTTGGCAACGTCGCGTGCGCCGCAGCAATGTGTTCCGATATATCCGCGATCATGGCGATGCGTTGTTGCAAGTCTTCATGCAAGAGATACGCGCCCAACTGAGAATACAGAATGCGGCCCGCAAGACCAGCTAACGTAACGATGGACAGAATCGGAACGACGGCAATAAACAGGTAAGCGACAATTAAGCGGTTTCGCAGGCTCCAGAGCAGCCGTTCTCTCCACCAGCCAATGAGGCGGAACAGCAGATAGATGCCGGCAAGAACCGCGAGATACTTCAAGAAGCTGAAGAAGCCGGCCTTGAATTCAAAAATGGCAGCTAACAATCCACCGATTACGACCACGGTGGAGAGCAGGTCTGGCCAAGTGAGGCGGCTCCAGACTTCCTTGAGATTAGCGCGGAAGGGTGTCATCGTTCCGTCAATGGAAACAATACTTTACCTGAATCGGCTCAACGAATGCAGAGTAAGCACCTGACCATCAGAAGGCAGGCTGATCGCCAGAACAACCCAGCCTGCTATAAGGAAGACTTACTGCTGTTGTGGGTTGCTAACCCGGCTGTGGTAACGGCTGTAAGTGAAATAAATCACCAGGCCGATCGCCAGCCAAATGATCAAACGGGCCCAATTGACCCAGCCGAGTTCGTACATCATGTAACCGTTGAAGAGTATGCCGAGAACCGGGACGACCGGAACCCAGGGGGTACGGAAGGGCCGCGCCTGGCCGGGATTCGTCCTGCGCAGAATCATGACCGCGATGCAAACCATTACGAAGGCCAGCAGCGTGCCAATGTTCACCATTTTTCCGATATCGTCGATGGGTGTCACGCTGCCAACGATGGCGGCAAGCAGACCCACGAGTATGGTGTTTTTGTAGGGCGTCCGGAACTTTGGATGCACCGCAGCAAAGAATTTCTTTGGCAACAGGCCATCATTCGCCATGGCATACAGCACGCGTGTTTGCCCAAGCAGCATCACCAGCATGACGCTCGTAAGTCCCGCCAGCGCTCCAATCGTGATGATATGCGAAGCCGTCGAGAGCCCGCGGTCCAGGAAGGCCCGCGCGACGGGGGCTTCAATATTGATATCCTGCCAATGAACCATCCCCGTCAGCACACCGGCGACCGCGATGTAGAGTATCGTGCAAATCACCAGTGACACGATGATGCCGATGGGCAGGTCGCGCTGCGGATTCTTGGCTTCCTGTGCGGTTGTAGAGACGGCGTCAAAACCGATATACGCGAAAAAGATGTATGCCGCCCCGGCCCCGATTCCAGAGAAACCCATGGGCGCAAATGTGGACCAATCGTGGCCCCAGTTCGAGAAATTGACGTAATGGAAACCCAGGCCGATGACGAAAAGGACGACCGCCACCTTGATGGTCACGATCGTCGCGTTGAACCTCGCACTCTCTTTAATGCCGACGACCAGAATCGCGGTGATGATCAAGGCGATTAGAAATGCGGGAAGGTTGAAGCCAATTTCCGAGCCAAATATCGTCGGCGCATTGAGCAGCGCGTGAGCTTGATGAACCAATTCTGGCGACTGCGCTTTAATGATGGCATCGACTTTGTCGAGAAAGGCTTGCGTGCCCGGCTGTAACGCCGCGTCCGAACCCTGAGCCATCTGGCGGGCAACGATCTTCGTCGCGGTGCTCAGTCCGGTCCAGTGGTCATAAGCCAACCACAATGGCATTTTGATGTGGAAAATATTCAGAAGCTCGATGAAGTGGTTGGACCAACCCGACGAAACCGTGCTCGCGCCCATCGCGTATTCCAGCGTAAGGTCCCAGCCGATGATCCAGGCGAAGAGCTCACCCAGCGTTGCGTAGGCATAGGTATAAGCGCTGCCCGCAAGCGGAATCATGGCCGCGAATTCCGCGTAGCAGAGGGCCGCGAAGGCGCAACCAAGTCCGGAAAGCACGAACGAGAGCATCAAGCCAGGCCCAGCGTAGTGCGCGCCCAGACCGGAGAACACGAAAATACCAGCGCCGATAACCGCGCCGACGCCCAATGCCGTCAGTTGGAAGGGACCGAGCGTGCGCTTCAAGCTCTGCCCGCCCACCTCCTGCGATTCCGCGAGCAGCATGCTCATCGGTTTTTTTGCAAACAAGGGGTTGCCCATGCAACTCCTCCTTTGGGGGTCGGCCCCGATTTCTTATCGGACTGCCAATTTGGACTTAAGCATTGTAGGGGCGCAACGTGCTGCGCCCCTACAAGAAAATTCAGTTATTCCGTGTGTGCGACTGCCGCGCTCCGGCGCGACCACCAGACCCACAGCCAGTAGACTGGCAACCCGATCAGCACAATCACCAATCCTGTACCCGCTGTCTGGGTCTGATATAGGAGAAGCACTAACATGATCGCAACGGCCACCAATACATACAACATGGGAACAAACGGGTAACCGAACGCGCGATACGGCCGCTCGGCGTCCGGACGTTTTGCCCGCAAGACAAAGATCCCTATGATCGTGAGCACATAAAAGAGCAACGCTGCAAACACGACGTAGTCCAGCAGGTCGCTATATAGATTGCCGTAAGTCACAGCTCCCGCAGCATCCACATGCCGCGTGCGCAGCAAAATCAGGATAGCGATCCAAATTCCCTGATACGCCAGCGCGGTTCCGGGAACTCCCTTCTTATTCAGCGCACCGGTGGATTTGAAAAAGAGCCCATCTTTGGCCATTGCGTAAGAGACGCGCGCACCGGCAAGAATCAGACCGTTGTTGCACCCGAAGGTGGAAATGATGATCGCCACAGCCATGATGGTCGCGCCGGTTTGGCCGAAGATGGCACTCAGGGCTGCAGTGGCCACACGATCATCCGCAGCAGTCTGGATTTGCACCAGCGGCAGCGTGCAGAGGTAGGCTAGATTCGCAAGGCAATATAAAGTGATGACGATGATGGTGCCGAACGCCATGGACAGCGCCACGTCGCGCTTCGGATTTTTCACCTCGGCGGCGGTGAAACCGATATTGTTCCAGGCGTCCGAAGAGAACAGCGAACCAACTTGCGCCACTCCTAATGCCACTAACAATCCAAAAAAGCCGCTTGCGGCGGTGATCGTGGGCACAAAACTCTTAAGAAAGTTAGCACCGGGCTCGATGGCCTGCGCATTGTGAACGGCCCAAAAGTGGCTGAAATTCTCAGTGATCGCCCCGGCATTTCTGCCCACAAAAATGCCCAGGAAAATCAGCCCGATGAGCGAGAGTGTCTTGGCACTGGTGAACACGTTTTGGATCAGCTTCCCGAGCCGCACACCCAGGGTGTTGATGAACGTCAGGAACACGATCATCAGCACGCCCACAAACTGTTGCACCGAAAGGCTGATCGCATACTTGGAGCCGAGCGCGATGGGATGAACGATCCATACATTCGGGGAAATCGACGGCAGCAAAACGCCGAGATAGCGCGCGAAACCAACGGCCACGGCGGCGATCGTCCCAGTCTGAATCACCAGGAAAAGCGTCCAACCGTATAGAAAACCCCACAGAGGCGAGTAGGCTTCGCGGAGGTAAACGTACTGACCACCTGCATGCGGGAACAGTGCGGCCAGTTCACCGTAAGAAAGCGCGGCGGAAATCGTCAACAGTCCCGTAAGAATCCAGGTAAGGAGCAGACCACCGGGGGACCCCGTCTGGCGGGAAATATCCGCGGCGACAATGAAGATGCCTGATCCAATCATCGAGCCAACGACGATCATCGTGCCGTCGAACAACCCGATGGCGCGCACAAAACCCGGTTCGTTCTTCGCGCTAGCTGGTGAGGTGGCGTGCGTGGTGTCGGCCATTCTATTGCGCCTCAGACGGCAGCCGCGTGATTTGCGGCTTCCAGAAGTTCGCCATATTGCCGCGCCCGCCGTCCCGGATCGGGCGCACGAAGAATGTCGCTGATGACCGCCACGGAATCGGCGCCCGCTTGAATGACTTCGGCGGCGCGCTCCAGCGTGATCCCGCCGATAGCAACGATCGGCTTGTCGGTCAGCGAACGAACCTGGCGAATCAATTCGATTCCAACCACGGGATCCGGGTTGGCCTTCGTGGGCGTGGAAAACACAGGCCCGATGGCGACATAATCAGCAGACGTGTTAGCGGCTTGCTTGAACTGCTCCAGATTATGCGTCGAGACTCCAAGCAGTTTCCCTGCCCCAATTACGGAGCGCGCAGCTTCCACGCCCAAGTCTTCCTGTCCGACATGAACGCCGCTGGCTTCCGCAGCTACGGCAACATCGGCGCGGTCATTCACTACAAAGGTCACGCCTAACGGAATCAGCAAAGAAGAAAGTCGTCTTGAGGATTCAAAGACCTCACGCGCGGCCCCCTGCTTGTTCCGGTACTGAAGCAACCGGACACCGGCAGCGGCGAGTTTTTCGGCGCATTCAGTTTCGGAAACGGTAAGCAATGCTGCGTCTAATATCACATACAGCCGCGGTAGAACAAGGCGCTTCACCGTTTATTTTCCGTTCGTTCCAAGCAATCTTTCGATGAAGTGCGTATCGAACTTTCCTGCGGCAAAGTCCGGATCGGCAAGAATCCGCCGGTGCAGCGGAATCGACGTCTTGATGCCTTCAATGACGAACATTTCGAGCGCCCGTTTCATCCGGCCGATGGCTTCCGTGCGGTCGCGTCCCTTGACGATCAATTTCGCAATCATCGAATCGTAGTAGGGGGGAATGACAGCATCAGCATACGCGGCAGAGTCCACCCGCACTCCCGTGCCTCCCGGGGCCTGGAACGTCGTGATGCGCCCCGCGGACGGCACAAACGTGACCGGATCTTCGGCATTGATGCGGCATTCAATCGCATGCCCGGAGGGAATAATCGCCCCGGTGGCATCTTCCATCTTTTCGCCGGCGGCGATGCGAATCTGCGCCTTGATCAAATCCACGCCCGTAACGAGCTCGGTCACGGGATGCTCCACCTGAATACGCGTGTTCATCTCAATGAAGTACATCGCGCCGTCTTGATCCATCAAGAACTCGACGGTCCCAGCATTGGTGTAGCCGATGTTCTCCAGCGCCTTCACCACCTTGGCGCCGAGTTCCTTCCGTTGTTTGGGGTCCATCACCGGCGAGGGAGATTCCTCCACCAGTTTCTGGTGCCGCCGCTGGATACTGCACTCGCGTTCACCGAGATGGATCACTTTGCCATGCTGGTCGCCCAGCACCTGAAACTCGATGTGGCGGGGATGTTCCAGAAATTTTTCCGCGTAAACGTCTGGCGTGCCAAAGGCCTGCTGCGCCTCGCTGCGAGCCGTTTCGTATGCAGAGAGGAGTTCTTCCTGCTTGCGGACGACACGCATACCACGGCCGCCGCCACCTGCAACAGCTTTCAGGATCAAGGGATAGCCAATTTTGGCTGCCTCTTTGGCAAGCTGTTCCTCCCCCTCGATGGCGCCATCGCTACCGGGGATGGTGGGCAGACCAGCGGTTTTCACTTCCCGTCGCGCGCGGTCCTTCTCCCCCATCATCTCGATGATTTCCGGCCGGGGTCCTATGAAGGTGATTTCCGAGGCTTCGCATACCTTGGCAAAATTGGCGTTCTCGGAAAGGAACCCGTAGCCCGGATGGATGGCATCCACATTGGTGATTTCGGCCGCGCTGATCACCTGGGGGATATTCAGGTAGCTCTCGCTGCTCCGGGCCGGCCCGATGCATACGGCCTCGTCGGCAAACCGGACGTGGAGGGAGTTGCGGTCCGCCTCCGAATAGACGGCAACTGTGGAAATACCCAGTTCCTTGCAGGCGCAGATGACCCGCAGGGCGATCTCCCCGCGATTGGCTACTAGGATTTTCTGGAACATGGTCTGGGGCGCCGGCTATTTCTTC
>Ga0209698_10005706_pt1 | contig 13411 bp, 14 predicted proteins | sample LitLauG_LLR_2012_FD_187203 | JGI IMG/M metagenome (GOLD analysis project Ga0209698, IMG submission 187203) | Freshwater sediment microbial communities from Pennsylvania, USA - Little Laurel Run_MetaG_LLR_2012 (SPAdes) (version 2) | ecosystem: Environmental > Aquatic > Freshwater > Creek >... | reverse complement strand
GGGCTGCAGGGGCCAGTGTCGAGGCCGGCTTGTTGGAGGCGATCGCCATCGGTGCAGCTCCGACGGGCGGGGCGACTGAATCCACCGACAAGTGTGAACGGGCCACGCAATCGTGCGGCCGAGATGCGATCGCGGACGGAGCCCTGACGTCGGTGGCGATCCGGGCCGTCGGCGGAAGGGCCAGCACCCATGAAGGACGGACCCAGTGGTCATCCCCCAGCAGGCCGCCGTCCTCCTGGACCCTGCCGTAGTTCAGCTCCGCGATCTCCCGCCACCGGAGCGGCGAGCCCAGCCGGATCTCGGCGATGGACCACAGGGTCTCGCGAGCGGCGACGACGTGACGATCCGGACCTGGTGCTTCCCGCCGCTGCGAACGCTCGATGTCCAGACCACCACGCACTGGCGGCGCATCGGGCAACGGGTCCTGCCGGGATCCGGCCGGGTGGGCGTCGACCCGTGCCGCACCGTCCATGCGCCCGACCGGACCGGCGTGGGCACGATCCATTGGGTCCGGAGCGGCGGATCCACCCACGGCGGACCGGACGGCACTCACCGGTGTCGCCTGCAGCGGATGGGCGACCCGACCCAACCCGCCCATGGTGAACGCCGTGCCCACGACGACGGCCACCACCCACTGCATCGTCCGGCTGCCCGGCAGCCTCGTCGGTGAACGGCCCGATCGCCACGAGCGCACCTCCACCACGATGCAGATCGCGGTCCACGCCCAGGCGACCCAGGCGACGACAAGGACGACCTGGCCCAACCAGGTCGCCACGGCACGTACGTCGGTGGCGCTGGCACCCGACGCCTCCCGAAGTGGGAGCAACGGGTCGACGTGACGGAACGGCAGACCCGCGAGATCCAGGAGGAACAACGGGATCCCGACACAGACGAAGCTGAGCGCCAGGCCGGCCGCGATCCGGGCGACACTCGACCGGGAGACGCGGCGTCGACCTCCACCCGCGGCGGTCACGGCGACCCCGTCGTCACGCCATGCAGGTTCACCGCGGAGGCGACAGCCGTCACGCCGATGCTGCCGATGCCGACGAGCCCCAGGACCGACGTCGGCACGCCGTAGTGGATGGTCACGGTGACCACGCCTCCGTTGACCACCGCGGTGCCGGGGTGTCCGGAGGCCGCCGCAAACCCTTCTGCGGCTGCAACCGCTGCACCCGGGTCGATCCGGACCGTTCCCGACCGCAGCGCGTCCACGTCGATCGCACCCGCCCCCGATCGGGCCGCCTGTTCAGCCTCCACCTCGGCGGCCTGGTGGGCGGTGAGCGCCGTCCCTCCGTCGACGACCAGGCCAACAAGAGCGAGTAGCCCGACGAGCAGCAGCAGGACGAAGGCCACCAACGAGCCGGTGTCGTCGGTAGTGCGAGGTGGTGAGGGGAGGCGACGCGACCGATGCACCGGTGCTACCCCGACGGACGGACGGGTCACGAGGTCCATGACGTCACCCCACCGACCGGTAGGGGTCGATCGGTGCGGTTGCCGACGCCGACACGGTGGTCGATCCCGGGAGACCGGGTACGCCGACGTCCGACAGCAGGACGAGGCACGACACATGAGCCGTCACATAACCCCCTGGGGTGAAGTGGCTCGTGTCGAGCGTGATCGAGGCATGTGCACAGGTCTTGCTGCTTCCGATGAGGTTGACCGCGGAATTGATCGAGCCGACCCACTGCGCCGTTCCGACGGTCGGGAGCACGGCGGCGGCCTCCGCGCCGGCGCGCGCTGCCTCGACGACCTGCTGACGGGCCTCGACGACCCGCCCAACCACGAGGGAGATGAGGGCGATGACGAGCACGACGGGCGTCAGCACGATGAGCTCGACGGTCAGGCTGCCGCGGTCGCCCCTGGACGCGGCCGGGTCCACCACGGGCAACCACTGGTGCCGTCTCACTCCGAGCTCCGGAACTGCTGGATGGGACCGACGGCTGTGGCACTGACGCCGAAGGACAGCCCGGGCAGCACCGACATGGCGGTCCCCGAGACACGGACCGACTCGGTGTCGCCGGGCAGTACCCATGTGTCGACGGCGACGGTCGAGACGTCGGATCCGGGGCCATCGGCCACCGATCTCGCCATGGCCACACCGGCCGATGTGCCGCCACCGAGAGATCGGGCGGCTCGGTCGCCCTCGGATGCTGCGAGCTGCACCACATGGGCGGCATGGGCCCACAGGGCGAACTGCACGGCAACCAACAGGAGCAGCATCATCACGGGGACGACGATGACCGCCTCCACGACCGACGACCCTTCCTCGGACATCGGGCGACGGCCACCGTTCACGGGTCGGCGCGTCAATTGAGATTGATCGAGTTGGCCTTGGCGGTGACCTTGGCCACGATGATGGCGCCGACGGCGATGGCCAGGGCCGCGAAGATCGCCGTGAGAATCACCTTCTCCACGACGGTGCCGGCTTCGTTCCAACCACCGGCGGCATTGCAGCGGGCCTGCAGGTACGTCCAGAGGGCAGTGATGTGGGTGGGCATGGCTTGAGCTCCTTGTGGGTTGGTGATCAGCGGTGTGGCGGTGTTGCGGTGAGACGGTGAGACGGTGAGTGACGAAGGATGCCGTGGCCGGCTCCCTCGCCGGAGCGGAGACAACGCCCGATTCCGGTCGACCGGTGACGTCGATCTCCAGCAACGGGGTCCCGTCGGTGCTCAGAAACCTCCGAGAATTCGATGGACGGCCGGGTACCCGACGAACAGGAGGAAGCCCAACAGCAGGAGGGCACCGGGGAGGAACAGCCGCTCGGTCATGGAGTTGGCGGCTGACTCGGCCTCGGCCTGCTCGTGTCGCCGTAGCGACGCCCCTCGGGCCGTGAGCGACTGCCGGATCCGAGCGCCTTCCGTCCCGGCCAGCTGCACGGTCGTCGCCAGTTCCACCAACTCGGGTACGTCGAGTTCGCTCCCCAGTTCGGCCAACGCATCCCATGGCGTCGTCCCGGCATCGCGCGCCGTACCGAGCGCCCTCGACATGCGGCGGGCGGCCCAGTCCGGAGTCACCTCGGATGCCGAGTGCAGGGCCCCGTCGATACCGACGCCCCCTGCGAGACCGAGGACGATGAGATCGACGAAGGACCCCAGCACGACCCGGACGTGACGACGTCGCTCCCTCCCCCGACGCAGGAGTCCGGCGAGTGGCATCGCGACCCCGACGACCAGGCCGATGCAGGAGCCGATGAGGGCCGACCCGATCGGGAGCCCGACGCCCAGGACCTGGAGGGTCAGCCAGAGCGCTACTGGGCCCAGTAGGCCCGCTCCGCCGGCGACCACGACGCGGGATGCGAAGAGCTTCGGATCGGTTTCGGTGATGGCGAGCGAACTGCGGAGGGCACGGGCACCCGGCGTGCTCGACCACCTGCCGTCGGTGAGCTGACGCAGCGCCCCGGTGGCGAGACCGTCGACCGGCGTCCACTCCTGATCGGGGGTCCGTCGGGACCCTGTCGGTCCCTGCCAACTCGCCCAGACGGCATCCAGGGACGGGTTCGTACTACGCAGCCCGACCACCACCCCGAGGACCCCGAGGCCGGCGAGGGTGGCCACCGCCACCACGAGCGTCATCGGAGCACCACGTCAGGACCGAGCAGGCGCACGGGTCGGGGCGGACGGGCCAACACGACCATGAGCGTGACTCCCGCTGCGTACAGGATCCCCACCAGCGCCAGGACCAGCTGTCCCGTCGATGAACCGAACGGAGCCAGGTAGGCACCACCGAACAGGACCAGCAGAGCTGCGAAGGCTACGGAAAACACGACGACCGTCCTCACCCCGCTGCGGACCGAGGCCCGGCTCGTTTCGACACGGAGCCGTAGGGCCACCTCCTCGCGCGTCGAGTCCGCCAGGGCAGCCAGGAGGTCGCCCAGGCGTTGAGCCCGTTCCGTGAAGGCCAGCAGCAGTGCGCACACCACACGGTCGGCACACGGGTCGCCCACATCGTCTGCGAACCGCAGCAGTGCCGCCCGGGGCTCGACGCCGGCCTGGATCTGTGCGGCGAGGCGTTCGGTCGCCTCACGGATGGGCGCCGGGCTGAGTCCGGCCGTGGCCACGATCGCCTGGCCGAGTCCGGCGGATGCGGCCAGTGTGCCGTGGAGCATCTCGGTCCAGGAGGCGATCGCATCGAGCGTGGCGATGGACGCAGCCCCCGACATCTGGCGGAGCAGGCGCGGCAGTCCGTAGGCCGCCGCTCCGGCGATCGGGCCGGCGACCGGCCATCCGGTGACGACCACGCCGACCAGGCCCACCGCGGCGGCAATCGCCAGCGACACGAGGTCGGACCCGTGTGTGGAGCTGGCGCCCGACGGACCCGCTCCGACTCCTGCCTCCTGATCCACGTCGTGCTGTCGGCGCCACGCCATCCCGTCGAAGGCGGCCCAGCCGAGTCCGAACAGCCCCAGCGCCAGGCACGCTCCGACGACCACGATCGGGACCGGCCCGTTGCCGAACGGCGTCATCGGGACCTCCTCGAGGCGCCCGCCGGACCGGCATCGAACCCGAATTGCCGGAGTTCGTCGACCGTACCGGCACGGAGCGGGGCCGCCTGCTGGGCGCGCCGGTCCGGACCAGGTCGGTAGACCTCGTTGGAGACCACCTGTGCCCCTTCGGCGTCGATCACCTCACGCACGGAGGACACGAACCTCGTCCGGGGCCCACGAGCAGGGAACCACGTTGCCCCGCTTCCGGCCTCCGCCGACGCAGCGGGCCCATCCTGATGCGGGTGGACGTCGTGCATCTCCGAGTCGAGGTGGACGACGAAGTGCAGTGCTCCGGAGATCAGGAGGTTCGTCGCCTCGAGCGGCAGCCGCTCCGGCGCCTGGACGGCGTACGAGGCGATCCGGCGGAACACGCCGGCCGACGACTCCGCGTGGATCGTGCACATCGACCCCGAGCGACCCTGGCTCATCGCATTCAACATCGGCAGCACCTCGTCGCCGAGCACCTCGCCGACGATCACACGGTCGGCATTCATCCGCAGCGACCGCCGCACCAGATCGGCCACGGGGATCCGACCTTCTCCTTCGATGTTGGCCGGGCGGGCCTCCAGGGCGACGATGTCCGGGTGCCGAACCGATCCGGTGTCGAGGCCCAGCTCGAACGCCTGCTCGATCGTGACCAGCCGCTCACGGGGGTCGATCTCGGCGGCCAGCGCACGCAGCAGGGTGGTCTTGCCCGAATTGACCGCCCCGGAGACGACGATGTTCTTCCGCGCCCGCACGGCCGCTCCCAGCAACGACCGGAGGTCAGGAGCCATCGCACCCATGGCGCACAGATCGTCGAGGGACAGGTCGGCGAACCGGTGGCGCCGGATGGAGACCGTCGGCCGTGCCGACACCGCCATGACCGCCGAGAGCCGGGCACCGCCCGGCAGCTGCAGGTCGAGCTCCGGTCGCGCCGTGTCGAACCGCCGCTCGGCCAGACCGAACCGACCGGCGGCCGACCGCACCAGGTCCACCAGCTCCTCATCGGAGCCGGCGGCGGACGGCATCAACCGCTTGCTTCCGTCGGCGAAGGTGGCCCACACGCGATCGCACCCGTTGATGTCGATGTTCTCGATGTCCGGGTCGTCGACGAGTGCCTGGAGTGGCCCGAGCCCGAACAAGGCGTCGAGGACCGACTGCGCCAGGTCCTGCTCGTCGGACGGCGACAGCTCGCCCGCCTCCGAACCGTCGGCGAGCTGCGCCAGTGCGTCGAGGTGGAGGAAGGCCCGTTGGCGGGCGAACTCCCTGCGGTCGTCACCGACCAGACCCGAAGCGTCGGTGCCGGCGAGGTCCTCGGCCACACGTCGACGGATGGCCGAAGCGAGAACGGCGGTCACGCGTCTGCCCCGGCTGCGTCCGCGTCGTCCGGGGCCACGGGTCCGCCCCGGACACCCCGCACACGACCGGTGACCACCGGGCGACCCGATCGGCCCCGCAGGCGACCCGGAGGGCCGGCCGGGGCATCGCCGTCCAGAGTCACCAGGTCGCCGTCGGGCCCCGTCGGACGACCGGTGGGCTCGGGACTCCCGACCACCGGGTCGGGCGCCGCATCCGGGAAGTCAGGGCGCTTCCCCTCCCGGACCCGTCCGGCGAGCGTCGTCGCCATCCGCACCGTCGACACCCACAGGAGTGAGCGGTCGAGACGCCGACCCGCACCGGATGCGCCACTGGCCACGTCCGCCGCAGCGCTGTCGAGCGGGATGTCGGCCACCGCATCGACGTCTGCACGCTCCGCGAACTCGGCGATCTCGAGACTGGTGTAGCCGGTGCCCACGGCAACGACCCCGATGCCGCAGCCGACGGCGTCCGCCAGCCGTCCGGCGCGGTCACGCAGCCGGACCGCGCCGGACGCGTCCCCGCGTACGACCAACAGGGCCACGTCGGAGCACGCCAGCCAGGACTCCGACACCTCGTCCCCGGCGGACAACCTTCCCAGATCGACGATGGTCAGCCCACCGGACGCGCCGGGTTGCCCCGAATCCCCCTCCGGCAACTCTCGGATCAGTCGCCCTTCGTGGCTGCCCGCCCCGCGACGCTCGTCCCCCCGGGCGCCGACGAGGACGGGGAGTCCTCCCGGCAGTTCCTGGAGGTGGGGGTGCACCGACGTGGACTCCCCGGACCTCCGCGTCGCCGAGACGAGCGAATTCCAGCCCGAGTGGACGGAGAGGCCGAACCGGGCCGCCAGGTCACCCCCGGACGGATCCGCCTCGACCACCAGGACCGGACCCGGCACCGGCCACGCCGCACCGAGGAGGCAGGCGAGCGTCGTCACCCCGGGTGCGCCCTTGATCGAGAACATGCTCACGGTGGTCATCGGTTCCCTCCCGTCGGGGCGACGGACGCGGACGTCATCGCGACATGCGGGAGGAGCACCAGGCCCACCTGCCCGGCAGCGGCGGCCGTCACCACCCGGGCGGCGACGGTCGCCGGGACCACGATGGACACCAGGAGCGTGATGCCTCCCGTCGAGGACGTTGCGGGGACCGAAGAGGCGGACACCGTCGCCATCGGCACCAGGACGGACGGGTCCGTGCCGACGGGGCCGGACCCCGACACGGTGCCGGCGTCCCCCGACGCGGTGCCGGCCCCGGCCAACGCCCCGGAACCCGTGAGCGCCGACCCGCCCCCGGCGGAGGTACCGACGGACGCGCCCGGAGCCGCGGTCTGGACCACGAGCACCTGGTCGCCCGGAGCGAGCCCGTCCGTCGGGTATGCGCCGTCCTTCAGTGCCACACCGACCACGGCGTCGCCGGTCGGGATCGCCGGTGCACTCGTGAGGTCGGCCGGGGTCACCAGGGTCCCGACCGGGATCGCAGTGGCGGCCCGCTTGCCCGAGACCGACGGGAACTCGTCGACCGGCAGGTAGGCGACCCCCGGCGAGACAGCCACCTGGGCAACGCCGAGATCCGCCGGCGTCAGCTGCCGGCCTTCGGGTACCGCCCGGACCGTGACCAGTGCGGGGACCTTGCGGTCCGCGGTCGAGTACAACGCCACGAACGACGCGATGCATGCCGCCACCAGCGACACCGAGCCGACGAGCACGAGCCTCCGCCGGTCGCGCCGGCCGGTGGGGGCCCGGAGTGGAGCCCTCTGTCCGGTCGCGTCCGGGCGGCGGTCCGACAGCAGCCGCGTCACGGCGCTCACCTGCCGGCTCCGACGGAAGCGCTCCGACGCAGTTCGGCCGCAGCGGTGGTGTTCACGCTCTCGACCTGGACGACCCGGAGCAGGGCGGCGTCCGTCGTCACCAACGACGGCAGCGCACCGCCGCCGGCCACGCCGGTCGACGTCCACGTGACCGCCCAGTCCACGCTTGCGGTGACGACGAAGACTCCGTCGTCCGGATTGCCGTCGAGTGTCGGCTGCCCCGCCGACGTGTGCGCGTAGTCGAACGAGCAGTCGGTGGACTGGACCGCACTGGGCAATCCCGGGACGAACGCGGCTCCCGGTCCGTTGCACACCAGCTGGGAGCCGTCCCCGGTGCTCCACCGGACGTCGACGGGACGGGCCACGGCCGTGGCCGACACCGAACCCGCCGACGCCGTCACCGACTGGTCGCGCCACAGTGCGGGGTCGATCCAGAACCAGGTGGCCAGGTCGACGACCGCCGTGCCTGCCGGATCGAGGTGCAGCGCGGGGCGCGGCAGGACGATCGAGTTCTCGGCCTGCAGCGCGAGCGAACGTGGATCGACAGCGGGCGCACCGCCGGGGGCGGGACCGGTCACCCAGACCGTCTGGGTCACCTGCAGTGCGGCGGCCGCATCGACGCACGTGACCGAGTACCAGGCGCCGGGAGATGCACCTCCGGGCGGGAATCCACCCTCGTTGTTGAGCGCCAGATAGGTGTAGGTACACGACCACGGGGTCGGAGCTGGAGCACCGGACCCTGCCGGTGTGCCACCGGAGGACCCTGACGATCCCCCGGACCCACCGCTCCCTGCGCCGGAACCGGCACCGACGGAGACGGTTCCCCCTCCCGAGCCGGCTCCGGTCGAGTCGGCCCCGGCCGCAGGGCCGTGCCCGACGGCTCCGAGGACCGCTGCGCAGAGGACCGCCGCGCAGGGCAACGCCACCGACGTGACGGCCCGGCGAACGGTCGGGCGCTTGTCCGTGGGCGCCGTCGGCGCGCCAGGGGCGCCACCGCCGCCCTGCCCGAAGGTGCCCGGATCGTCGGGGCCCGTCGCGGCGGGGGGTGAGGTCACGGAACGGTCAGTCACTGGTCGGCGTCCGGCCTGATTGGGATGCATGGGAGAGGGACCCTACGGAGGCGACCCGAATCCGTCGGCCGATAGTTGCACTGGGTGTGCAACTTGTTCGCGCCGGACCGGTGGTGGCGGAGCCGTCCCGGACGACCGGGACGCACGTCATGGAGGAGTTGGTGGACATGGCCGCAGCCTGCCGTCGCCACCTTGCCGAACTCCTGTCCGCCCACCTTGCCGCTGCCGGATCCGACCGGCCCCACCCGGGACGGCCGATGTGGACGGGCACGGAAGAACCGTTGTCAGGACTGGGGAATCCGGTCCCGGACGACGACCCGACCGGGGCGACCGGACCGGTGCACCCGGCCGAGCCCGGATGCACCGCCCGAGTTCCGCGGGGGTCCGACCGGCGGCGGCGCCCTCGGGCCGACGTCCGATCCGTGCCCCGTCATGGGGAGGGTCGTGGCCGACCACCGAACGTGGTCAGACGAACGCCCAGACGTACGGAGAGCAATCGGCTGAATTCGGGTGCGCGTCGGTGGATCGCGCCCGACGGGGGCCGTCCCGCCCCTCCTACGACCCCGCCGTCGTCGCCCCGAACACCTCGGCGTCCGCCTCTTCGGGCGTGTTTCCGGCCACGATCTTGGCGCTCATCTTCACGGCCTTGACCGCGCTGGTGGCCCCGGTCTGGAGCACCACGGCGATGGCCAGCAGGATGATCGCCAGGTAGAAGAACCGGTGCGAGCCGATCAGCAGGATCGCCGCCCGGCCGAGCATGTACGGGGGAGAGCAGATGATGGCGCCGATCGCCCCGCCCACAGCCGTCGCACTGAGCTTGTCGCGACGTGACAGGTTCGGCTGGAGCCCGAGCAGCCGCGAGGGGATGGCGACATAGGTGAACATGAGCACCCCGGCCATGATCCCGAGGCTGAACGCGAACCAGAACTGCCCCCACCGGTCGACGACGATGGCGGAGAACCCGGTGAGCACCCCGATCAGCAGCCCCCAGCCCACGATCGTCCGGAGGTGCTTCCTGGCCAGGGCGTGGCCGGCGCCGATCTCGGGGGGACCCTTGCGGGCGATGGCGAAGGCGAACACGGCGTTCAGGTAGAAGCTGGCAGCGGTCACCAGTGCGATCAGGGCGATGACGCCGGCGGCCACCGCCGGGTTCTTGAAGATGTGGAACCCCTTGCCGTGCAGCACGTGCGCCTTCAGGTCCATCATCACCACCCAGATCCACATGGCCGGCAGGATCTGGACGAGGGTCAGGCGCCAGTTGATGAACAGGGTCCGCAGCCCCTGGAACAGCATGGCGAACCCGCCCACCAGCAGCGCGAGGGGGGCCAGCCAGCGGCTCCGCCGGCTGAGGGCGAGCACGGCCGACTCGACCATCTCGTCGTCACCGGTCCGGACCGCCCCCACCAGGCGCCGGATGAGGACGCCGATCCGCTCACGGCGCGTGGCCGACCCGCCGGCCTCGTCCACGCCGCCCGGATCCGACGCCGCCATCACCTCGTGGGTGGCCGATCCCGGGTCAGCGGCCACGGGGGCCGCCGGGTCCGACTCTGCGATGGCCCCGGGCGTGGCCGGGTCCTGGTCAGCGTCCACGGACGCCTCGCGATGGACCCACCCCGTGCGCCAGGCTGCCTGCGTCGACCGGGGATCTGCCCATGTCCTCAGGCTACCCAACCCGACGTGCGGTCCGACGGCTCCTGGGCCGACGTCCGGTCCACCCGAACCGGGACCCGGACCGGAAGCCGGGGCCGGTGGAGGCACCCACGCCGCCGGGCGGGCCCGTCCGCCGGGGACCCCGGCCCGGGCTGGCACACTGTGTCCATGGCAGCCCAGTACATCTTCACCATGCGCGACCTGCGTCGCTTCTACCCGCCGGACCGTGAGGTCCTGCGCGGCATCAACCTCTCCTTCTACCCGGGAGCCAAGATCGGCGTCCTCGGCGGCAACGGCTCCGGCAAGTCGTCGCTGCTGAAGATCATGGCCGGCCAGGACGACGACTTCACCGGCGAGGCCCGTCTCACCCCCGGCTTCACCGTCGGCTTCCTGTCCCAGGAGCCCGAGCTCGACCCCACCAAGGACGTCCTCGGCAACATCTCGGACGGGGTGGGCGAGGCCAAGCGGATGGTCGACCGCTACAACGAGGTCTGCGCCGCCTTCGGCGAGCCCGACGCCGACTTCGACAAGCTGCTGGCCGAGCAGGCCGAGCTCCAGGACAAGATCGACGCAGCCGGTGCGTGGGACCTCGAGCGCACCTTCGAGATCGCCATGGACGCCCTGCGGTGCCCCCCGGGTGACGCGGACGTGTCGACGTTGTCCGGTGGCGAGCGGCGGCGGGTGGCCCTGTGCCGCCTCCTGCTGTCGAAGCCCGACCTCCTGCTGCTCGACGAGCCCACCAACCACCTCGACGCAGAGTCGGTGGCGTGGCTCGAGCGCACCCTGCAGGACTACCCCGGCACCGTCGTCGCCGTCACCCACGACCGCTACTTCCTCGACAACGTCGCCGGCTGGATCCTCGAGCTCGACCGGGGTGCGGGGATCCCGTGGGAGGGGAACTACTCCTCGTGGCTCGAGCAGAAGCAGGACCGCCTGGCCCGCGAGCAGCGCCAGGACACCGCCCGCCAGGACGCCCTCCAGCGCGAGCTCGAGTGGATCCGGATGTCCCCCCGGGCCCGTCAGTCCAAGGGCAAGGCCCGGATCAACGCCTACAACGACCTGGTGGCCGAGGCCGAGGCCGCCGAGAAGCGGGCCGACAAGCTGGAGATCGCCATCCCCGCCGGCCCCCGGCTGGGCGACCGGGTCATCGATGCCGAGCACCTGTCGAAGGGCTACGGCGACCGCCTGCTGATCGACGACCTGTCCTTCCTGCTGCCCCCCGGTGGGATCGTGGGCGTCATCGGTCCCAACGGCGCCGGCAAGACCACCCTCTTCCGGATGATGGTGGGCGAGGAGCAGCCCGACTCCGGCACCCTGACGGTGGGAACGACCGTGGAGCTGGCCTACGTCGACCAGTCCCGGGACCAGCTCGACCCCGAGGCCTCCGTCTACGAGGAGATCACCGGCGGGGTCGACCACATGGTCGTCGGCGGCCGCGAGATCCACGGCCGGGCCTATGTGGCCAGCTTCGGGTTCACCGGGTCCGACCAGCAGAAGAAGGTCGGCCAGCTGTCGGGTGGCGAGCGGAACCGGGTCCAGCTGGCCAAGGTGCTGAAGTCGGGCGGCAACGTCCTGCTGCTCGACGAACCCACCAACGACCTCGACGTCGACACCCTGCGGGCCCTGGAGGAGGCGCTCCTGTCGTTCCCGGGCTGCGCCGTGGTGATCAGCCACGACCGGTGGTTCCTCGACCGGATCTCCACCCACGTCCTGGCCTTCGAGGGCGACTCGGAGGTCCGCTGGTTCGAGGGCAACTTCAGCGATTACGAGGCAGACCGGCACAAGCGCCTCGGCACCGACGCCGACCAGCCCCACCGCCTGCGGTACAAGCCGCTCGTGCGGGACTGACCGGACCGGCTCGGATGGACGTCTTGGGGTCAGGACGCCGGACGTTCGCCAGCGACAACTGGTCGGGCGTCCATCCCGAGGTGCTGGAGGCGCTGGCCCGCGCCAACGACGGCGGCCACACCCCCTCGTACGGCGCCGACCCGTGGACCGCCGAGGCGCAGCGCCTCCTGGCCGAGCACTTCGGCCCTGGCACCGAGGCGTACTTCGCGTTCAACGGCACCGGCGCGAACGTGGTCGGCCTGCAGTCGCTGCTACGCCCCTTCGAGGCCGTCATCTGTGCCCGGGGGGCCCACATCGACGTCGACGAGTGCGGCGCACCCGAGCGATTCCTCGGCAGCAAGCTCCTCCCGGTGGACACCCCGGACGGCAAGCTCACCCCCGAGTCGGCCGCCACAGCACTCGGTGGCATCGGGGACGAGCACCACGTCCAGGCGCGCGTGGTCTCCCTCACCCAGAGCACCGAGGTCGGCACCGTGTACTCGGTCGACGAGGTGGCCGCCCTGGCCGAGTGGGCCCATGGACACGACCTCTTCGTGCATCTCGACGGCGCCCGACTCGCCAACGCGGCCGCGGCCCTCGGGGTCGACTTCGGCGCCTTCGGCCAGAGCGCAGGGGTGGACGTGGTCTCCTTCGGGGGCACCAAGAACGGAGCACTGGGGGCAGAGGCGGTCATCACCTTCCGGCCCGCCCTCGAGACCCGACTGCCGTTCATCCGCAAGCAGGCGATGCAGCTGTCGTCGAAGATGCGGTTCGTGTCCGCCCAGTTCGTGGCCCTCCTGACCGACGACCTGTGGCTGCGCAGCGCCCGCCACGCCAACGCCATGGCCCTCCGGCTCGGCGTGGGTGCCTCCGCCGTCCCCGGGGTGTCGCTGGCCCAGCCGGTCCAGGCCAACGGGGTCTTCGCGTTCCTGCCGCCCGCCGTCACCACCGCACTCCAGGCCGAGTACCCGTTTTACGTGTGGGACGAGAGCACCGGGGTCGTTCGATGGATGGCGTCGTTCGACACCACCGAGGCCGACGTCGACGGGTTCGTCACCCGGCTGGGCGCGCTCATGGAGGGAGTTGGCTGAGCGGATCAGGCTGACCGTGCGGAGGAGGCTGACCGTGCGGCGGAGGATGGCTGAGCGGCGGAGGAGGATGGCTGAGCGGCGGAGGATGGCTGAGCGGCGGTGCGGAGGAGCTGCGGTGCGGAGGAGCTGCGGTGCGGAGGAGC
>Ga0209698_10005704_pt1 | contig 13414 bp, 15 predicted proteins | sample LitLauG_LLR_2012_FD_187203 | JGI IMG/M metagenome (GOLD analysis project Ga0209698, IMG submission 187203) | Freshwater sediment microbial communities from Pennsylvania, USA - Little Laurel Run_MetaG_LLR_2012 (SPAdes) (version 2) | ecosystem: Environmental > Aquatic > Freshwater > Creek >... | reverse complement strand
GAAAAACCGTTCGACCCGTTACCCGCTAGGATCGCTGTCGTCGTTCCGGTCCCGCCTCCGCCAGTGGGCAGCGCCCAAGTTCCGTTTCCGTAAAGGATCGTGGAACTGTTCGCCGTGCCGCTGAGGTTTAATGCAGATAGAGGAACCGTGGAGGACGTCAGATTGGCCCCCGATGCCGCCAGGGCGCCAGATATGGAAACATTAGTGAAAGTCGAGTTGCCAGTGTGGTTAGATGCCCCGATCAAACCAATGGTGCCATTGCTGTAAATGGTCATGGCGTCCGTGGTTGAATTTGAAATTACAAAATGGATGGCGTTTGAGGTCGTCGTTCCAAGCGCCAGATCCCCGCTGGTAGCTGTCAAATAGGTCGTGTTCCCCGCGTTGAACGCTCCGCTTCCAGTGAAGCATGAGGAGTTGATTCCCAGGTTCGCGTAAAACGTTGAGGAGGTTCCGCGGTCGTTGGAGAGAACCAGATCCGCGCTGGCGGTTGTGCCGTTGCTCAGGTTCTGGATGATGTTCTGATAATAGCTGTTGACATTGCCCACCGCCTGAAAGCCGATGTTCGTATCCGAGTAACTGAGGTTTGGCCCGATGGAGATCATACCGGTGGCCGAGGCGTTTCCGATGGAGATATTTCCCAGGGAGATATTGGATGTCGCCCCGGTCAAGGCTCCGGCCACCTGGTTGGCGGTCGCCGCAGAGAAAGCATTTGATCCGTTCCCATAAATGAGCCCGTTGAGGGTGGAGGTTACGTTAAACGTTCCGGCGCTGGTGATTGAGGCCGGTGAAACCGCAAATCCGGATGGAACCACCATCGTCACATTGGTCACGCTTCCTCCCCCGGCCGTAGAGGCCAGGGTATTGTTGGCGATGGTGTATTGGAGTCCGGACCCGATGATGACGTTGCTGAACCCTCCCGTCCCATTGCCTGCGAGGATTGCTGTTGTGGTCCCGGTGGATGATCCTCCACCCGCCGCCCGGTAAACGCCATCACCATAAAGGACGGTGGTACTGTTTCCCGTTCCTGTGGTACTAAGCGCCCCCACTGGAATGGTTCCGGTGGTGATCCCAGCTCCAGATCCTTTGAATTGCCCCGTGACGATGACGTTGCCGGTGATCTGCACCGTATTCACCCCGTCGTCTGTCAGTGCGCCGAAAGTGGTGCGGCCTGTTGAGAAGAAAGTGTTGGCGCTGGAAAAGGTATTATTCCCCGTGAAAGTTTGATCCGCTGCCAGCTTAGCATAGGCCGTTAAGGAAATATTGCCCCATGTGAAGTTTGTGCCATTCCATTGCAAATAATTGCCCGAGCTGGGGGTGTTGCTGGCCGAAAGCCAAAGGCCCGAAAAGGTGCTGTTTGGGAAGCTGTAACTAACCCCTGTATTGATCGTGAACGTCGAATTCGAGAGCAGGCTCAGCGTCTGATTGGCTGGGATATTGAACCCCCCGTTGACGATGTTGCCGGTGCTTTGATCTTTGACCACTCCCACAGTCTGGCCAAAGGAAGCGACCAGACTGAGGGCCAGAATTGCCGCAATCAGTCTCATTGTCTAGGCTGACTTGTAAACTAAACTCCAATTCGTCCCGCCGAACAGGAACACGCAAGTAGAGGTGTAGGCCGATCCGGTTGGGGCGACGGTAGCCAGGGTGGAAGTGCTGGCCTGATCCTGGATTACTATGGTTGCATTGGTCGTCGGCTCGTTTATGACCACGATAGCCAGATCGCCCGCACGGGCCGAGGTGTTGCCAAGGGTCGCCGTGTAAGTGTAGGCGCCAGATCCCGCTGAGGCGATGACCTGATGCGTGGTCGTGGGCGAGAGCCGGGCGAGAGTGCTTGATCCGGTGGCAGAAACAGATAGCGCGTCGGCCTGGGGCAGGTAGCGAGCGTCGGCCTGCGATTGAGTGAGGAACGAGCTCGGCCCGGGCGGGGTCGTGGGCGTGCCTTTGATCAGGTTGTTCTCGATGGTGATCGGGGCCTGCACCACTGTCGCTTTGTATCCGCCCGTGGGGGTGACTGAAATTTCGAGCGTTTCCGCAATGCTGGCTAGGTCCCCCATTACCTCGTAAAGCGTGGTAGTGGTGAGCGGGATATTGCCGGTCAAAGTGATGGGAGATTGTAACCCGCTGGCGTTGACCGTGTAGGCCGCCACCGTTCCGGTCGCAACATGGGTAATGACCCACGGGCCCCCGGTGTTTCCGCTCACGATATAATTGCTGCCGAGGATCGCCTGCAGCTGGGCTGCTGTCGCGTTGTATGGGATAGCCGAGGATGATCCTGAGTCGGTGGTCAAAACCCACGTTCCGCCGCTGGGCGAGTTGGTCAAAGCCACTTGCTGAATGTTTTGAGTCCCGAGACCTCCCGCCGTGATGGTGGATTGAGAGTAACCCGGCACGCCGGTCGCCGTGGTCAAAGAAGTGGTGTCCACGGTCAGGGCCAAAGCCGCGCCCACTGCTACACGGGTAACGATGTAGTTGGTGCCTGGCGCTTGAGCCACGGTCCAGGTCAACCCGGTGGAGGTCAAGGCCGCCAGCACGGTGGAGCTGTTCGCGTTCCAGTTGATGTTAGGAGTGGTGTAGGAGTCGGTGGGCGAGGTAATGGTGAAATAGCCCGCCGTAGGCGTGCCCGTGAAAGTCAAAAGACACACCATGGCGACGCCTGTCGCGCCTGCTGTCAACACGGTGACGGTCGCCGCCGTGACGCCGGTCAATGCGCTGATGTTGCAGGTTAGCGCCGTCGCCGTGCCGGTAGTGTTTCGCGTGATGATCCATGGCCCGCCCACGCCCTCAGAGACTGTGAACCCCGAGCCCAGCGCCGCCTGCACCGCTGCGGCCTGGGCATTATAGGCGATGGCCGAGGAGGTGAGCGAGTCGCTGGGAGAAGTGATTTTGAAAGTGCCAGAATTCGGGGTATTAGTGAGCGCGATTTGCTGCACGTTCGATGTTGCCGGGCCGCCTGATTGAAGGGAGGTAATAGCAGATCCCGCCGCAGGCCCTGCGGACCAGGTGTTAGCATAGGCCAGCACCTGCCGAATGAGATTAATCTGCTGCACCTCGGGATTTGTTGAGGTGCCGGCGATCAGCTCCAAAACTTGAACCGATGAAAGAGGGGTCAGGAGGGATGAATTGCCAGCAAGGAGCGGCTGCGCTCCGTTCGCCCCGTTGGTGATGATCCAAGGGCCGCCCGTGGGGCCCGAAACCGTGGCGGTCGACCAGTTGGTCGTCAGTGCTGAATTGATGGCAGATTGAACCGCCGCCGCCGTGGAATTATAGGGAATGGCCGCCGTGTTTTGGCTGCTTGCCGTGTCCGATAGTTTGAACGTGCCGCCCGTAGGAACGCCGCCCACCGCGCCGACGCCCACCTCAACAAAGGCAGAAGAGTAGTCAACATCAACATACGGGTTAGATGGGTCCGTCGTTGGACTCATGAACCGCATCGTTAGAGGCAAGGTGTCACCAAGGAAAACATTCGGTAACTGGGCCCCGATTGAGTTTGAAAACCCCCGCACAAGTTGGCGGTTTTGTACGTCTATATTGAGAGATAAAGAGGGCATCCTAATGATTTGCCTGTGTCAACTAACTAGGCCAAAGATTTGGCGTGATGGTCGCCGTTGAGGCCCCGCTAAATGTGTGGTGATCGGTGTAATTTTGGGACGGGTCAGACGGCGCTATCTCGCTTACATTCTCATAGTCGTAATCGCCCGGCCCAAAAAGATCGCATTCCAGGTCGTTAATTTTCAGGGTGCCGAGGGATACCGCTTTTATATCTGTGGATGTCTGCTCTAGATCGGGGTCCCCTATTGTGTTTATGAAATAACGCCGCTTAGTAATTATGGTGTCATACCTCAAGTATGAGGTTAAGGGCGCGACCCCGGTCGCAAAGTAAACGGTTGGAAGGTAATGATCTTTAGTCAGGTTAGTTAAGAATTTTGGGTAATGAATAAACCCGAAAAAAGCCAGATCCAAACCCACGGTGTCGCCGGGTGGAGAGCTGAATCTATATCTGCTATATGCGTAGTCATCCAGGGAGGGATAATTGCGGGCCTGCGGTATGAGTGTGTCGATGTGCCTGTCGTAACTGTCTGGATATTGAGGGACGCCCGTGCAAGTTGACGATTCAGAGATGGTATTACTAGAATTATTTGGCGAGTAAGTGCTAGTGATGTCTTCAGTTAGATTGACGGTTACATCGAACGAGACCCCTTTAATTAGCCAAAACCATTGAGCTGAGTATTTTCTGCTGACATTAAAAGGAATTCCGCTCTGCCATAATACTTGACCGCCCGTGCCGCCCGAGAAATTAGGCCAGGCCGCCAGCTCTGTTTTATTCGAGTATTTCAGCTCCCGATGATCCACAGAAAAAGGAGCAAACCCCACGCCGTAGGTACTTACTAATTTCCTGCTCATGATATATAAGGACCATACGGAGCAGGAAACGGGAAAAGAGCGGCCTGCCCGTCAATGGCGCAGTTGGTCATTAATAGATGGGTCCTGAGTAGTTGCGTTAGAGTCGGTTTCCCGTCTGCATCTGGCACACTCTGCGCAATAACAACCCGGCACTTTGTTTGCACGGGCACCGCAGGCGCGACCGCTCCGTCGTTGCATATAAAGGAGTCGCCGCTGGCGTCCCATGCGTCTAGCGTGGGGTCCATAACATCGCCCATACCATAACTTTTGATCGTGGCCGCTGTGATTGTGTAGGTGCTGCTTGTCGTGATCTCCAGCCAAATCAAATCATTGGCAATTAGGTCAAACCAGTTCTTTGGGTTATGCTCAGTATAGGGAGGCGCAGGGTTTAACCCGGTGATGGTCTGGCGGTCAGACGGTTTCAGCGACTTCATCAAACTCGAATTGTACTCTATAGATGCCTGAAAAGTTGTCCCCTCTGGGTTGTCGGGTTTCGGTTGCCAGGTCACTTGAAACGGAAAAGAGGATTGCGCCGTCGCCTTTACAGATTGCTCGATTGCCGAGGGCGCTACATAGAGCGCGAAACCCGAGTCACCTGCAGGCGACTTTCTAACCTCGCCCCGGGTGGATATATGATTGCCTGCCCACATCTGCATAAGAACCCCGCGTAAGGCGTTCCATGTTTTGCCCGAGATTTGAAAGCATGATCCGTCGTCCTTGGTCCCTGGCAGGTCCTTTATTGAATATTGGTCAGCCATAATAGTTTTACCCGTAAATAATTGTGGATGGATCGTGGCCATCAACCGACGGTGACGGAACTAACTTCCAAGAATCTTCAATGCGATAAACTCCCGCCTCGTCGGTCATAGATGAGCCCATGAAAAACCATGAGTAACCAGCGGGCAGGGCCGTAGAAAAGCCGGGCGTTGCAAAATGGCCCACGCCGGCCATGTCTGGAGGGCTGTAACTGGTATAGGTCTTTGTGAGTGCCGTTGACGGGGCCAAGTAGTCGGTGACACCGGCGAAAATTGATTGATCTGCCCAGCCTTTGAAAGCTGCACCCGTGGGGATAAAGTTTGATGCCGGTATAGTTGCTCCTGTGGAGTCGTAATAAAGCGCAGCGCCGCCAGGTGAGGCCGCGCCTATGGAGGTGTTACCCTTCACGTCCAGCCAGATAGAGGCGTTGAGGGGATTTTGAGCGGTCCCAGCTATGTCGGTAATCCATTTCGGGTGAGTTTGGATCGGCTCGTTGCTCAAATTCGTCTGCAGCGACCAGATAGGCGGCGGCGGCGAGTTGAGGTTAGGATCTAGCCCGCGATATTCAAGGGTTAGCATTCCCATCTGCCCTCTCATGCGCTTCACTTTCGATCCGTACAGAAGGAGAGAGGGAAAGCGACCGCTCGGGCTCTTTGGTGACGCCAGATAGGAAGCCTGTAACGTGGAGTAGATGCCGATATAATTCACAGTGAGCTTAGCCACACCTTCCCGAGAGGTCTCCAGCTCGTAATCTGGCTGCAGCTCAGGCACGTAAGGCGCAGAAGGGTAATAACGAATCGCGGGCGTGCCGTCCTTCATCGTGGGCACCTGTTCGATATAAACTGGCATATATTACAGAGCCTCCGCTGATTTGTCGTTGAGCTTCTTTAATTCCGTGGTGATGTTATCCAGCTTTTTGTTGCCCTCATCCATTTTATGAAGAGTGTCTTGATGGTTGCTTGTTCCCATGCGCCCACCGAATCCCAGATGACGCATGGATGAGACCGCTCCGTTGAACATTTTAGATTCAGCAAACATTCCGCCCATTGAGGCTTTTTCGGAGCTCATGCGCTCGTTGAGGGCTTTTTTCTTTTCGTTAAGCTCCTTCAGGCGCTCGGCCAGCGTGACCTTCTTCTTTCCCTGCTCAGCATCAAATTCCGATAAACGGGACTGATCCTCGGCTTCCTTGGTCTTGGCCTTTTCAATGTCGAGCAGGCTACCGGATTTCTGGGCTTTTTTGTCTGCGGCAATGTCCTCTAAGATCATCAACCGCTTCTTCTCGTCGCTCCCCCGCTTGAATTCCTCGTTGCGCTTGATCTCCCCCTGCTTCTCTTTTTCCCGTGCAACCTCCGCCTTTTCCTGCGCCCACTTTTTGTTTAACTCGCTCTCGTTTTTCTGGCGCTCGTTAAACGCTTCCTGCTCCTTGTCTGCCAGCTCTTTGTTTTTTTGCTTGAACCATTTATCGCGAACGTCGGCTATCTTAGCCTGCTTCTGCTCTTCTAGCTTGACCGCCGTATCCACCTCCCCGGCCTTGTTCGCCTTGGCGATCTTCTCCCGGTACTCATCCTCGATTAAGGCGGTCTCACCTTCAATGTGCTTGTAGGTGTCGCCGCTCATGGCCTTAGTCTGGTTGCTAACCTGCTCGGCGGATCTCTTGTCGATCTCTTTGCTCAGGTCAATGATGCGCTGCTTCGCGATCTCCAGGGCGTTACCGCCAAGGGCCTTTTCAATGAAATTCCCCTTCGCAAATTCTTCCGACGCCTTTTTAAGTCCGTCCACCTTACCCTTAAGCTCATCAATGCTCGTTCCCGCCGTAACGTCGAACGAGGAGCCCAGAGCGTCGGTCATCTTGGTTGCGCCCTCCGCCGCCCCGTCCAGCACTTCACGCAATTTCTCTCCGAGCATGATGGCAATGCCAATCGGCCCGAAAGCAATCCGCATGATGCCGGCCAATTTCTCGCCGCCCATGATGAGCGCCTGTAGCGGGTCCTGGGCGTGAGAGATCAGGCCGCCGAGGCTTCCAAGTTGTTTTTCAAGTTTCCCGAATCCCTTCGCATTCCCGGCCCTTGCGGCCAGCGCGTCGAAGGAGTTTGAGACCTTGGCCATCGCCTGATCTATGCCGCTTGTATCCCCGCCGATCCTTACATCAACGCCCATAGCCTAGCCCTCCTCCTGAATGGCTTTGACAGCAGCATATTCGGTCTCGCTCATAAGGTGTTTCATGTCGCTTCCGTGATAGGCGCACCGCGCCATGCTCCACGCTCGCACCTCGCCAATCGGCAAATTCATCACCTCATCTCGGGTCAGGATCTCCATTGCGCCTGCTGCCATGATCAAATGGCCGGGCACCCGCACATCATCACCGGCCCCGATCCCGTCCTTTTCCCACATAGGGAATTCAGGAAAAAAATCGTCTATGTACGCGCCCCACGCTTTCATCTCTTTTTCGAGATCCAGCCGGTTACATTGCCGAAACCATTTTACGGCGGGCTTATTGTCAGGCGCGAGCCACGCCAAAACTTCCTTGTGCGAGGAGGTGGAGCAAACTACGGCAGCGATTTGCAGGTCGCGGGCGCAAACTTTTCCACCGCTGAATAAGGGCGAGTTGAGGCCCTTCAAATAGATGTAGTGACGTAGACAGAATGGAGCAAGCGGCCTCAGATAAACTGAGTGCTCATCGTGTATAAACGCCTCTGAAAAAGCTCTGTCGAGACTGAGAGGAGGCACCATACATATGACTTACGGAATGTTGGCGTTGACCATGCCCTTAAACCCGATCATGGCGGCCTCGCCGGCCTTGCCAATGATCTTCACCTCGCCGCGAATCAGAATTGTGATGTTGCCCGAGACCGTGCCAGGGAATGTGACGCCGCCAGAGGGTGCAGTAAAAACCAAAGTGGTCAGAGGCTCGGGAATTGAGGCGGAGGGCTTAACGACCATTTCAATGTCGTACTCATATTTTTTGTCGATACCCACCACGTATTTTATCAGGCCGTTTTCGTCGTGGACTTCCTGCTCTTCGCCGTACTTTTCCGAGGGGTCAAATTTGGTAACTGTGTAATTGGTCAGTGTCGGCAGGATCTTCCGCAATACGCCAGAGGCCGGGTACATTACATCACTCATAACTTTGTGTGAGTGTCAACAATTTCAAATGTTGTCGTAAGGAGCTGCGCACACGTAATATTTCAGGAGCGTAGCCATCTTGCGTTCTTCAAATTCCTGAGTCTCGCCAGTGTACTTGATCGCGCTGAATGTGTAACCTCCGGTGACGGTCCGCTTGTCTGGATTCGGTGCGGCGGGCGCATTAAGCGCGAGGCGCAGGGCTGTAAAGTTTTCCATGATGTCCCTGATAATTTCCACCCGCTGATGGTGGATGTCATTTAAGGTCGCCGCGGTTAATTCGTCGTCCGCCTGAGTCAGGATCGCAACCTCTAGGTCGTGCTCGTAGATGCCCGAGTCATAGCCAAATTGTTGGGGATTGCTGGCCTTCAGAATCACGTAAGGAGTGGTCAGCACCTGATTGACATAGACCTCGTGAGCGCAATAGACGTTGAGTTGCCCGGCCACGGTCCCGGCGATTCCCGCCTTTACTGGACCCACAAAAGCCGATTCGGTCTGATGCAATACGCTTTTCCTGCTCATATTCTTTTGTTCCCTATCGCCGCCTGTACGCGGGCCTCCAGTTTGATAACCCGATCTCGAACCGCCTTAGCCTCTGCCGCCTGGCTGAGCACCTGCCGGGTAAAGTCGATTTCGTTCTTGAGGGTGATTGAGGGCTTTGCTGGGTCGTTAGAATTATCTTCCACCCGGCCCGGAGCCTTGCGGTGGCGAGTGACCCATTGCGGAATACCTCGGGTGCCGCCGAGCTGGGCAGCGCATACCGACCAGCCGGCTTTTGCAAATCCGACGTGCTTGATTAGTTGGTTGTAATATTTTTCCCCGGTCGATTGGCGGATCACCTTTTTTGTGAAAAACTTCCAGCGCCCCACGTCCCGGGTGTAGGAGCCCGCCGAGGACATCACACCGTTCTTGAATTGCTCCGCGTGGTATGAGGCGAGCTGCGACATGGTGGCGTTAGGCCAAAAGTCATTTTTGTCGGCCCCGTACACGTCCCCATTCTTGTTCACGAAAAGGCGCACGTTGGCCCCCTGATAGACCCCGGTTGCAAGTGCCTGATCAATGATTGAGTCGGCCAACATCACGAAAATTCCCACGCGCTGCTTGCCTCCAAAGAGATCCCGCTTGATCGCGCCCTCGCCCTGAGATTTTGATTTTGGATCAAACCCGAAAGGTTGCGTGTACTTCGCCAACTCCACGGCCAAGAGCCGGGCTTCCTGTCGCAGGAGCTCGCCAAAATCCTTTTTTGTCAGGTCCGCCAGCTGGTTAAGCAAGCCACTTACCTGGGAACTGTCCACCGATAGGGTAAGCATAAATCATTTGTTCGCGCTGATCAGGTGCACGGTCGTCACGTAATTATTGCGAGACGGGATTTCCAGCCGCCAAGATGAGCCCCGCAGTGTGGCAAGCTGCCCGGTCTTGGGAACGAACCCCAGCGCGTCCAGGTCCGCATTTTTGAAGGTGACCATCGTTGACTTGACTTCCTTGTATCCGCCTTCCGTCAACTCGTTACTGATGGATACGCTGTCCACAATGCCAGTCAGGGCCACGTTGTTTATGGTGATGTCGTCCCCATAAATTACCTTCATGTCATCCAAGGCAGCGGACCAATCAGCATTTAGTTGCGCGTCCATACGATTTTAAGGGTGTCAACAAAAAGGGCGCACCCGCTAAGGTGCGCCCTTGCCTATGGCTCTTTCGTGATCCTAACCACCAAGTTAGAAATTGAGAGCAAGCGTCACCGACGACGCGCTGTTATTTCCTGCACCGGTCTGAGTGGCCAGGATCTGGATAAACTCCAGGGCGTCGGGCGTAATCTTCCAGCGGTAGGTGGTAGCAGCTGAACCGGTCGTGACAACCCCGGTCAGGGTCTGGGCGGCCAAGTAAGGCATGTTCACATAAGAACCGCCCGAGGTCGCGCAGTGCTGAGGCTGAAACACAATGTTTTGGCCGCTCAAGTTGTTCGGCAGGGCAGGCACCGTCAACACCAAGTCGAATTCCTCAGTGGCCGCGTAGGGCTGAGGGCTTAGGTCAATGTTGCCAATGACCGTGGTGCCGGCACCGTTGCCGAGGGCCTGAGTGACGAGGATCTGGCCATCTACCAGAGTCCGTTGATTAATGAGAGTCATGATTTTTTCTCCTTTGAATTATTGGCTTGGCTCCGTTTATTCGGTGCCGTTCTTGAGGCTGTCAGTGATCGTGATCGGCACGCCTTCCAAGGTAGTCGGAGCGGGCGCAAAAGCGGGGTTGCCGCTTCCGTCAATGGCGGGCTGATAGTTGATCGCCGTGCGGCTCTTCTGCAGGAGGTAGGCCGCTTGACGAGTCATGAACCAGCGCAATCCGTGCCGGTACTGGATCGGCACCAGAGCCATCAACTGAGCGGCGAGGGCGTCGGTGAGAGGGTGAGTTGCGTCGATCAGCTTCACGCGCCATACGCTGTACTGGCTGGCGACCGTGAGACCAAAGAAGCCGGAGAAGTTATTGCAGTAGGCCATTTGAACCAGAGGGCTAGAATTGGTGCCCGAGGCGTTCACCTGAATTTTATTCCAGATGCCCATGTCCAAAGCCCCGTCGTTGCCGACCGCTAGGCTTACGCCGTCGTTGGCCAGTCGAACCAGATAAGCCGAGGAGCTTGACCCGCCCGTGCCACCTGCGCTGATCTCGAAATTAGAGTCACCGTTGATGACATTCTGCAGCCCGAGAAACCCGTTGGGGTCTGCGCTCTGGCCGTAGTACATCTGAGTTCCGAGCGTGATGAAAGCGGCATTGACCGCGCCGCGTGCTTCAGTGCTCAGCAGATCACCGACCGATCCATCGTCAGCTTTGACGATAGCTTCCGGTACGCGGAGTTGAACGTCGAGGAAGTGCAGCGAGGCAACCTGAGTCTCAAACTGAGATTTAGAAGGAGCGACGCCAGCGCCAGGCTTGGAAAAGGAGGCAGTCGGGAAAGCGGTGCGCCGACCGATGCGGTACGTAGTTCCCTTTTTCGGCAGCACCGGGAGGTGCTGGATCTCAGGGGAGTTGAACAGAACGTCATCGACCAGGCCGATAACCTGATCATTACCGCTCCGCTGGGCGAGATCGAGAAGATTTAATTGTGCCATAAATTTGGATTCGTTTGATTTTGGTTAAAAGGCGATTACAGCCCTTTCAGTTGAGCGTTGATCGCGGCAGCAATCCGGTCGTGACCGCGCAAAGTTTTGATGTCCTCCTGGCCGGTCTTGAGCGGGGCACCGTGGCCCGCGCTGGCAATCATCTCGGCGGCCTTTTTCGCGGCCTTGGCCTCGATCACCTTGCCGAGCTTGGCGCTGGCCTTGGCGATCTTTTTGGAAAGTTTGTTGACGGCCTTTTTCTTGGATTCAGGGTCGCCCTCTTTGCCGTTGGCGTCGTCGTCACCGTCTTTGTCGTCCAGGTCGTCCGTGCTGTCCATGGTCTCGCCCTCGGCGTCCATGTGCTGCTTCAGGGCGTCATAGCTGGCCTGCAGCGCCTTCATTGCGGCCTCAACCGCTTCCAGGTGCTGCTTACCCTTGTCCGCGCCCTCAGCCTCTTCAAGGCGAGCGGTCAAGTGAGAAATGTTAGCCGAAAGTTTTTGAATGGTCTCGTCAGCGGCAGCGCGAGCTTTAGCCTCAAGCTCAAGAGCGGCGCTTACCTGTTCGACCTTTTTGCCTTGGCCGGTGACGGCCTCAATCAGTTGGTTGAGATTCATGCCCTTGCGGGCATGTCAACAATTCACACCTATAACGGATTAAGTTTCCCTGTCGCTTTGATGTGAAATCTTACGTCAGGAATTCTAGATAAAACTGATTCCATAATCAGCTCTGCTGAGTCCATGTCAACTGGAGGCACCCAAGGCTTGATCTCATCCCAAGGCTTTTGATTGCTTGCCGCCCATTCTGCCGTCGCAAATGGAAATTCTGTTTCCTGGCTGACGAGCGTAAGGTGTTCGCCTTGGTAATCTATTTTGATTTCTATTTTCATTCTCTTACCTTCCCGCCTTTTTTGGCCGTGACTGAAAAGGGCTTCATGCTATCGAAGAGCGTTTTCCGCTTTTCAGGGTCGCGCATTATCGAGCCAAGCTTTTCCTCGTTTGGGCTGGTGACTGTCGAAAAGGCAACAGTCGCCATGTGCATGCCGCCACGGTTTATGTCTGGCCTGAGTAATCCTGATCCCTCGTCCGAAAGAGGCACAACGCCTTGGTAGCTCGTCCAAAAGCCTTTTCCCTTCCCCTCAAAATATGGGGCGTTTTCACCGTACTTCTCAGTTTTTAACCCCCCTTTAACATCGGCCCTTGCCTGAAAAGAATCGTTTAGTTTATCACGGACCTCCTTGGGCCCATTCTCATAAACGTGCTGAGTAACAGCAAAGGCTGTTGCGTGCTGAATCTCCTCCTTTGTGCTGCATGCCGATGAAATATAGACTCGCTTTTCTTTCGAGTCATAGGCGCATACATTATTTAGGGCCCCCTCTTTCCCTGCAAGGGCGGGGTGATCATTTCGCACCATGGTTATGGATTCCACCGGACCCACCCTCTTCCCTATCGTGGTTGACATCCTAGAATAAACCGCCTGCGCCCCGTCCTTCATGGCCTTGTTTACGGTATCGATATTGGCTTTTGTCTGGGCGTCCATTTTATGATCTTTGTCCGCTATCTGGCTTTTACCGTGGATTAACTCTGGATCCACCCCAACCTCTTTTGCCACGCTTTTCCCAGTGGGCGCTGATTTGTTAATCAGCTCTTGATTGTAAGACTGCCCTAGATCCTTCCACGCTTGCTGGATCTCTTTAGAGTGCTCGATATACTCTTGCCGGTCAATGGACCTAGTTTTAAAATGGGCATCGTCAACCTGTTTTTCCAATGCCTCCAGTTTTTCAGCCGCCCTCTTGACTCCCTCGACCCGGGCGTTCCTGACAATTCCCTGGGCGCTGATTTTTCGCCCTTTGGGATTTGTGATCTTCTCCTTTTTCTGGGGCCCATTAGGATTAGGAGCAAACCGGCCTTTCTCATCCCGGTAAATCTCCGCAAGAGGAATTAGCCCGAGCTTAATCAGCCCTTTTTTTTTATGATTATGTCTTCCAGGTCAATTCCTTCGGGCAACTCTTCATCCTCACGGATAACGCACCGCGCTACCCTTCTCTGGGT
>Ga0209698_10005703_pt1 | contig 13415 bp, 8 predicted proteins | sample LitLauG_LLR_2012_FD_187203 | JGI IMG/M metagenome (GOLD analysis project Ga0209698, IMG submission 187203) | Freshwater sediment microbial communities from Pennsylvania, USA - Little Laurel Run_MetaG_LLR_2012 (SPAdes) (version 2) | ecosystem: Environmental > Aquatic > Freshwater > Creek >... | reverse complement strand
ATTACGTTTGGGGAGAACAAGGCGAAGAGTTGGGTACCGGGAACAAGGCGTGGTATCAGAAGATCGGACTGCGTAACGCCAAGAGAGTCGTAGTCCTGCTGATCATTCTGTTTTATGCGGCCGGGTTGTTTACCGCCTTGTCCATGCGCCGTGCTGTGCTGGTTCGCATTGCGCCCGATCGCACCACGATGTATCGCCTGGGGGCCGATGGGACTGTCTTCAACAAGTTTCGCGTTCAGGTCGCGAACCGTGGAAAAGAGCAAGCTATCGCACAATTGTCCATTGAAGGATTACCGGGCACGAAATTATCGGGTTTCGAAAATGCGGTCGTAGTAGCTGCCGGCCAGACGATTCAGCAGGAATTCGAAATTGCAGCCTCGCCCGCCGCACAGCTCTCTCCCGGCGTGAATCATTTCCGGCTGATCAGCACAGTCAAAGACAAGAAGGACGTTTTCGAGGAGACATTCATTACCCCGACGAAGGATTCTCGGTGAGTACGGTTCGCTCTCAGAACTAAGGAGGATGCCATGAGTACGTTGATGGACTGGGACATTGCAGCTATGAAAGGTCAGGGGAAGAAGCAGGGATCGCCGTTGATGTACTTCCTTGTCTTCGTATTCGCACTCTTCATCGGCATCCTCATTTTCTGTTACGTAGTGACCAAGCGAAGCAATCCCGTTTTCCTGGATCAGCAAGGCAAGCCCGTGGCCACGGGTTCGGAACATTCTCACCACTAAGAGTCAATGGGTACGCAATGCGATTTGTGCGGCTTGGCATGCGGTAAGCATCCGCTACACCAGCAGGTGGCAGATGCCGAACGCTCCTTCTGTTGTCTCGGATGCATGAATGTGTACCTGATCCTTTGGGAAAGTGGCGCCATCCACGAGGGGATCGACCTGCGCCAGACCGAACTATTCCAGCGCAGTCTTCAACTCGGGCTCATCTCAACACTCGCTTCCGAAGAAACGCAATCACGAGCGGAGTCCGCTGACAATAACAACTGCAGTCAGCTGATCCTGCACATCGCGGGAATGTGGTGCACGTCGTGCGCTTGGTTGATCGAGCATGCTCTCGGCAACATGCCCGGCGTGGTGAAGGCAGACGCGTCTTTTGCCTCCGATCTGGTGAAGGTTCAATACCATCCACAGGTTCTGCCGCCGCAACGGATCGTCGATCGCATCGCAAAGCTCGGCTACAAAGCGAAGGAATACGACGGTGAGGGCGGGACCGCCGACGTCGAGCAGCGCGACCTCCTCATCCGCACCGGGCTCGCCGCCTTCCTGTGGGCCAATGTAATGAGTTTCAGCCTCGTCCTCTATGCCGGGTATTTCGAGCAGATCTCGGATAGCGTGCGGCGTGGTCTCCCATTTCTTCTGATGGCGCTGGCCACGCCGGTTGTCTTTTATTGCGCTCATCCGGTTCTGCGATTGGCGTGGCGAGGCCTGTTGAATCGGACTCTTCGCATGGAATCGCTGCTTGCGCTGGGCATCTTCGCCGCCTACGGCTATAGCGTTGTGCAGGCATTTCGCGGCGAAATCCATCTGTATTTTGATACCGCCACGGTCATCGTAACGTTTGTGCTGGCGGGCAAGCTGATTGAACGCTCCGCCAAAGAAAGAGTCTCGCGCTGGATCACCATTCTTCATCGCATGATGCCCAACAAGGTTCGCCTGCTGGTGAATGGGACCGAACGCTTTGTCAGCGTGGATGCACTTCAGCCCGGGGAAGTTTTCGTGGTGAAAGCGGGTGAGCGCATTCCCGCAGACGGTACCGTTAGAAACGGTGACTCGCATGCGGACGAGTCGCTGCTCACGGGAGAGCCGATTCCTGTGGGCAAGAAGGCGGGAGAGAACGTTGTCGCCGGCAGTATCAACATCGATGGCGTCCTTCACGTACAGGCCACGCAGTCCGCACGCGATTCCACTTTGTCTCGCCTCATCGATCTCGTCGAGCAGGCTCTTACGCAGCGTAGCGATCTGGAGCGCATGGTCGATCGCGTTTCACGGCTTTTTGTTCCCTCCGTGATTGCTGTCGCTTTGCTGACTTTTTTCTACGCGTGGAATACCGCTCACGTTAGCCTTGCAGCATCTTTGATGCGAGCGATCAGCGTGCTGGTGATCGCATGCCCGTGTGCGTTAGGGCTCGCCACGCCCTTGGCCATGACCGCCGCTTACAACTCGGTGTCGCGCCAGGGAATTCTTATTCGTGACAGTCGGGTGCTGGAAAATCTTCACAAAGTTGACACTGTCATCTTTGACAAGACCGGAACCGTTACCGAAGGCAGATTTTCTCTACTGCGCTTCTTGCCATGTCAACGGAAGGTCAGCGAGGCGGTGCTTGCAGGGGATTTTCGCGATCCCCCTAAAATGATGGACGCACCTTGCGCCAGCGCTTTGGATGGCGATGAGTCGCTATTTCAAGACTCTCTCGAACTTGTGGCGTCTCTTGAGCAGTATTCCGAACATCCGCTCGGCAGGGCGGTTGTTGCATTTGCTCGTTCGTACACTACGACCCTCCGTGATGCTGACTCTGTTCAGGTTCATAAGGGATGCGGCATCACTGGCATCGTCCGAAACAAGAGTGTATTCGCCGGGAATCGACGGCTCGCGCAGGAACTCGGAATCAGAATCAGCGAAGCGGCTGAGACTCAAGCCAGAGCATGGGAAGAGGAAGGCAAGACCGTCGCATTTGCTGGCTGGGACGGGGACCTGCAGGCGCTTGCAGCTTTCGGCGACAGGTTGAAGGGCGAAGCGACTGAGCTGATGGCTCAACTGATGAGCCGCGGAATAAAGGTTCACATCGTTTCTGGAGACTCCCGCTCCACAGTTCGGTGTGTTGCATCGCAATGCGGGGTCGATCACTGGCACGCCGAGGTTCTTCCGGACGAGAAGGTGCAGGAGATTATTCGTTTGCAACAGGAGGGAGCGCTGGTAGCGATGGTGGGAGATGGTATCAACGATGCGCCGGCGCTGGCTCAAGCGGATGTGGGTATTGCGGTCGGATCAGGCACCGATCTCGCCATGAAAGCCGCCGACGTTGTGCTGATGAGCGGGTCGCTGCGAAAAATCCTGGACGTCCATGACCTCTCATGTCGTACGATGCGCATCGTACGGCAGAATCTCTTCTGGGCTTTTTTCTACAACACCATCGGCATCGCCCTGGCCATCGCGGGTGTTCTAAACCCGATCATGGCCGCGGGCGCTATGCTTCTCTCGAGTGTGTCCGTGGTCGGCAATTCGCTGAGACTTGGTCGCGTGACTCACGGCATCGGGGAACAGCAACGCTGAAACTCGGACGCACATCGCTGTATCAAGGGCAATCGGCTGTCAAGGCAGGGTGGGAGCCATAGCAGTCGAACGTCGGAGCACTAGATTCGTGACCAGCCGGTACTCAATGCCGGAGGAACTGGAAGGGGTTTGCACTTCGTCCATCAGGGCTTGAAATGCCAGCCGAGCCAACTCCGTTTGTGACATCTGGATCGTGGTCAGCGGTGGGGTTGTGAATTGCGCCAGCCGAATATCGTCAAAACCCACGATCGAAAGGTTTCCTGGGATCTTGATCTCCAGATCGTACGCTTCTCTCATTACCCCGATCGCCGTCATGTCGTTCGAGCAGAGGATCGCACTGGGACGATCACGCAACGCAATTAGTTTTGTTAACGCTCGCATGCCGCCTTCCATGGTGTGATCGCCTTCCACGATACAGTCGGCCGGAAGCCCGATTTCCGCCATTGATTGCAGGAACGAATTCTTCCGGGCGAGTGCCGATTTCAGATGCAGCGGACCGGGGATGAATGCGATTCTTTTGTGTCGTAGCGCTGCGAGGTGCTGGACCGCTTGACGAATCCCGCTTTGATAATCAATGACGATATTCGCTACGCGCGGACGATCTGGACCGACATCCACGAAGACCAGCGGTACCTCGCGTGAACTCAAATGGTCGAGCAGCGAATCTTCCATGCCGAACGTCAGGATGGCAACGCCATCCACGCGGCGCTCGATCATGCGCCTCACCGACAATTCCATCCTTTTCGGATCGTGCACAGTCGAGGTCAGCAGAATTTCATAGTTGTTTTCGACGGCGAGATTCTCGAACGTTTGCACAATTTCGGGGAAAAACGGGTTCGTGATTTCAGAAACCACGAGTCCAAAGATGCGGCTTCTTCCTGAAACCAGAGCTCTGGCCTGAGTGTTGGGATAGTAACCAAGTTCCTTGACCACTTTCCAAACACGCTTTGCCAGTTGAGGATCGACCGTGGGGACGCTGTTGATCGTGCGAGAAACGGTCGCGGTCGATACCTTGGCGCGCCGCGCGATCTCACGGATGTCCATGGAGGCAGGACTAACTGGCGGCCATCTTACCAGAAAATACCAATTCGCAGGTATACGTTTACCCAACATGTGATTAGGTCCTGTGCTTAGTCGCGCTCTGTCTGAGAGTCAATCCCTATGCCGCTTGACTTCGCAGGTAAAATCGAGCAAACGTTTACATCGCCAAGGTCAATCACAGAATGAATACGATTGCAGAAATTCAGGCCGAGTTGAAGGACCGCCAGATCCCGGCCTGGCTGTTCTACGACCATCACCACCGAGACGCCATCTCGTATCGGATCCTCGGACTCCCTGAATCACTCATGGTCTCGCGCCGATGGTTCTATCTGATCCCCGCGGCAGGCGAGCCTGTAAAGCTGCTGCATCGAATCGAACCACACCATCTCGACGCATTACCGGGAAAGAAACTCGCCTACGCGGCCTGGAGCGAACTGGTTGACCGACTGCGCGACTTGTTGTCGGGTCTCCCGACAGTGGCCATGCAGTTCTCGCCGAACAATATGATCTTTACGGTCTCCACTGCAGACGCGGGGACCGTCGACCTGATCCGCAGTTTCGGTGTGAACGTCGTCAGTTCCGCGAATCTCGTGGCGCGATTCGAGGCTACCTGGACCGAAGAGCAGGTTGCATCACATTTCGCGGCCGGCAGGGCGATTGACGCCATCATCGCGCAAGTATTCCCTGAGATTGGAAGACGCGTCAGAAGTGCCGGTACGACCGAGTTCGAGATTCAGCAGTGGATCGTCGAGGCTTTTCGCCGGGATCATCTGGCGGCGGACTCGGCTCCGATCGTAGCCGTGAACGAAAATAGCAGTGATCCTCACTACGCGCCCACCGCCGGGCATTGCGCTCCGATTCGCACAGGGGATGTCGTTCTTCTGGATGTTTGGGGAAAGTCCGATCAACCCAACGCCGTGTACTACGACATTAGTTGGACCGGCTACGTAGGACCGTCTGCGCCCGACCGGGTTCTCGCAATCTTCGATCTCGTTCGTCGTTCGCGTGACGCCGCGATCGCGAAGGTGACGACGGACATTGCCGCGGGCAAGAAACTCGCCGGATGGGAAGTCGACAAGGTTGCTCGGGACGTGCTGGAACAAGCCGGGTACGCGCAATATCTGAACAATCGAGTCGGACACTCGATTGGCACTGAAGTGCACGGCAACGGCGCGAACATCGATAACTTCGAATCGCGCGACGAGCGCGAACTTATCCCCAATACTTGTTTTTCGATCGAACCCGGAGTCTATCTACCTGAGTTCGGACTGCGCAGCGAAGTCAATATGCTGGTGCGCCAGAGATCAGCCGAGGTGACCGGGAAGATCCAGCAGCAAATGATGCTGATTTGAACGGGACGTCACATGAACTTCGGCCCACTGAGAAATCACTCGAGAGCAGGATTCCTCGGAATCCTGTTCGTCATCCTCTTCGCAGCCGCGGTCTGCAATTCAAGTCTGAGGAATCCCTTCAAAGCATTTGCTTCTCAGACTCCATTTCCTCCTCCGCTCGATCCGCAGCGCATCCAGGATCAGCAAGACATGACGTGGGACGACTACCGCCCGATTCCCGGCGTGAAGTGGTCCGATCTTTCTTTGATTCCGTCAAAGAAGAATTTCAAAATTGGGCTGATCGCAGTCGATTTTCCCGACCAGCCGTTTGTCATCACGCTTCCCAGGAAATCAGACCCGTTCGGAAATCCCCAGATCGACCCGATCCCGCGCGAGCGCGTTCCGCAGTTCTACGCTGACTTCTACAACACGCCTTCTGCGCTCAACCACGGACAGACCATCAACGGATATTGGATGGAACAATCCCGCGGCCATGTAGGGATCGGCAAAATCGATACCTTCGGCCCGTATCGCATGCCGAAGAAGCTTTTCCAGTACGGGCTGAACGAATGGGGACAGCAATCCGCCGTCCCAGATGGACTCACCGCCGACGGCAGAATCGAGCGCGATGCTGACGCCCTATGGCGCGCTGACGCCGGCGACATCAAATCAAAATACGACATCATCCTGCGCATTTATGCCGCTTACGATGAGACTAGTGTGTGGCAGGAGTTTGGGGAGATGAAGTTTCAGACGCGGGAGGACATTCCGGCGGAGTGGGGAAATCCGGATGCGAGCAAACCGAGATGGGTCGTCACGCGATACGAACCCTGGACGAGTTGGAAGGCTGGGCAGATGCAGTGGGGGCAATCTACCGTGAGGCAGGGAGAGAGTTCCGGCACGATCACGCACGAGATCGTGCATTTTGCATTTCACGTGGGTGACAACAATAACAATCCTTATGCGCAGCCGTATCGTAGGGCTGGTTCGGGACCTTGGGACATTATGGACCGGGGATCATTTAACGGACCGGGCGGGCCACACCGGCGGTGGGTCGTGCCTGCTGCGGAAGGAGCGTCGATGCCGGCGGGGTTGATGCTTCGCAGTCGGCTGAAATTCGGATTCGTAAAGGCGGAAGATATTCTCGATCTGAAGCGCGGTGAACTGGCGAAGTCGGGATTGGCAATCGCGAATGTCACGGCTCGCGCCGTAGATCCCGGGCCCAACTCACTTGCCGGAATCGTTGTGCGGCTCGATGGATCTTCACCGCAGGATAAGACTTCGCCGGATGATCCGAAAGCCAATCCTCTTTCGGCCGGGGAGCCGGTGTTCAACTTTTATTCCATGGAGGTGGTCCAACAGATTGGCTACGATTCCTTTACCCCTGACAACGGCGTCTTGATCGCAAAGAACAAAGACAAAGAAAGTAATAGTTGCGGATACAACTGTTTCACATGGGTCATTGACGCGCATCCGGAAGACATTAGCGTGCTGGACTTCAAGCGGCCCCATGGCGAGCCCGTCATGCGCAGCATCGCAGACTATCGCCAGCTGAATGACGCCTTGTTTCACGCCGGGCTCAATTCGGGCAGCCAGTATGAGTGGGAGGACACCGCAAACCGCCTGCACTTTTATGTGGTCGATGTACGTAGAGATGAGCGAGGCATTCTTTCCTATCAACTCGGGGTTCGGTCGCTGGATGGCCCGGGATCGCAAACCCGAGGTCTTTCGCTGACGCCCGGGGCGGAATCCTCCGAGGGGCAATACAGGAAATGCGCGTTTGCGCTCACCAACACCGGATCGGGGGGATCAGGTTCCGTCGTGGACAAGCAACTTGCAAAATATTTCGTCAACGATATTTACCGTCTCTCCGCTCAAACTGGCGACCCGTTGTGGACGACGCAATTGCGCAATGCGCTGGTGGCAATCAAAGCGGGAGACTCTGCAACAGTCGACGTGTATGTGGCTCATCACGGCAGCGCCGGGCGTTCGGCCGTCACTCTGAAAGCGCAGTCGGAGAGCGATCCGAGCAAGGTCGGCACAGCCACTTGCCCGATCGAGCCGTAGCTTGAGCGCAAGTAGTGTGCAGCTGACGCGTTTGGCGAGGCGTAAGGCAGGGCGGTATACTTCGCGGAACAGACGTGGGCCCAACCTTCTCCATCTTTGAACATATCCGCACTTGCACGCTGGTTGTGACCGCGGCAGTGTTTGTGATGGGAGCGTCCTTGGCTCACACTCAAGCCAAGCCCCAAACGGGCCGCACTTCGAGCCCTGCGGAACGCGGCACGGAGTTGGCCGCAAAAGGACATTGCAGGGAAGCCCTTCCTCTCCTGAAGAAGGCTGGCGTAGAAATCACAGACAAGGATCTGAAATACGACGTTCTGATGTCAACCGCCCGTTGCGCGATGAGCCTCGACCAGCCCGACGCAGCGGTGAGAGCTCTGCTCGAACTCAACCGCGCTTTCCCGCACGATCCCGAGGTTCTGTTTACGACGACCCACTATTACTCGGAGTTAGCCTCCAGAGCGTCCCAGGAACTGGCAGCAACGGCTCCGACCTCAGCGCAAGCGGAGCAACTCGAGGCGGAGGCTTACGAGTCGCAGGGAGATTGGGACAAAGCGGCGACCGAATACCGAAAGATTCTCGAGCAGAATCCTCAGCGTCATGGCATTCACTATCGGCTTGGGCGCGTGCTGCTTTCAAAGACCCCGCCCGACGTGGAGAATGCGAAAAAGGAACTGAATGAAGAGTTGAAGATTGATCCGAACAACGCAGCTGCAGAGTTCGTGCTCGGGGAAACTGCGCGCCAGGCCGGGCAATGGGAGGAGGCGATCGGGCATTTCTCCAAGGCTGCGAAATTGGATGAGGGCTTTCAGGAAGCGTATCTGGCGTTGGGAATGTCGTTGAACGCTGCAGGCCGATTCGCCGATGCGCTTCCGCCCCTCGAGAGCTATGTCAAAATGCAACCCGGGGATCCGGCAGGGCACTATCAACTCGGGACTGCGTACGCCCGAACTGGCCACAAAGAAGAAGCACAGCGCGAAATGAAACTGCAGCAGGAATCCGCAGCAAAAGCTCCACGTACTCCGCAGCCATGATCGAAGCGATCCTCCCGTGAATTCCAGACATCCACTCTCCCGGCGATTTTTCTGCGAATTATTGGGGTCGACCGGAATTTACGTGTTAACGAGTCCTGCACAATTTTCTTCAAAGGTTTGGTCAGGCCCACCCGGCACCTCAGCTGCGTTCGAAGAGATCGCGGCTGCCTCCAGCGGCATTACATGGACCCACGTGAGCGGGCGTTCTCCGATGGCGCACCTGCCGGAAACCGTCGGTGCCGGTTGTGCATTCCTCGACTACGACAACGACGGTTGGATGGACATCTACCTGGTCAACAGTGGTCCCTGCGATTTCTACGAACCGTCACAGCCGCTGCGCAACGCGCTATACCACAACAATCGCGACGGCACATTCACCGATGTCACGCAGAAGGCCGGGGTCCCGGGAAATGCCTACGGCATGGGCGTCGCGGTCGGTGACTACGATGGAGACGGTTTCTCCGATCTTTATGTGACTCAGTATCCGCACAGCATCCTGTATCACAACAATGGCGATGGGACGTTCACCGATGTCACCGCGAAGGCAGGAGTCGCCGCGCCGGGATGGGCAACGAGCGCCGTCTGGTTCGACTACGACAATGACGGAAAACTCGATTTGTTCGTGTGCCGATTTGTCGACTACAGCAAAGCGAAGTTGAAGTTCTGCGGCGACCTGCTCACGGGAGAGCGCCACTACTGCATCCCGTCGATCTATGATCCGATGTCGTGCTGGCTCTTTCGGAACAACGGCGATGGCACGTTTATCGATGTCAGCAAGGAGTCAGGAATTTCACAACACCTGGCGAAGGCGTGGGGAGTGGTGGCGGCGGACCTCAACAATGACGGACGCATGGATCTGTACGTGACGAATGACACCGTGCCAAACTTCCTCTTTGCCAACCGGGGCAAAGGAAAATTTGAAGAAATCGGAGTCCTGGCCGGCGTGGGCGTCAGCACCTTTGGGAAGCCGCGTTCGGGCATGGGCGTCGACGCCGCCGACTACGATCAGGATGGCTGGATCGATTTGTTCGAGGCGAACGTCGATCAGGAGATGTACTCGTTGTATCACAACGATAAAGACGAAGTATTCAGCGATGTGTCGAATCCAAATGGCATCGGAACAGCGACGCGGCTGATGAGTGGCTGGGGGCTGAAATTTTTCGACTATGACAACGATGGAGATATCGATTTGTTTCTGTGCGATGGCCATCCTGATGACCTTGTGGACAAGCGGATCGAGGGCGTGACGTTTCTGGAAAGACCTCTTCTGTTTCGAAACAAGGGCAAGAGCTTCGAAAACGTCAGCGCGCAAGGCGGCGCGATTTTCTCCAAACCGCTGGCCGGACGAGGCCTAGCGCTGGGAGACTTCGATAACGATGGCGCCGTGGATGTGCTGATCTCACAAAATAATCGGGCGCCCCTGCTGTTGCGAAACGTTGCTGCGCGCGAAAATCACTGGGTAGGTGTGCGGCTGATCGGGAAGAAATCGAATATTGATGCTGTGGGCGCCAAGATTACCTATCAATCGGGCGATCTCGTTCGCCACAAGTTCAAAGTGGGAGGCGGAAGTTATCTCTCAGCGCACGATCCGCGGATGGTGCTTGGTCTAGGCAAGAGAGCGAAGATCGATTGGCTAGAAGTGCAATGGCCGGAACCGAGCGGGAAGAAAGAACGAATCGCCGACGTGCCGGTGGACCGTTACATTACGGTCGTTGAAGGAGAGGGAAAGTGGAAGTAGCGTCGTGAGATCTGCGGAGAGGTCGATGACGTTGCGGTTGCAAAATGCGGCCTTTCTGCTGATCGCTGCAGCCGTAGTTTGGCCGATGGAGATCGTCGATGCGCAATCGTTTTCCCAGCAGCAGCGGAATTCGCCGGGTACGAATTACGCGCAAGAGACGATTTCCGAAGCACAGAAGCGAGACTACGATCTGCAGGCCGAAGAAGAACTGCGGAAGGGAACAGCTCTGACCGGCAAAGGCGAGTTCAGCGATGCAATCTCGCATCTGCTGGCAGCGCGCGGCAAAGTTACGAACGAGTACGCGGCAAGCTTCGATCTCGCTCTCTGTTACGTCGGGACGCGCCAGTACAAGCAAGCGATTGAAGTGTTGAAGGACCTGGGTCACGATTCGAAGCATCGCGCAGATGTGGAGAATCTGTTGGCGCAGGCGTACGCAGGAAATGGGCAGCAGGACGAGGCGCTGACCGCGCTGGAAACTGCGGCAGCCATCACGCCCCAGAGCGAGAAGCTTTATCTCTTCGTCGCAGACGCGTGTTCCGACAGCCAGGATTATGCTTTAGCGCTTAAAGTGGTTGCGGTCGGGCTGAGGAACCTGCCAGACTCGGCGCGGTTGCACTACGAGCGCGGAATCGTGTTGTCGCGCCTCGACGAATTCGACCGCGCTAAACCCGATTTCGATTTCGTTGGAAAGGCTGCCGCCGGAACTGAAATCGGATATATCGCTGACGTGCAGAAAGATCTGTTCGAAGGAGACACTTCCGGTGCGGCAAGCAGAGCGCGCGAAGGAATTCAGAAAGGGTTCAGAAGCCCCATTCTGCTGACACTCCTGGGAGAGGCATTGCTTCGCTCGGGCGTGACGCCGGGTCAAGCTGAATTTCAAGAGGCACAGGCTGTCCTGGAACAAGCGGTTGCGGAACGACCGAACGATCCAAGTTCGCAGATCGCACTGGGCCGGCTGTACTTATCCGCCGGGCGCTTGGAAGAGGCAATCACGCATCTGGAAAAAGCGAAGCAGACGCAGCCGGACCGGCCGGTGATTTACGCCAACCTGGCCAAGGCGTATCGGCGCCACGGGAACGAACAAGCCGCACAGCAAGCACTTTCTACGCTGGAAAAGTTGAACCTGGCGCGCGCCGAGCAAATCAGGTCCGCTCCGGGAGAACGCAAGATGAGTTACGGCGGAGGGGAAACTGAAGAAACGCCGCCCAAGCAATAGCCAACATGTTCGTGATTTCTATCTTTCGCGGACGCGGGGGAAGGGCCGTTCCACCAGGCCAGTGCCCTCCTTAATCGTAATGATCTGGTCCGCCTTGACCTTCTCCAATTTCGTTGTGCTGCCACTGGGCCAGAGGACCTCGATGCCATCCACCAGCGCGTTGGATCCGAGGCCAAAGTGCAACCGCGGATCTTGCGCGGACTGATAACTTATCCCGCCTTTCCTTTGGTCGTACAAAACCAGATCTCGAGCAGTCACCTTGATGCGCGCGCCGACTGCATCGCGATTCGATTTCGTGCCAATCAAGAAAATCTCCAGCCAGTGGTTCGCATTGCCGCCGTCATTGCGAAGCAGTTGCGGTGTCTGTCCGCAATTGTTAATCAGAATGTCGAGGTCGCCATCGTTGTCGAAGTCCCCGATCGCAGCCCCACGGCTGACGCGCGGCAATTGAAAATCCGCCCCCAGACGGTCGCTCACGTTTTCAAACACGCCTCTGCCCATGTTGCGGAACATCATTTTCGGCTCGGCATATTTCGTGTCCGCGTGATAGCGCTCGATGTTGTCGAGCACGTGTCCGTTGGCCAGGAAGAGATCGCGCCAGCCGTCGTTGTCATAGTCCATAAAACGTGCGCCGAACGTGCTGATGTGATACGTCGAGTACGATAACTTCGAGCTCAGCGTCGCATCCTCGAATGTCTGATCGCCCATGTTCTGGTAGACGCGCGCCAGCTGCATATCGAGATGGCCAACGATGAGATCCAGCCGGCCATTTCCGGTGGTGTCGGCGGCGTCAGTGCCCATGCCCGCTTCGAACTGCCCGTCTGCACTGACGGCGACACCCGCCATGTAACCCACTTCGCGAAACGTACCATCGCGGTTGTTGTGAAACAGGAAATTCGGCATGTGATCGTTGGCGATGAAGATATCCTGCCAACCGTCGTTGTCGTAGTCGAAGGTGACTACGCCGAGTCCATTGCCTCCCTTCAGCCCAACTCCGGAAAACTTGCTGACATCGGTGAATGTGCCGTCGCCGTTGTTGTGATAGAGCGTCGGAGGCTGACCGTGAAAATCGTCGGGATGGCAGTAGCTGCGCATGCCGGGACCGCGATCTCCGCAATAGAAATTGCGCTCGGGGGACCAGTCGACGTAGTTCGCGATGACGATGTCGAGCTTGCCATCGTTGTCGTAGTCGAACCACGCGGCGCTCGAAGCCCAACGTCCGGAGTTCTGCACGCCGGCGCGCGCGGTCACATCGGCAAAAGTTCCATCGCCATTGTTGTGGTAGAGGATGCAGCGGCCATAGCCCAGCACCAGCAGATCCGGGAATCCATCGTTGTCGTAATCGCCGACGGCAACGCCCATGCCGAAGAGTCCCTTGGCGCCGACTCCGGCTTTGTCGGTGACGTCGGTGAAGGTTCCGTCCCCGTTGTTTCTGTAAAGCGCGCCGCGCAGAGGCTGCTTAGGCGTGGAGACCGGAGTGGCAGCGCCGTTCACGAGGTATAGATCCAGGAGGCCATTCTGGTCGTAGTCGATCCATCCGCAGCCAGAGCCCATGGTTTCAATCAGGTACTTTTCGGGCGAAGCGGCGTTGTCATGTTGAAAGGTGATGCCCGCCGCGCGCGCGACGTCGACGAACGTGACCGGAGGCACTGTGAGGGGTGAGGGCCAGAGCTTGCGAGCGGCGAGGGCCAGGCAGGATGACCC